>Ga0310690_10002096_pt1 | contig 33434 bp, 29 predicted proteins | sample AusTroGonzalo_MG_2_FD_207661 | JGI IMG/M metagenome (GOLD analysis project Ga0310690, IMG submission 207661) | Bovine rumen microbial communities from tropical cattle in Woodstock, Queensland, Australia - Gonzalo_04 (v2) (version 2) | ecosystem: Host-associated > Mammals > Digestive system >...
ATACTTGATTTCTTTGAAGTTATAAAAACCAATATTGACATTTAAATCTTTAGCCCAATAATTTGGATTACGCTGATAGGTAATGCTGCGATTCGGTTCAAATTCTTTTATTAAATAAGGGCCGCTGGACACAGGAATATCCATAGTTGTTTTTGAAAAATCTTTGTTTTCCCAGTATTTTTTTGATAACACTGGTAATTGTCCCAAGATTAATGGAAGCTCGCGATTGCTGGTATTAGCAAGATTAAATTGAACTTTTTGGGAATCTAAAACATCAACCGAAGCGACGTCTTGATAATAAGCTCGATAAAGGGGCGGACCCTTTTTGCACAAAGTATGAAATGAAAAAGCAACATCATCAGCGGTAATGGGACTTCCATCATTAAAAGATGCCATCGGATTTAGTGTGAAGACGATTTTTTTGCGATCGGAGGATAAATTGATATCTTGTGCAATCAGCCCATATTGAGCAAAGGCCTCATTTGCGTTGGCCTTCATCAATGTGTCATGTGTTAGATTGATGCCTGCCGGTGCGACACCGTTAATGGAAAATGGATTTAAAGTATCAAATCCATGTGGCATGGCGGCTTTTAAGATACCTTCCTTTGGGGCCGATGGATTAACATAATCAAAGTGTTTAAAGTTCTTTGATAGTTGGGGTAAACCATGCAACGCCAATCCATGATCAGCAAAAGCAGGAATTGTCCACATTAACACAAACAAAAATAAAAATTTCATTTTTCTTGGTCCACAAAGGAAACGTCTTCCACGTCTTCTGGCGCAACATCTTTATATTTGCCAATGGGTTCGTCTTTGGAAATTTCCAAATGAATTGCGGGTGCGGAAGCGGTGTTGACTTCATCTTGATTCTCTTTTTGAGGGGCAATGGACAACAATTCTTTCATCATTTGTTTTTGGCGTCGAAGCAACAACCACCCGTATACAACAAACAAGGCGGCCATCATCCAAACACCGACAATCAAAATAATCAATTCCCAAAACAAATATGGGGCCATAAAAGCACTCCTTTTAAAATACTGGACATTTGAAAGTATAACTTGTATAATACAAAAAAGCAAACAAAAAGGATAAAAATGCAATATTTGGATTTTGAACGTCCTATTAAGGTAATTGATGAACGCTTGGCACGCTTGACAAGTGGCGAGAAAGCGCTGTTGGATAAAAGTCAATTAGAGGTCAAAAGATTGACGACAAAACGGGCGCGGGTTATTCGGGCAACCTATGAAAAGTTAACGCCATGGCAAAAAGCCGAGGTGGCTCGTCATGAATCTCGTCCTCATACAGAAGATTATATTCGTACAGTATTTTCAGATTTTGAAATGTTGTCTGGCGATCGTGTGGCGGCCGAAGATGAAGCTATTATTGGTGGCTTGGCAAAATTAAATGGACAAACGGTTATGGTTATTGGTCAAGAAAAAGGACACGATACAGAAAGCCGCATTCAACACAATTTTGGAATGGCTCGGCCAGAGGGATATCGCAAGGCGATTCGTTTGATGCAATTGGCGGAGCAATATCGCATTCCTGTCATCACATTGGTAGATACAGCGGGAGCGTTTCCTGGTGTGGAAGCCGAGGCGCGTGGTCAAGGCCAAGCGATTGCTGCTTGTATCGAAACATCTTTAAATCTAAAAGTTCCTGTGATTTCTTGTATTATTGGGGAAGGTGGCAGCGGTGGTGCTTTGGCGTTGGCAAGCGGTAATGTTGTCTTGATGCTGGAAAATGCGATTTATTCGGTGATTTCGCCAGAAGGATGTGCCTCTATTTTGTGGAAGGATTTCAAATATGCTCAAAAAGCCACAGATATTTTGCATTTAACTGCCGCAGATATGTTGAAAATGGGGATTGTGGAGGAAGTTATTCCAGAGCCTATCGGTGGGGCACACAGATACCCAAAAGAAACGATGACAACCGTGGCGGAAGTGATTGCAAAACATTTAACACAATTACAGGGAATGTCCCCCGAAGAATTGGTTGCGAATCGTCACAAAAGATTTCTTTCTATTTAAAGAAACTTGGAATTGTTAAATCTAGCTCGGGCAAAGGAGGTTCTTTCTCTTTTTGCTTTTGCTGATTTTTGGATTTAATGTTATGTAAATTCCACAAATTCGGAACTAATTTGAATAAATCTGTCTTCGCAGAAGTGACATTTGATTTTGCCGTTTCATGTTCCAAATTGATTGGATCTTCGGTTTGAACCGTTGAGGTAATCTCTTCCACGGGACCGATTTTGGGTGGTGGATTTGGCAATAACGTATCTTGTTGCAAAGAAGGATGTTCTTCCCCGTCAACAACCAAACCTTCTGCTGGTTCGGCCGCCAATTTTGTAGTTGGAGAAAATTCGAAAACATCTTGTGGAATCAATGGTGGCTCCTCTTGAGGTGTTGCCACAGGGGTCACTGGTTCCAAATCTATTTGAGGAATTGGATTTGGTGGTGGTGTGATGTTTGTTTTTGTTGGTGTAGCATGAATCATTTCTGGGGGCTCTTGTGATTGTTGTGGATCCAATCCAGTTGCCACGATGGAAACTTGAATAGAGCCAGCCAAATTTTCGTTTAAAGTTGTACCCCAAATGATGTTTGCATCAGGATCTGCTTCTTCCGTAATGCGTTGAGTGATGATATCATTTTCAACCAAAGTTAAATCTTTACCAGCACACACATTGATCAAGACACAACGTGCACCTTTCATGGACATATCGTCCAACAATGGATTGGATAAGGCCTTTTCGGCAGCAATGGTGGCGCGATTTTCGCCAGATGCAATACCAGATCCCATCATGGCGCGGCCCATGCCCTTTAAAATAGTGGTCAAGTCGGCAAAGTCCAAATTCACCATACCTGGATTCATAATAAGGTCGGTAATGGATCTCACCCCTTGGCACAACACGTCATCGGCCATCTTAAATGCTTCTACGAAAGGCGTATCTGGTTTGGCGACTCGGAAAAGATTTTGATTTGGTACAACAATCATTGTGTCCACATATTTTTTCAATTCCTCGATGCCGCCCTTGGCTGTTTCCATCCGCTTTTTACCTTCAAAATTAAAAGGAGTAGATACAACAGCAACGGTCATGATGTTCATTTCGTGGGCCATCTTTGCAATGACAGGAAGAGCTCCAGTTCCAGTGCCGCCACCCATGCCTGCCGTTAAAAATAAAAGATGTAACCCTGTGATTTCCTCGCGGATTTTGTCGGCAGATTCTTCGGCAGAGGCCTTTCCTATTTCAGGATGCGCGCCCGCACCAAGACCTTGTGTCGTTTTGACGCCCAGCTGAATTTTTTCCGAACAAAGCGATTTAGACAAAGCTTGCGCATCAGTATTAGCGGCAAAAAAATTCACACCAGTCAAGTTTGAAGAAATCATGTTATTGACTGCATTTCCACCTGCACCACCAACACCGATCACACCAATGTTTGGTGTTAATAAAATTTCTGGGGGAGGGGTTGCCAACGTTATACCCAACGTGTTTGTCATCTCTACAGGTTTTGTTTCAGCCATTCCTTTACCTTTCCGAACCAGCCGATAACGGCAGGCTTTTCTTGAAAATCATCCAATACTTTGTTTTGCATCCGCATTTTGGCATAAACCAATAAACCGATACACACATTAAATGTACACGAATCGTATTTATTTGGCAAGTTTTTTATTTGCTTTATTTTACCAATTCGTGCATTTCCCCCTAAAATTGTGCTGATTTTTTCAGTTAAACCGGCAAAACCAGATCCCCCACCCGTCAAAACAAACCGATTCGCGACCGATGAAAAAGTTGAATCTTCATTTAATTGATCGGCCAAACATGTCAAAATTGCATCTAGACATGGTAAAATCGTTCCGATCAAATCGGATCGCATGATCTGGTTGTTAGATCCCGCTTCATCTCCCAAAACAGGCACAATGACGGGCTCTAATTCATCTCGAGGCGATAACATGGCCGCTCCGTTGACAACCTTTCTGCTTTCGGCACTTTGTAAATCTGTGTTAAAATTTTGTGCAATAGTGCGTGTAATATCGTTTCCGCCACGAGGAATTAAACCTAGTTGCATCAACCCCCCGCCAATCAAAATGGCATAGCTTGTGGATCCTGCCCCAAAGTCGATGACAGTTGTTCCCAAATCCATCTCATCTTCGTTTAAAACAGCCAATGCACTGGCATAAGGGGTAGCAACTTTGGCTGCAATTGTGACGTGGCACCAATCCAACACCTTCAATAAATTCATGGTCTGGGTTTCTGGAATTGTAATCACGTGAACGCGTGCGCCCAACGTGTTGCCATGAATACCGCGAGGATCAGATCGACCTTGTTCGTGGTCAACCGAATAGCCCACAGGAATCGCATGCAAAATTTCTTCGTCTGCAGGGATTTGAGAAGACAACATACTGTTGACCAATTGTCGCACATCGTCACTTGTAATTGCGCGTCCCCCAGGAATATCCATTTCGTCATATAATTGAATGGATTTAATTTGGCTGGACGAGATGTTAACAAATACACTGGAAATGGTTCGCCCCGCCATTTTTTCGGCTTGGCGCAAAGCATTATCCACACATAATTTTGCCGATTCTATATCCCAAATTGCTCCATTTTGAATGCCTTTGGATTGCACAACGCTGTGTGCGATTACCTCGGGAGCGCTGCCCTCAGGCATGCGAACCATCAAGCAAGCAATCTTTGACGTGCCAATGTCCAAAAAGGTATAAATTGATTTAGACTTTGTTTTCATTTCTTTTTGGCCTTTGGTTTTTGTGTTTCAATAGGCTTAAAAGTAATTTTACCGTTTGTTCTCAAATCAATACTGGCGATTTTACGTTTAAGCAACTTTTCTTTTTTGTTGTGCTCATCCAAACGTTGTAAGGCGGCCAACACATTTGTTTCGGGTAACAAGATTTCCAATCCCTTTTCGGCATTAAATAATTTAAGATTCCATCTGCGCTCGCTCACACGAACGGCGGCGCGAACATATTGGTATATTTCGGGTACTTTTTCCAAATCTTGAATTAATGAAATCAAGTGTTTCGGCGCATCAGGTCCAACAACCAATAATAAATCGGCAGGCAGCTGATTGGTCGTATTGATAATTTGTGCTTTTTCATCCAAAGGGTGATATTGGCGGCTATTTTGCCACAGGGCAAGGGGCATTTTTTCTTCAATAGTAATCTTGATGGTATCTGGCCAATACCGCTCCACAACGGCTGTTCGTACCCAAGGTAATTTTTCAATTTTTGTTTGAAGATCTGCCAAATGAATTTGGTCCATCGGAACGCCTTGTTTAATATGGATGGTTTTTAAAATTTCGTCTGTTTTGGTGTAATGGGTTGGGGTCAACCAATTGACCTCAATTTGTTTTAAACTTCGCCCCGTTTTTTGATAGGCAACATTCACACAATCCTTTGTCCAATCAACAAAACGATGACCGGTTACAGAGCAAAAAAAAGCGACAATACCAATAAAACACCACAGCGATACAGCAATAATGCCGCGTGTTTTTATGGGCCATTTAAAATAATTATAGTTTAATCGCATTGTGCCTCTTCCACCAATTTTTTAACCAGCATATCATACGTTATTTTTTTATGTTTGGCAATATCTGGAACCAAAGAAAGTGGGGTCATTCCAGGGTTTGTATTGATTTCCAAAAAAACAAGACGCGGATGACGTTTGTCGGAATCGTCATACCTGAAGTCACTGCGCGAAACACCTCGACATCCCAAAGTGTTGTGGATCAATTCAGAATATTTGGCGATCAAGCGCGCTTGCTTTGCTGGCAATGGTGCAGGAACGATGTGTTGTGTTGTGCCATCTGTATATTTATTTTTATAATCATAAAATCCTGTTTTAGGAACCAACTCAATTGTGCCAATGCTTTTGCCGTTTAAAACTGTGGCAGATAATTCATGGCCTGGAATATATTCTTCGACCAATTTATATTGATCTTTGCCCCATTTTTTTAGTAATTGTTCGTGCTCTTTTTTTGTTCTAACAATAAAGACCCCCAGCGAAGAACCGTCTGCATTTGGTTTGGCAACATAAGGTAGTGGTGGCATTTTCTTTTTCATTTCATCTTTTGTTTTTAATCCACCCTTGGCGACGGGAATTCCAATTGTTTTAGCAATTTTTCGTGTTTGTTCTTTGTCCATGCCGACGGCAGATGCTTCAACCCCAGAATGAGTATAGGGAATATGCAGTAAATTCAACAGGCCTTGGACACACCCGTCTTCCCCATAGACGCCATGTAAAGCATTAAAAACGGCATCTGGTTTGAATGTTTGAAGTTCTTTCACAAAGGCTGCAATGTCTGGTGTTAAATCGATGGCTTTAACAATATAGCCCGATTTTTTCAAGGCCTCTGCCACCCCTTTCCCCGATGACAAAGACACTTCTCTTTCCCCCGAAAGACCACCCATAATCACAGCCACTTTTTTAATTTTTGTCATTTTAATCTCCCTATTTTCTTTTTCCAATGCGTTCAATTTCCCATTCTAATGTTTGTCCTGTTTTATTTGCGACGGTGGTGCGCACAAATTCACCCAACTCTTCCAATGTGGCCGCGTTTGCTTTTCCTTCGTTGATCATAAAATTGGAATGTTTCTCGCTCATCTTGGCCCCATTGTGGTTGTATCCCCGCAATCCTGCTGCATCGATCAATTTCCACGCTGGCATATTGGGTGGATTTTTGAAAGTTGATCCAGCAGTACGAACTTTTTGTGGTTGTGTTTGGATTCGTTTTTGGCGCAAGTTTTCCATCATTTCCAAGATGATTTTTTTATCTTTGGGTGATCCTTGCATGGTGGCCTCCACAAAAATCCAACCGGTTGGCATTTCGCTGTGGCGATAGGCAAAAAAAGCTGTTTTTTGAGGTTGTATCTTATGAATTTTTCCGTCTGTATCCATCACAGTAATATCTGTAACAATTTGTGACATATCGGAACCATAAGCGCCTGCGTTCATTTTTAAACCGCCCCCCAAGCTGCCGGGAATACCAGACATAAATTCAAAACCAGTCAAGCTGTTTTCGGCGGCGATTTTGGCCAATTCTATCAAAGAAAGCCCTGCTTTTGCTGTAATTTTATTGCCATCCACTTGGTGTGATTTAAAGGTCTTTCCAAGATGGATAACAATGCCATCAATGCCGCCATCGCGGATCAAGACGTTGCTGCCCGCCCCCAAAATGGTAATGGGAAAATCACCTTTATATTTAAAAATAAGTTGCAAATCTTCAACGTCTTGAGGCTCAATATAATATTGTGCAGGGCCACCAACACCCAACCAAGTTTTTTTAGCTAGATCATAATTTTTATGAATCTTTGCTTTCAATTTTGGGATTTTGAGTGTGGTCTTTTTTTGCATTTTAATTTTCTCCCTTTGTTAATTCCTTTGCAAAAGCGGAAATAGATCCTGCCCCCAAACATACAACGGTATCGTTCGCTTGTAAAGTGTTTTGCAAGATTTCTTTTAAATTTTCAAAAGATGAAAAATGAGTGGGTTTCGTCATGGCTAATTTTTCAGCAAATACATCTGGGGTTGGTCCTTCATTTTGTTGTTCGCCCGCTGCATATACATCGGTGACAATAACCTCGTCTGTTTGGTCAAAAGCATTTAAAAAATCAAAATATAAATCATGGAATCGAGTCCATCTGTGTGGTTGCCAAATAGCAACAAGACGGCCCGTTACATGTGGTTTAATGGCGGCCAAGGTCGCTTTGATTTCGTTGGGATGATGCGCATAATCATCATAAATATCGCAATTCATAAATGTCCCACGATGGGTTAACCGACGTTGAATTCCTTGGAAGTTTGCAAGCGCTTGTTTAATTATTTCCGGTGAAATACCCAAATGCAAAGCAACAGAAATTGCCGCCAAAGCATTTTGGACATTGTGTTCGCCCATCATATTTAAAGAAACTTGATCAATCTTGATTTGCTTCTGTTTAATAGTGGCTGTTACATCAAAGCGTGTGCCCGTTGGAACGATTTCAATGTGCTCTGCAAACACATCCGCCAAAGGCGTTAGTCCATAGGTGATTAAAGGTCTGTTTTTGATTTGGGGCAATAATTCACGAATGACAGGGTGATCTAAACACACGACGTTGACGCCATAAAAAGCGGTCTGGTTCAACATAGTTAAAAAAGCATTTTTTTCGCGGTCAAATGTTTTATAAAAGTCCATATGTTCTGGATCAATGTTTGTGACGACAGAAATGGTGGAGGGCAGGCGCAAAAAAGAGCCGTCCGATTCGTCCGCTTCGGCCACAACCCAATCGCCCGAACCCATTTGGGCATTTGAATGTTGAGAGTTTAAAATGCCACCGATGATAAAACTGGGATTAAAATTGGCTTCGATCAAAATGCTGGCAATTAAAGAGCTTGTGGTGGTTTTGCCATGTGTTCCAGCAACGCAAATGCTATGTTTTAATTTCAACAATTCGGCCAACATTTCGGATCTGTGTGCAATGCTGAGCCCTTTTTGTATGGCGGCTTTCACTTCGACATTGTCTTTGGTTGCTGTCGAAAAAACAACTGCGTCCGCATCGGTTAAATTTTCTTCTTTTTGACCGATAAAAACCTTTATTCCTTTTTGACGCAGACGTTTTATGTTGTCATTTTCGGTTTTGTCGGACCCTTGAACTTGGATGCCAAGCGCCTGCACCATTTCAGCAACAGCACTCATGCCAATTCCACCAATTCCAACGAAATGAACACATTTGAAAGGCAAATTAGTTGTCATTTTGAATCCCCTTAATTACATCTTGTACAATATCTGCCATCCGTTCTGCTGCATTGACGATAGCAAGACTATGGGCTTTAGCCGCAACCTCTGTTAATGTTTCTGGATGGTCGATGAAAGACTTTAGTTGTTCGCTCATCTTATCTGCATCAAAATCTTTTTGCTCAACGACCCATGCACCTCCGACTTTTTCCAATTCTTTAGCGTTGGCAACCTGATGATTATCCGCAGCAGTTGGTAGAGGAATAATAATGGCGGGACGGCCCACCACCATGACTTCTGTCAAAGTGCCAGCACCACCACGACCAATAACCAAGTGTGCGTTGCTTAATAAATCTGGCATGTTTTTGAAAAAGGGTGCAATGGTTAATGATTTAAAGCCAGCATCAGCATAGGCCTTTTTTACCATTTCTTCGTCTTCGGGGCGAGCTTGTTGTGTGAGTTCGATTTTTGCCCGATATTCAGGCGGTAATTTCATTAAAACACCAGGGATATGTTCGCTGAAAAAGTGGGCCCCTTGGCTGCCACCGAAAACCAACAAATTGAAGGTTTCGTTGCTCGGCATAGGTGTGTTGGCCCGTTCCAAAATCGGAGCGCGGACTGGTTGGCCCACATGGACGGTCGGGATATTTTTAGGTACGCGTTCAACGTGCGGAAAAGAGGTGGCAATCATGCGGACCTTTTTGGCACCAACCCGATTAGCACGTCCTAAAATAGCATTTTGTTCATGTAAAATGGCTGGAATTTTTAACATTTGAGCGCTTATGACAGCCGGCAAAGAAGCATATCCCCCAAAGCCAATGACCAATGTTGGTTTCAATTTTATCAACAATTTCATCGCTTGAGCGGCACCTAACCACAATTTAAAAAGGGCAATCACTTTGCCAAAAATGGATCTACCTGTAACGGATTCTGCGGCCAATCTGTATGTTTCCACCTCGGGTAAATTTTGAAACGCGTTACCCCGTTTGTCGGTGATAAAAACAACCTTAAATCCCTTCTTAATTAACTCGGCCGCTACACTTTGTGCTGGAAAAATATGTCCGCCAGATCCACCTGTTGTCAGGACGATTGTTTGTGTCATTCTAACCCCCTTGAAAAAGTTTGTCGTTTTGTAAGTGCTAAAATCAGCCCAAATGCAAAGGTCATGGAAACCAGCGAAGATCCACCATAGGAAATAAGTGGTAATGTCATACCCTTTGTTGGAATCAGATTGAGTGTTGAACTCAAATTCACAATGGCTTGAGCGGCAATTTGTGTAATCAAACCACCTACCGCCAACTGAACAAAATAGTTATTGTTTTGTCGAATAAGTTTCATTCCTTTAAAGACAATATACATGAATGTGACAACGATAACGCTTGATAAAATAAAACCAAATTCTTCGGCAGAAACGGCCATAATAAAGTCTGTATGTGCGTCTGGCAGAGTATATTTTACAACGCCTTCGCCAGGTCCTTTGCCAAACCACCCCGCCGTTTTTAATGTTTCCATAGATTGGCGCACCTGATATGCGTTTTCTGTTGTTGGATGCAAAAAGATATCAATACGATGACGTACGTGTTCCAACAAAAAATATGCAGCAGGGATCAAAGAGGCCCCCGCAACAGCAAGAGGAACAATCAACTTCAAAGATAAGCCGGATAAAAATAATTCCATACCAAAGATAGCGGTGACCGTTAAGATCATGCCGAAGTCGGGTTGCAAATACAATAAGCCAATGGTTATGATATAAACGCCCCAGGCCCATAAATTACCATGAGATTTGCGCATCAATTTGCCACGAGCCAGCAACCAAGCGACCACAACAGCAAAGGCGGGTTTTGCGAACTCAGATGGTTGTAATGATACTCCGGCTATGTTAATCCATCGGGCCGCCCCTTGAAAACGTGTTCCAAAGACTAACACGGCCATCATTCCTAACGTGGCACCGATACATACCAAAAAGCTTAAACGTCTGGCCCATTTGACGGGCAATAAAGCGGTTATCAAAAGACCTAAAATACCAATGGGCATGAACATCAAGTGTTTATAGACGAAATAAGACCATTCATAATTGCGTCGCTCGGCCACAACGGGACCTGCCGCAAAGGTTAAGGATAGTCCAAAAAACATCAAAAGAAGCGCACTGTACAAAATGCCGTGATCAATTCCACGCCACTCCGCTAAAATGTTCTTTTTTAATGTTTGGACAAGTTTCATTTGTTACCTCAATTTTAATGTGGCCAAAGCCATTAAGGCTAACATAATAGAAATAATCCAAAAACGCGTCACAACGGTTGTTTCGCTCCATCCTAGTTTTTCAAAATGATGGTGAATTGGTGCCATCAAAAAGACACGTTTGCCACGCAACTTAAACGATCCCACTTGGATCATGACGGACAAAGCTTCCACCACGAAAATGGCACCAGCAATAGCCAACACAATTTCATGTTTTGTGGCAACGGATAAGGCACCCAAAAAACCTCCCAAGGCCAAAGATCCTGTGTCGCCCATAAAGACTTGTGCTGGATGGGCGTTGTACCACAAAAAGCCCAATGTGCCACCAATGATGGCGCAACATAAAATAGCTATTTCACCAGCCCCAGGAATGTGGGCAATTTGTAAATAATCTGAATAATCAACACGGCCGGATACATATGCAATCACCGTAAATACCAATGTGCACATGATAACAGGGAAGCTGACCAAGCCATCCAAACCGTCTGTCAAGTTGACCGAATTTGCGGCGCCGACCATAACAAACATTGCAAATGGAATGTAAAAATAGCTTAAATCAATCAAAATGTTTTTGAAAAATGGAATCGTTAAAGTTGTTTGCATGGACGCATCGGCCAAGTGGATCATCCCCAAACAGGCAAACAATGCTAAAGTAAATTCAATCAATAAACGTGTGCGACCAGGAACGCCTTTGCTGCTGTTGTGGTGAGTAAGTTTCAAATAATCGTCCACACCACCGATGAGGCCAAATCCCCAAAAAATTGCCAATAAAATCCATACATATGGGTTTGTCCACGCATTACACAACAATGAGGCGGTAGTGGCGCCAAACAAAATCATCAAGCCACCCATCGTGGGCGTTCCCTTTTTGGCTAAGTGTGTTTGCGGACCACATTCACGAATGGGTTGTCCTTCACCTTCTTTGCTTTTAAGCCAACGGATGATACGTGGGCCCAACCATAAAGTCAAGAAAAACGCAATAGTTAGCGCGCACCCCATTCGGAAAGTTTGATACCGAAAGACATTTAAAATTCCCAAAAAATCAGAAAACTGTGATAAATAAAACAACATATTATTCTCCTTTTAATTTTTGAATTAACGGGGCTAATCCCGTACCATGAGAAGCCTTGAACAAAACCCAATCTCCATCCTGTAAGTCATGACGCAAAACATCGGCAAAATCTGTGGCCGAAAGTGTTTTTGCGCCCTGCATATCGGGTGAAACAAGATCAAAGGCCCGGCTCATGACAGGACCTACCGCATATAATTTGCTGACGTTATTCTGCTCTAACAAGGGCAGGATGTCAAGATGCATTTGATAAGATTTTTCACCTAATTCCAACATATCTCCCAACACCGCAATTTTGCGCCCTGGCCGTTGGCCAAAAGCCAAAATGCTGGCTTTCATGGAGGCGGGATTTGCATTATAGGCGTCATCAATAAGATGAACGGTTTTGTCCGCCCAATGTACATCATATACCTGTCCGCGTCCTTGTAATGGTTGTAATGTTGTAAGGTCTTGCAGCGCCTGATCCACGCTGGCACCGATGGCATCAACAGCGGCCAAAACGGCCAAAGAATTAAGGGCAAAATGCGCGCCAACAAAGTTCAAATCGTATGTTAATTTTTCGCCATGCCATTCTGCCACAACGTGAGTCGTGTTGTCATGTAAGACGGCAGACAACAAATGAAAATCGGCTTTTTCATCTTGTCCAAAGCGAATGACTTTTTTCAAGCCAGCAGACAAAGCAGTATCTGCCAAAAATTGATATTGAGGATCATCGACGTTAAGCACAATTGATCCGTCCTTATTTTGATAATCTACGATATGAATTTTTTCGGCCGCAATAGCACGCGTATCAGCAAAATATTCTTGATGTGCTGGTGCAATGTTGGTTACTAATGTAACGTTGGGGCGAACGAAATCAGATAATTCTGTCATTTCACCAGGATGGCTGATTCCCATCTCAATCACAGCATATTGTGTGTCGCGCGGCATGTTTGCCATGGTGAAGGGAACGCCTAAATTATTGTTGAAATTTTTCTGTGTTGCATGTGTTTTACCTTGTTTTGCTAAACAAGAAGCCAACATTTCCTTTGTGCTGGTTTTTCCACAACTGCCCGTGATGCCAATAACTTGTGCATCGGTGCGCATACGGGCAAAACGTGCCAAAGATTCCAATGCTTTTAATGTGTCGGGCACAATAATTTGATTTTCTTCAAATACGTCGTCCAATTTGTGGTCTACAATACAAGCGCGTGCGCCATTTTCCAATGCCGACTTAACATATTGATGGCCATCATTTTTTTCTGTTTTTAGGGCCACAAAGATATCGCCCAATTTAACGGCTCTAGAATCAAAAGTAACACCGTTCGCCCAAATATTTTTATCCACAGCACTGTTCAAAGCCATCTGTAATTCCGAGCTTGTCCACAGGGGCGCTATTTGCATATTTTTTAAAACAAGTTGTGCCTCAATTTTATCATTAAATGGATAATTTATCCCTTTGATCATTTGACCAGATTCGTGACCTTTTCCCGCCAAAACCAAAATGTCGCCCGCCTCCAAATTTTGGATAGCATCATGGATGGCCACGTGGCGATTATCATATTCCTCACCTTTGGGACAAGCATCTTTAATAGCTGCGCGAATAGGTGCTGGGTCTTCATTTCTTGGGTTGTCATCCGTGATATAGACCTTATCAGCCAAACGATTTGCAATTTCGCCCATTTGAGCACGCTTGCCCGTATCACGATTACCGCCACATCCAAATAAACAAACCAATTTATTTTTTGTATGGGCTTTTAGTGAAATCAAAACACGCTCCAAAGCGTCTGGTGTATGTGCATAATCAACAAAAACTTGAGCGCCATTTGGCGTTGCGCCAATATTTTCTAAACGTCCTGCGGGTGGAGTTAATTCCGCCAGTACAGGGGCAATTTCTTTCCATGTTTTTCCAAGTCCCATACACAAACCAACGGCAGTTAAAATATTATAAGCTTGGAAATCTCCAAAAATATTAACCACGATTGTATTGGTTTGGCCCTCCACGTTAATGACAAGTTCTTGCCCATTTGGAAGCGGTGTTTGTTTGACCAATTTCAATGTATCACCGTTTTTTCCATAGGAAATGATTTTTAAATTTCTTTTGTCGCAAATTTCCTTTAAAGTTTCGTATTCGGGAATATCGGCATTCAAAACGGCTGCTCCACCATCTTGGATATAATCAGAAAAAAGTTTTGCTTTTGCCGCCAAATAATTTTCCATTGTTTTATGGTAATCCAAATGATCGCGGGTCAAGTTTGTAAAGGCGCCAGCGACAAGAGGGTTATACGCTAAACGTCCTTGATCCAAGCCGTGACTGGATGCTTCCATTGCGACTGTTTCAATACCTTTTTCTTGTAACAAATTGAACGTTTTGTTTAATGTAACAGCATCTGGGGTGGTCATGCTGCCGCTTAAATTGACAAGAGGGGAGGCAACACCAATGGTGCCCATGCTGGCCGTTTTAACGCCAAGTTTGTTCATAATTTCACATACATAATAAACCGTTGAAGTTTTGCCATTTGTCCCTGTAACTGCAACCTTTTTTAAGCTTTCAGAAGGATAAAGTTTGACGGCAATTTGTGTTAAAACATCACGAGGATTTTCGACCTTAAAAACAGGAATATCTGCTTGAACATCTTGGTTTGTCAAGATGGCAATAGCGCCTTGTTGGATAGCCTGTGGAATAAAATCGGCACCATTTGCTTTTGTCCCCTTTAATGCGCAAAATACATAACCCGCCTTAACATCATCTGCTTTTTCTGTGATACCCTGAATATCTAAATCGGCGGCTTTGTTGCCTAAAATTTCTTGCAATATCATTGTTTCTTTTTCCTTCCATTTTTAATCAGTGAAGTTTCGATCGATTGTTGAACAAATTCTGGTGGTTGATAATCTGTGACGGGGGCAACATTCAAATATGGGGCAATTTCGTTGATGATATTCAAGCCCACCGTTTTGGCATTCCAACCAGCGTTGTTAAGCATAAAAGTTTCTTTGATTCCTTTTGGATTTAAAAGAGTCACTTGAACGGCATATTTGGGATTGTTGACTGGGAAAACGCCTACAAAGCTGGTGCGTACTTTGTTGGTGTTATAGGAATGTCCCTCCTTCATATTAGCCGTTCCAGTTTTTCCGCCCACAGCATAATGTTTTGCTGGATTTCTTACTTGAGGATCCCAGTTGATAACTGCCCACATCATGTGACGCAATTGTTCGGAAATTTTATCGTCCAATACTTTTGAGGTGGCCCGATCTTTGTTGCCGTCCTTGATAAAGGTCGGAGTGTTGTAAAATCCCCCGTTCGTAAGGGCGGCTACACCAGCCAATAAATGTAAAGGTGTAACAGCGATGCCATAACCAAAAGAAACGTTGGCGCTTTCAATTTCGGCCCACCTGTCTTTTGTGTTGTAAAGAGGCGTGCCGCGTTCGGGTAAAGGAATTGCCAGTTTGTCATAAAAATTGAATTTTCTTAAAAATTCACGTTGTTTTTCATATCCCGCCATCAATGCAATTTTGCTTGATCCAATGTTGGACGAGTGCATTAACACTTCTGTGACAGTCAGTGTGCGATTCTGCCCGTGGAAATCTTCCATTGTTTTTTTGCCAATTTTCAAAGGATGAGAAGCATCAATTTTATCCGTTACTTTGATCGTTTTGTTTTCCAAAGCCATGGCGGTGTTGAACAATTTAAAGACAGAACCAAATTCATAAACGCCAAGCGTTGGCATGTTAAAACGGGCAGAAGAGTCTTTTCCTGCGGGCATTTCTGGATCATAATCGGGAAGTGATACGCTGGCTAACATTTCGCCTGTATTGATATCAATAACCATTCCCAATCCGCCCTCGGCCTTGTATTTTTGAATGCCGTTTTTCAAGTTTGTGCGGACCATTTCTTGGACCGAGGTGTCCAATGACAATTGGACTTCATGTTCTTTTAATTCGGCATCAAACGATTTTTCAATGCCGGCTGTTCCAACGTTATCGATGTTGACGCCCCCCAGAATATGCGAGAATAAGGGACCTTGTGGATAGGCGCGCTTGTTGACGACTTCGTATGTTAAAAACTGATTACCAAGCCAAATGATTGCCTCTAATTCTTTTGGTGTGGCACCGCGTTTGATATACTTAAAGTTGCTGTCAGATTTTAATTTTTCCAAAAGATCTTCTTCTTTAACGCCATCGAGTCTTTGTGCTAATTGATGAGCCACATTTTCTGGATCTTTGACTTTGGATGGATTGGCAGAAATATCCCACGAAGTCAACGTGGTGGCAAGCACGGTTCCATTTCGATCCACAATATTGTAACGAGGCAAGACTTCTTGAACGTGCCAATCTGTTGATCGTGCGGGGCGGTTGTCATAATTTAAAACTGTTAAATAAAACAGGCGGCCCCAGATAACAAAGAAAAAGAGCATAAAAACACCGGTAGCAAACAAAGATCGACCCGATGCAATTTTTAAACTGCGTTGTGTGGTGGCATCCATATACCATCCCCGTTCTCTTTTGGGGACGGGCACCTCATAACATGGGGCATAAAATGGGGCGGATTTTTTCTTACGGAACCACATTGTCGCCTCCATCATGGATGTCTGGTTGATCCTCTTCGTTTGGAAATGGTTTGACGGGCGGTACGGGAACAGGGGCTAATTCCACTTGTTCAGGAGAAACCACTTGTTCCACATTAATGCGTTTGACGGAGCTTTCCGCAATTAAATGACGTAGGCGCGACGGTTCTGTCAACACGGCCCAATCTGCTTTTAAGGTGTGGATTTCACGCATATTTTCCAAAATGGTCTGGGTCAAATTATTCAATTGCTTTTCATATTGCACAACACGTTGCTTCATCAAAAACAAACCAATGATGATAGTGATTGTAAGGGTGAATAAAAGAATATTTACAAGCCAATGTTTCATGCAGGCACCCCAGTTCTTTTGGCGGCACGCAACTTGGCGCTATGGGCTCGTGGGTTTTGAATCGTTTCTTGATCAGATGCTTGAATGGGCTTTTTTGTCAAAATGCAAAATAGACCTTGTTCTTGTTCGTTCTTGGCATATTTGTTGTGGTGGACCGCTTTGGCACTGTGGCCCACAAAGAAATCTTTTACAATGCGATCTTCCAAAGAATGGAAAGAAACAACAACCAACCGACCATCCGTTTTTAACAAACGTGGAGCAGCGTCTAATGTGCGTTCCAATTCGCCTAATTCATCATTGACAGCAATGCGCAAAGCCTGAAAAGACCTTGTTGCGCTGTCGGAACCATCTGTGGGACGAGGCATAACATGATGGATGATTTCGGCCATTTCCCCCGTTGTGGTGGGTAAATGTTGCTTTAATGCATGGGCAATTTTGCGACTTTGACGTTCCTCACCATATTTGTATAAAATGTTAGCTAATTGGTTTTCCGGCAGGGTTTTGATCAAATCCGCTGCGGTAAGGCCTTCGTCACTCATGCGCATGTCCAGTGGCCCATTAAAGCGTAATGAAAAGCCGCGTTCGGGTGTATCAATTTGCATGGAAGAAACACCAATGTCCAATACAATGCCATCTACTTTATCTGTTAGGTAATTGGACATATGGCTGAAACAATCTTGAATAAAAGCAAAACGATTGCCAAATTCTTTTTGAAATTGTTCGGCTGTTTTTTGTGTTGTTGGATCGCGATCAAAAGCAATTACCTTGTTTTTGGGGGTTGCTTCTAGGATTTCTCGAGTATAGCCGCCCGCCCCAAAAGTGCCGTCTACAAAGATCCCTCCCCGAGGGGATAGATACTCCAAAACTTCATGCAACAAAACAGGGATGTGCGACGCCTGCATTTTAAATCCTTTCTCTTACGAGAAAGTATAGCGGATTTTATGAGTTAAATGCAAGGGATTTTTCGTAAAAAAATCCGATTTTTTAAAGGGCAAAAAACTATTTTAATTCGTCTTCAGAAAACCACAATGAAATTTCCCGTGCAGCACTTTCAGGACTATCGGATCCGTGCACGGAATTGCGGGTTTTACTTTCGGCATATAATTTGCGCAAAGTGCCTTCCGCAGCTTCGGCGGGATCTGTTTTGCCCATCAATGTGCGATAACGAGTAATGGCATCTTCCCCCTCTAACACTTGTACAACAATTGGACCGGATGTCATAAATTCCAACAATCCTTCATAAAAGGGTTTGCCCTTGTGTTCGGCATAAAAAGCCTCAAATTGTTCACGAGTAGGATGTTCAACGCGCTTTGACGCGATGATGTTTAATCCTGCTTCACGAATTTTGTTGTTGATGTCGTCTTCCAAATGACGAGCTGTTGCGTTTGGTTTGATGATGCAAAAAGTTCTTTGTAACATGTTGTTTCCTTTCTTTGATATCCCGAAGATACGCCTGTTGTTTGGCGATGTCAAGAGATAATTTCCTTGATTTTTAAGTCAGAATATGCTAAAATCTTCGCATCCTTGTGGAAGGGTGGCAGAGTGGTCGAATGCGGCAGACTCGAAATCTGTTATAGGGTTTTTCTCTATCGGGGGTTCGAATCCCCCCCCTTCCGCCATAAATACCTATTCTAAAATCTATTTGATTTTATTCATAAAATCGTGTATAATCTTTCCCCAACAAAGGAGAGCAAATGGACTATATAAAAATCCGTGGCGCACGTCAGCATAACCTCAAAAACATCAATGTAGATATTCCCAAGAATCAGTTGGTGGTGATTACGGGCGTGTCTGGTTCGGGTAAGTCCAGTTTGGCCTTTGATACGATTTATGCTGAAGGGCAAAGGCGTTATGTGGAAAGTTTGTCAGCCTATGCTCGCCAGTTTTTGGATGTGATGGGTAAACCAGATGTAGACCTTATCGAGGGATTGTCTCCGGCGATTTCTATTGAACAAAAAACAACAAGTCACAATCCTCGTTCCACAGTCGGAACGGTCACTGAAATTTATGATTACATGCGGCTTTTGTGGGCGCGCGCAGGGACGCCTTATTCACCCGTCACAGGATTGCCAATTAAAGCGATGACCGTCAGCCAGATGACAGATGGTATTTTAACCGAGCCGGAAGGCACGAAGTTGATTTTGATGGCGCCCGTTGTGCGTGATCGTAAGGGCGAATATAAAAAAGAAATTGCTGCTTGGCAAAAGGCTGGTTTCACACGTTTAAAAGTGGATGGCGAATTTTGTGAAATTGAAGAAGTGCCTGAGTTGGATAAAAACAAAAAGCATACAATTTCTGTGGTTGTGGATCGCATTGTTGTAAAAAAAGAAATTGAAGGCCGCATTGCGGGATCTGTGGAAAAATCTTTGTCTTTGGCGGATGGTTTGTTGGAAGTGGAAAATATGTCCACACATGAATCCAAGATTTATTCCAGCAAATTTGCTTGTCCTGTTTCCGGCTTTACGATTGCCGAGTTGGAACCGCGTCTGTTTTCTTTTAATAATCCCGAGGGGGCTTGCCCCGTTTGTGCTGGCTTAGGAACAAAACAAGGCGTGGACGAAAGTTTGGTGATTCAGCATCCGGAATTGTCCATCAAACAAGGTGCGATTGCTCCATGGACCAGTTCTTCGGGTGACATGTATCAATGGCATGAATATGCTTTGCGGCCGTTGATTCGGGCGTTGGATTTAGACATGGAAACACCTTGGTGCAAATTGCCAAAGGAAACACAAGAGGCGATTTTGCATGGTTATCACACAAAGGGATGCCATTTTGAAGGTGTTATTCCGAACATGGAACGGCGCTATTTAGAAACAGAATCTGATTGGGCGCGCGAGGAAATGAGTAAATATATGTTGAAAACACCATGTGAAGCATGTGGTGGCGCGCGATTAAAACCCGAAGCGTTGGCGGTTAAAATTGCAGGCAAAAACATTGCCGAAGTAACCGAACTTTCTATTGCCGATTCCTTTGAATGGTTTCAAAAAGTGCCATCAAAATTAGATCATGAAAAGCAAGAAATTGCTGAACGCATTTTGAAAGAAATCATTGAACGCTTACGCTTTTTGAACAATGTGGGATTGGGGTATTTGCCCTTGAATCGTATCAGCGGAACATTGTCCGGTGGCGAGGCGCAACGTATTCGATTGGCCAGCCAAATTGGTTCAGGATTGACAGGCGTGTTGTATGTGTTGGATGAACCTTCCATTGGATTGCATCAACGGGATAATCATAAGTTGTTGGAAACATTGTTTCATCTGCGTGATCTGGGTAATTCGGTCATTGTTGTGGAACATGATCAGGAAACAATGGAGGCGGCGGATTATATCTTTGATATCGGTCCTGCGGCGGGTCGCAAGGGCGGACATTTGGTTGCGGAAGGAACACCCAAAGAAATTGCCGCAAACACCAAATCAATCACGGGACAATATTTGTCTGGCGCAAAGGAAATTAAAATACCGGCCAAGCGTCGGCCCGGTAATGGCAAGATGTTGACGATTGAGGGGGCGAAATGTCATAACTTGAAAAATGTGACGGTGGATATTCCTTTGGGCACCTTCACATGTGTGACAGGTGTGTCGGGCGGTGGAAAATCCAGTTTGATTATTGAAACTTTATATAAAGGTCTTAGCAACATCATCAGCAAGACAAAGCAGTTGGCTGGCCCCTATAAAACTATGCGCGGCACGGCGGCAATTGATAAGATTATAGATATTGACCAAAGTCCAATTGGCCGTACACCTCGATCCAATCCTGCCACCTATACAGGCATGTTCTCGCCCATCCGTGATTGGTATGCGGCATTGCCGGAAGCAAAAGCACGCGGTTATAAGGCGGGACGTTTCTCGTTCAATGTGGCGGGTGGTCGCTGCGAAGCGTGCGAAGGTGATGGTGTGAAGCAAATTTCCATGAACTTTTTGCCGGACGTGTATGTGACCTGCGATGTGTGTCATGGCACGCGCTATAATCGTGAAACGTTGGAGATTAAATATAAAGATAAATCCATCGCAGATGTTTTGAATATGACGGTGGATGAGGCTTGTGAATTTTTCGGCCATGTGCCCACTATTCGTGATAAGTGTGAATTGTTGAAAAAGGTTGGGCTGGGTTATATCACGCTTGGACAATCGGCAGTGACATTATCGGGTGGCGAAGCACAACGTATTAAATTGGCCAAAGAATTGTCGCGAAAATCAACCGGAAAGACCTTATATATTTTGGACGAGCCGACAACAGGTTTGCACTTTGCCGACATTCAAAAGTTGTTGGAAGTGTTGCAAGCGTTGGTGGATGCAGGCAATACTGTGGTCGTGATAGAACACAATTTGGATATCATTAAATCGGCTGACTATATCATTGATATGGGACCCGAGGGTGGTCATGCCGGCGGTAAAGTTGTGGCAACGGGTACGCCCGAACAAGTGGCCAAAGTTAAAGAAAGTTATACCGGCCAGTATTTGAAAAAATTGCTGAAATAATTATTTGTCATTATATGGTGGAAAGTCCCAACCTTTTGGGGATTTAGTGAAGATTTCAAAGCCATCTTCGGTCACGCCCAACATATGTTCAAATTGCGCTGACAGTTGTTTATCTTTTGTCACAACGGTCCAATCATCATTTAGGGTAACAGTTTCAAAAGTGCCGATATTCACCATTGGTTCCACCGTGAAAACCATACCTGGCACAATTTTAACGCCAGATCCTTTATGGCCGAAATTCAAGATGTTTGGTGCGCCATGAAAGACCTTGCCACACCCATGACCACAATAATCACGCACAACGGAAAAACCCTCTGCTTCGGCCGTTTTTTCCATCGCATACCCCAAATCGCCCGTTGTCGCCCCCGGCTTGACCGCATTGATGCCGGCCATCATGGTATCGTAGGCGTTCATTACCAAACGTTTTGCTTTAACCGACGGATGTCCCACAAAGTACATGCGTGATGTGTCGCCATAATAGCCGTCCAAAATTACTGTCACATCAATGTTGATAATATCACCATTTTGCAGGTGCTTGTCGGGGCTTGGAATGCCGTGACAAATCACGTGGTTTGGGGAAATGCAGGTTGCCTTTGGATAGCCATGATATCCCAAACAAGCGGACACACCGCCTTTGGATTTAATAAACTCGTTCATGAGGTCGTCCAAATATTCTGTGCTTACGCCAACCTTTACGAACGGTGCAATATAATCCAATGTTTCTGCCGCCAGACGACCCGCCGCCCGCAGCCCTTTAAAATCCTCAGGGGTATGTATAATGATCTCTTCTCTCATAGACCTTATTATACCACCTTTTAAATCAAAATGAAAGTGTTTTTACAGGGCGTATTTTGCGGCGCCATCATGAATCGCCTTGGAAACCTTTTGATAGGCCTTGGTTTCGATTTGGCGGACACGTTCGCGGCTGATATTGAACTCAACACCCAAGTTTTCCAACGTTTCTGGGTTGTCTGTCAAAAAGCGTTTTTGCACGATCAAACGTTCACGATCGGACAGGCCATCCAACGCCTCTTTTAACAATTTTTTCTTTAAGGCCATTTCTTGCGATTCGCCCAAGGTGTCTTCGATGGTTTCATCGCTGTCGGTCAACATGTCTTGATAATTTGTGGCGGAATCGTGCGATAAAGTGGCGTTCAAAGACGAATCGCCGGACAAGCGTTGTTCCATTTCCACAACATCACGTTTGGAAACACCCAATTCTTCGGCAATTTGTTCTGCCTTTTCATCGTCCAAAGACGCATCGCCATAAAGCCCCAAGCGGGATTTGATTTTGTGGAGATTATAGAACAAACGTTTTTGTGTGGCCACCGTGCCAATTTTTACCAAGGACCAAGACTTTAAAATGAATTCAGACACAGCAGCTTTAATCCACCAAATGGCATAGGTTGCCAAGCGGAAGCCCTTGTCTGGATCAAATTTTTTAATCGCTTGCATTAAGCCGATATTTGCCTCGGAAATCAAGTCGGACAAAGCCAGTCCATAGTGCCGAAACGAAATCGCCACTTTGGCGGCCAAGCGCAAATGCGAGGTTGTCAGCTCGTGTGCCGCTTCAATATCGCCCGTTTCACGATAACGTTTGGCCAACATATATTCTTTGTCAGCGTCCAACATCGGAAACTTGTTAATTTCGGCTAAATATCTGGGAAGCGAGGCATTTGATGCCAATAAAGATAAAGCGTAAGTGTTCGTCATTTTATATCCTTTCCTTAGAAGCAATATAAAGTTTTGTTCCTCCTCATTGAGGCCGAAACAAGCCCGTCTTTCGAACTAAGCCCCTTTATTGTATCAAAAGGGATGGGCAAAGTCAAGCATATTTTCGTATTTTTTTGTGCCACACTATTGGCATAAAGCATAATTCGCGTGGCCGCCAAATGTCAGCCATGCGTCGTAAGGAAGTGGATCATTAGCGGTGTCTCCGCCCGTAAGATATATAACATACATAAAACAGTCATCGGTGCGGCCATGAGACGACAAAGTCCAAAACGCTGAATCATGCCCAAAGGTACTTTCTAATGCCTGCAATATGTTACTATATTGAGATCGCTTGGTGTCAATATACCAAAAAGAATCAAAACTACATGATTGTCCACTGGCGCAACATCCACCAGCAAAATCATCTTTATTTTCTATACGAGTTGTTGTGTCGCTTTTATAACATTCAAACTTACTGATGTCCAATAAACTTTTTTCCTGTGCTTTGCACCAATTTTCTGCTGCCCACCAAGTCATGGCGGTATTGCTGCGCCTAATAGCACCCAACCCCGCTACTGATGTGTCGGCATATTCCCCGATTGGCAAGCACGTACCAATATCGGGTGCTTCACAAGAAGCAAACATACTATTCATAATGTGACAATATTCTCCGTTGGCACAATTTTTGTTGCTTGTGCATTGTTTGTCATTCGTTGTTGGACAAGATGCAATAGTTTGGGCGTGAGAGTAGATGGGTGATGCGACTTTACAAGTATGTGTGATGGTATCACAACAAGCGTCATCTCCCAACCCAAACCAGCAGTCACTACCATTTGTACATGTTTGCATTGGCGATGCCGTTCCGCATGGATCTGTATTGTATGACAGATACACATTTCCATTTGTGCATACGGTACAGGTATTGTCTGTATTGCGTTCCAAACCTTCGCCACATTTCTTTAGGCATTCATCCCCGACCAATTCTTCATCATCCGCACAAACGTTAATATCGGCCTGTTTGCCGCCATCATGAATATGGACGCCAATGGCATCTACGCCACCGTGACGTTCATAAAAACGACGCGTACGTCCACCACCGCCGCCACCAAAGGCAAATGCAGAAGTTGAAGCTAATAACAACAAAACGATACCCAGTTTTTTCACACTAACTCCTTTAACTTATTTTCAGTATAAGAGATTTTTTATCGTTATGCAACATTTAATCGCGATGATAGGGGTGGCCATCCAAAATTGTTTTGGCGCGATAAATTTGTTCGGCCAACACCACCCGCATCAAAAAGTGCGGCAACGTCATGCGCCCAAACGAAAGTGTTAAATTGGCGCGATCTTTGACCTTTTTACCATGTCCATCGGCACCACCAATTAAAAAGGCCACTGTGTCGGATCCATTGTTTTGCCACGCCCTTAACTTGCCAGCAAATTCGCGGGAAGAAAGCGTATCGCCATGTTCGTCCAGCACGACCACTTTTGCTTTTTCTGGAATTCCGGACAGCAATAATTCCGCCTCTGCATTTTTCAACGCTTCGCCAGACAGGGCTTTCTTTTCTTCATATTCTTTAACCTCGACGGACCATTTTGTGCGCTTCAAATACTCGCTCATCAATTCATATTCGGGCGAGTTCTTTTTCAATTTTCCGATGGCGGCCAAAATGATATGCATTTATTTTTCCTTTTTCACATATTTACCAGGCAACAGGTCGGCGATTTTAGCCACTTCCCATCCTTTTTTATTGTCGGCAGGCATCACGACTTTGGCCCTTGGACCATAATCGGAAATATATTCCCGACATTTGCCACATGGGCTGATGGGGTAGGGCGGCACATCGCGCATAGCAACGATGGTGTCGATTTCAAAATCTTTTTCGGCGGTGTTTCCCATGCCAATGGCGATAATTTCCGCACATGTTGCAATGGAGGGTTGATATGTTCCCGCATTGACGGCAGTATACACTTTGCCAGATTTGGATAAAACACACGCAGCTACAACAGTATGGTGTTCGTGAAAGCCGGGTCTATACCGTTTTTTGATTAAATCCCCCGCTTTTTTAATCAAATCTTCCGGTTTAATTTTTGTCATTATTCGATATCTCCTATTTCAACGATGTTTTCAATCATGTTGTCCAACGATTCCCGATCTTTTTCGTTATATTCGACCACCGCTTCAACGGCTTTCTTTTGAAGCTGTTTCTTCACTTTTTCCTTCTTTGTTGTTTGATAGGCGGACAAGTCGGCTTTTATGTTGTCTGGGAACACGCTTTGCACATATCCTGCAATTTGTTGGACATATTCAATGCTGCGATTCTTTTCCTTCATATCGGCAATGTATTTGGGTGACAACATCATTGTGGCGGCAAAGATATAAATCACCGCAACAATTAAAAGGGCGCGCGCCACACCAAAGGCAAAACCGAAAATGCGATCCAATCCGCTGAGTGAACTTTTGCGCAAACGTTTTGTAATGGCTGCGTTAATAATTGTCATTACAATTAACACCAACAAAGCCAACAAGACCGATCCCACAATGGCAGCCAACTTCACATTTTCAAAGGTCCCTTCGCACGCTTTTAACAGGGGATCATAGCTGTAAAGAGCCGTAAAACCGGCCAACAACCATGACGAAATGCCCAACAATTCGCGCACCAATCCGCGATACAGAGCAAACAAAACGGACACAACAATGATACCCAAGATAATTAAATCAATTATACCTAACATGTTTTCTTTCCTTTCTCAAAAAAGTCTAACACAGTTTTTAAATTGCCAATTTCCGTGGCTTTAAAATCGGATTTCCTGTTTTTATTCGGTGGCACAAGTGCTTTTGTAAAGCCCAATTTTTTTGCCTCTTTTAGGCGCAGATCACTGGCTGGTACATTTCGAATTTCACCAGACAGACCAATTTCGCCAAAGAAGACCATGTCCGATGGCAACGGATGGTCAAACGCGTTGGACAAAATTGCCATAATGGCCGCCAAATCTGCGGCTGGTTCTGTCAATTTCAATCCACCAGCAACATTTAAAAAGATATCTTTTGTGGCCAATGAAATGCCGCATCTTGTTTCCAAAACAGCCAATAACATATTCAAGCGATTTGTATCCCATCCCACAACTGCACGACGTGGATTTGTTCCCGTCATCGGAGCCACAAGGGCTTGAATTTCCACCAACAGCGGCCGAGATCCTTCAATGCCAGCGAACACGCAACTGCCCGACACATGGCCTTGACGATCGGCTAAAAATAAGGCAGAGGGATTTGCCACTTCTTCCAATCCTTTGTCGGTCATTTCAAAAACACCAATTTCATCTGTTGCGCCAAAGCGGTTTTTAACAGATCTCAAAATGCGGAAGTGGTGGCCTCTGTCCCCTTCAAAATAAAGCACAGTATCGACCATGTGTTCCAAAACACGGGGACCCGCCAACGTTCCTTCCTTTGTCACGTGTCCAACAAGAAACAAAACAAAGCCACGTTTTTTGGCCAAACGGATTAATTCATGTCCGCAAGCGCGCACTTGGGCCACCGTTCCCGGTGCGGATTCCACTGTGTCTGCATACATGGTTTGGATGGAATCAATAATTACAATATCGGGGGCCTCTGGGGTATCCAATGTTGCCACAATGTCACGGATATGAGTTTCACTGGCCAACTCAACGGGATTATCGGAAAGACCTAATCGCATAGCACGCAAGCGCACTTGATCCACAGATTCTTCACCGGAAATATAACTGCATCTTGTGGGCGAACCTTGTTTGTTGACGCCTTTAGTTAAAGAAGCAACCGCTTGCAAAAGTAATGTTGATTTGCCTATGCCGGGATCGCCACCAACCAAAATTACAGAGCCAGGAACCAAGCCACCACCACAAACGCGATCTAATTCACCGATGCCAGTTTTTAAACGAAAGACAATTTCGGGGGCGCCACGTAAATCGGCAAAATCGATTTTGCGTCCATTGTGGCCGCCCGTGGCCGTTGGGCTGTCGGATGTTGGAATAGCTTCTTCTTGGATTGTATTCCACTCGCCACAAGCATCACATTTGCCCGCCCATCTGGCATAGACGGCACCGCAATTTTGGCAAACAAATTGGGTTGTTTTTTTAGGCATTATTCGGCCTTTACCTCCATCTGAATAGGTCCTTTGGCGGAACCTGCGACAAATTGACGCACATACGGATTCTTTGTTTTATCCAGCTCATCCACAGTACCGACCCATATAATTTCTCCGTCATAAAGCATCGCAATTCTGTCGGCAATTTTTCGTGCAGAATTCATATCATGCGTAATGGTTAAAGCGGTAGCGCCCAGTTTTTTTACGCAATCGACAATTAAATCGTTAATGACATCGGACATAATAGGATCAAGTCCTGTTGTCGGTTCATCAAAGAAAATAATTTCTGGGTTTGTGGCGATTGCACGTGCCAATCCCACTCGTTTTTTCATGCCGCCAGAAAGGTCGGCAGGATAAGCATCTGCGACCTCTGGTTTCAAACCCACTTGAGCCAATTTTTGAATGGCTAATTTTTTGGCTGCCGTGCGGTCAGCATGTTTTTTTTGCAACATCACAAAAGCGACGTTTTCCCAAACGGTCAAGCTGTCAAACAAAGCGGCACCTTGAAACAACATACCAATATTTTCTGTGGCCATTTTGATTTTGCCTTTGTCTGGTTCTGTAAGGCCCAACAGACATTTCAATGTCACGGATTTTCCGCTTCCAGATCCACCAATAATCACAACAGATTCGCCTTCATAGACATCCAAATTGACATCCTTTAAAACCTGTTTTTTGCCAAAGGCTTTGGCGACATGAGATAAGCTGATTTTTACTTGTTTTTCTTTCATGGGCGCCTCTTACATTTTAAAGAACAATTCGGTGAGCAGATAGTTAAAGATCAAAATTAAAATACTGGATGACACAACGGCATTTGTCGTGGCTTGCCCCACGCCTTGTGCGCCACCTTTTGATTTAAATCCTTGATAACACCCCAACACCGTGATAATAAAACCAAACACAGCGGCTTTTGTCATGCCCGAAATAATATCCATCGCTTTTAACGTGTTCCACGTATTGACAAGATATGTTGTGGCATTAAAATCCATCTTAGTGACACCAACCAAATAGCCGCCGCACACACCAATAATATCTCCGATTAAAACCAACAAAGGCATCATTAAAGTCCCCGCTACAACACGAGGAACAATTAAGTATTGAACTGGATTTGTACGCAAAGTGGAAAGGGCATCAATTTGTTCTGTTACGCGCATGGTTCCAATTTCCGCTGCCATAGCGGCACCAATACGCCCCGCCACCATCAAGGCTGCCATCACTGGCGCTAATTCGCGTGTCACAGCAACCAAAACCACCATGGAAACAGCACCTTCCGCGGAGAATTTAGAAACTGCCTCATATGTTTGAATGGCAATCACCATGCCTGAAAACACAGTTGTTAAAGCGACAACTGGCAGGGAATAAAAGCCAATCTCTATACTCATGCGAATTGTTTCACCAATATAAAATGGCGCTTTAAAAACATACAATAATGTTTGTGCCGTAAATAAAATCAAATCTCCGCTTGCACGGAAAAAGCTGATGACAAAACGGCCAAGCGCATTGATAAATGAAAAAAATCGATTTAACACGAAAACACTCCTTAACTCTAGAGTTATTTTAAACACAAAAAAGAATGAAATGCAAGGATAAAATCAGTTTTTAGACAATCGTTGTCGGGACGTCAATTTTTAAATATTTGGGAATTTGCAAGATGGAAGTTGTTGCCAAAATAACGGGCGCCAAAACCTCGTCTGGTTTTTCATCGCAGTTCTTTTCCAATCGCGAAAAATAAATGCGCAACGTGGCCCCCACAGTTCCCGTCCCAGACAAACGAACAGCAACCCGAGCATCATTCGACAAGTTGATAACAACGCCTTGATTGCTTGCACGTTCTTTGGTTACAGGATCTTCATAGCTGAAAATTTCAGCAGATTTAACGGTTAAACAACCAAATTGTTGACCAGCCAAGGTGGGTACTTGCGCACCCAAAGAATCCATTAAATGACGTGCCGCCTCAATATCCACGTTTTCATAATCGTGACGCAGGTAATAAACACGGCCGTCTTTTTGCCAAAGATCTGTTAATAATTCTTGGGGTGTTTTATGGGTTTGTGCGATAATATTTAACCAGGCGAGAACAGCCCAAATGCCATCTTTTTCCATAACGTGGTTGGATCCCGCCCCAAAACTTTCTTCGCCACACAAAATGATTTTTTTGCTTTGTAATAAATTGCCAAAATATTTCCATCCTGTTGGCGTGACATAGACGGGAACTTTTTTGCGCTTGGCAACTTTGTCCAATGCATTGGATGTTGGCATAGAACGGGCAACGCCAAAAAATTGCTTGGCATAATGGGACAGGTCTGATAAATGCTCTGCCAAAACGGCCAAGCTGTCGGACGGTGAGATAAATAAATGTTTGCCCAAAATCATATAGCGATCTCCATCGCCATCAGAAGCGGCGGCAAAATCTGGCGCGTCATCGGCGTTCATCCTGTCTATCAAATATTTGGCCGAAACTGGATTTGGATCTGGATGTAAATGACCAAAATCGGGTAACGGATCGGCATGAACAACGGTGCCTTCGGGCAGGCCTAACAGCCCTTCAAAAATATATTTGGCATAAGGGCCTGTAATGGCATTCATTGAATCAAATGTAAAGGTAAAGCCAGAGGCAAAAAGTTTTTTAATAGCTTTAAAATCAAAGATTTCTTGCATCATGTTGGCATAATCTAAAACAGGATCGATCACCTCAACAATGGTGTTGCCAATTTGTTTTTTGCCCGTATTACCTAATTCGACATCGGGTGCATCAATCCACCAAAAACGATCAATAACTTTTGTGCGCTTGGTAATTTTATCAGTCAATGAAGGCAAAGAAGGGGCGCCGTTAGATGTGTTAAATTTGATACCAAAATCGCCATCTTTACCGCCAGGGTTGTGGCTGGCAGTCAAAATAATGCCTCCAAATGCTTCGTTTAATGTAATCAAGTGTGACAGTGCAGGGGTGGAAAGCCATCCGTTTTTGCCCACGATAATACGACCAAAACCATTGGCTGCAGCAATTTTTAAAACAATTTGGATGGCCTTGTCGTTGAAATAACGACCATCGCCCCCAACGACCAAAGTTTTGCCTTCAAACCCTTCCACAGAATCAAAGATGGATTGCACAACATTTTGCAGATAATTTTTTTGCATAAAAACAGAAACCCGCCGTCTTAATCCCGAGGTGCCAAATTTTTGGTCTTGATAAGGTTCGGTTTTGACGGCGGTAATATCCATTTGAAATCCCCTTTTGTTTATTCTCCTTTATTTGTAGCAGAAACAGGATCTAAAAGCAAGGGGGTTCCCCAAATTTTATCCACAAGGACAGCCAATTCTTGACGAGCGGACTTGGAGGAAACCGTATTTGGAATGCGAATGCTTTCTTCCTTAAAGTCCAACATGGTCAATCCTTTTAAGAATAATTCACGGAACACAACACGTTCGGAAACAACGCCCACTAAATCAAAGTGAATACGGCGTGAAAGCGCGTTTAATAAAATAGACATCGTTTGCGAGTTGCGAGATTTGTTAAATAACATCCGGTTGCGCACCACAAACCAGTTGATGGAAGGTTTGCGTTCTAACATACGTTGTTGACGAGTGCTCCAAACAGTTTGAGCGAAATGGCTTGGGCCTGTAATTTTCAATGTATCCCCATCCACCAAAGCCAAAATGTCCAAGTCCACCAAGCTGTCATTCATCGGTGTCACCAATACATCGGCCAAAGTCATGGCTTCGATACCCAAGTCGGTATGAGCCCCCGGTGTGTCAATTACAATCGCATCCACTTCGTTGGCCAATTTGTCCAAACGGCTGCGCAAAGTGTAAATTTTGGCCACATCTGGCGTCCAGCATGTGTGTTCTGGTAAAGGCAAAGAAACACCTTTTTCCATCACAAAATTTTTGCGGTTTTCAATGTAACGTGTCAAACTTTGTTGGTTGGGATCCAAATCAAAGGAAGCCACCTTTTTACCAGCACGAAGGAGTGCCACAATTGTGTGCATGGCCAAGGTAGATTTACCTGTGCCACCTTTTTCATTTGCAAAAACAATAATTTTAGCTGTCATTTTATTTTCCTTTATTTACTGAAAACTTCGCGCAAAATGGGACGAGGAAAGACCTCTGCGGCCTGTTTGCCAATGTCCTTTGGACAACAAAAAGGTCTTTGGGCAACGGCTTTTTTCCAAGCGCGTCTTTGATTTAATGTCACGGCCAATTTTCTGCAAGCCAGATCCACCATTGGACGAACAATGTGAATATAGCCACCAACTTGGCCTTGTTTTAAACTGAGTAACCAATCCACAACGGGAATGGCCTTTTGAGAATTTTCCAAGTTCCATTCGTGTTTGTATAAAGCGGAACTAAACGTGCGAGCCAATTCGTTGCGGCGGCGCATCACCACATCTGGAGCCGTAATTGCAACAGTTTGGCGAATTGTGTTAAAAGATTCCAAAGCGCTTTCAGGGCTGGCCGAAATGGCTTGAGCTAATGGGGACAATTCGGCGCTGTGTTGAATAATCTCATGATCAAAACCGGATTTTGATTGAGGGATAGTCGTTGTCATTTTTTTACTCCTTTATTTTAAACTCAAAAAGTGAAAAATATTGTAGCACAAAAAAGGTCTTTTTGCAAGAGAAAATTTGAATTTAAAATAAAAACCCCAGGCGGTTGGTCGAGGTTACCATTTGTTTTGTTTAAGAGCACGATGTCTGAAAAACATTTCAATTTTCGGATGCCGAAAAATTGGTTCATATCCTTTTAAAAAAGTCATTTTTAATGCTTTATTTTGGACCATTAAATTTTGATGTGAAGTAGAATTAAATGCCCCGTCATTTTTTGAAGATTTTTGTGGTGGTTGTTTGTGTCCCAAAAAGGTAAGGTACATAAATCTGAATTTTGCCAGTTCTTGAACAAAATTATTTCCCATAATCTCTAAAAGTGTTGATTCATCCGAAAATAAATTTCGTCCTAAACCAAGCGCATTTTTTTGAATTTTTGCCCCCGCAGCAGCCAAGATGGTTGGGGTAAAGTCGACGGGAGTAAATTGTCTGAATAGTTGTGTGGTTTTGGGTATGGGGTTCATAAATATGTTAATAATGCTACGATTTTGTTGATCTTTAACTTTTCTGATGGCATCATTGTGCATTGCCAGATGATCTCCAATTAAAATGATGGTGGTGTTCTTAAAAAAAGATTGTTGTTTCAACCAATTAATAAATTGGCTGATTGTTTTGTCGGAACACAAGATAATATCCGAAAAATCATCGTATTTTTTTTGACAATAATCTGGGTTTAAAAAACCATCGGGATAGTGGGTATCGATTGTGGAAATTCCATAAAAAAATGGCTGCTTATTTTCGGCAAGTTTTACAATGTTCTTTTTGGCCAGTTCAAACACAGCTTTATCACTTACACCCCAATGGGATCCTTTCATTTCTGAAGGAAGATCGTTGTTATATTTTTTATTGAGTTCATCTAGGGATATAAAATCTTTAACGCCAGCATACTGAATAATTTCTCTTATGTTTCCAACGGCAGGATTGGATCCTTGTAAGTAGTGTGTGGAATAACCATTTTTAGCCAGTATTGATGGAATACAGTCGCTGTTGGAATCAAGATTTTTCAGCCACTCAGAGGTATCTGCAAATAACGGAACATGAAGCGGATAACCACATAATCCTGTAAAAATGCTGGCAGCGGTATGGTCGGCACCGACGATTTGTTTGATGCCGTAAAATTCGGTGTTTTCTTGTTCTAATTTGTTTATTTCTTTTAACAAATCTTCACCAAAAACGGTTGCATCATGATAACTTTTTTCTATTGATTCCATGTAAATTAAAATGATGTTGCGTTTTACAGGAAAAGAAATACCCGCCTCTTTTGATGAAACAAAATATTTTTCATACAAATCCGTAGAGGCCGAATCTGATTTGAGCCATTCATCAATGTGTAGGCGATATGTTGTCGTCACCAGCATGCTCAGTAACAATAAAATACTAAGTAATAGATGAAACCACGAATAATTATGATATCTGTATAGTGAATGACGCAAACTAAATTTTTTTGGAATAAAAAGATGTCCCCAATAAAGGAATAACATGATAAAAATAGGGGCAATAATTATCCACAACAAACCCACAATGGATAAATGAGTATTCACTTTCATGAAAGGTGCTGTTAATTGAAAAACGACTTGTTCAATGGATAC
>Ga0310690_10002097_pt1 | contig 33433 bp, 22 predicted proteins | sample AusTroGonzalo_MG_2_FD_207661 | JGI IMG/M metagenome (GOLD analysis project Ga0310690, IMG submission 207661) | Bovine rumen microbial communities from tropical cattle in Woodstock, Queensland, Australia - Gonzalo_04 (v2) (version 2) | ecosystem: Host-associated > Mammals > Digestive system >...
ATTATAAAAGCAGCGTAAAAATTTTAAGATGAGAGAAGCAAAACTGATACTTGACGATGGCAGTCAATTCTGTGGCTGGTCTTTCGGCTATGATGCCGATACGACTGGCGAGGTGGTGTTCAACACTGCTATGACGGGCTATCCTGAGAGTCTGACCGATCCCAGTTATGCGGGACAGATCCTGGTAACCACTTTCCCGTTGATAGGCAACTATGGTGTGCCCGATACGGGTCTGGCCGAGAACGGTCTGCCCCTGTTTATGGAGAGTGATAGGATTCATGCCAAGGCCCTTGTTGTGGCCGATTATAGCGAGACCTATTCGCACTGGAATGCCAAGGAATCGTTGGCCTCTTGGCTGAAGCGCGAACATATCCCCGGCATTACGGGTATCGACACCCGCCGACTTACCAAGGTGCTCCGCGAGAATGGTGTTATGATGGGCCGAATCGAAATTAGTGGAACGCAGAAAGCGGAGAGTGGAGAGTCTACTGCCGCCTACGGCTCCGTCAACTGGGTAGAAAAGGTAAGTTGCAAGGAAGTGATTACTTACAAACCTGATGGTAATCTCTCACCTCTCACCTCTCACCCCTTACCTCTAAAACGAGTCGTTCTCGTCGACTGTGGTGTCAAGGCTAATATCATCCGTTGTCTCATCAAGCGTGGCATCGAGGTGGTGCGTGTGCCTTGGGACTATGATTTCAACCAGCTCCAGTTCGATGGATTGTTCCTGGCTAATGGCCCTGGCGATCCTGAGCAGTGTGGCACTACGGTGGAGCACATTCGCACGTTTCTCAATAACCCTGAGGTACGTCCCTGCATGGGTATCTGTCTGGGTAACCAACTCCTGGCCAGAGCAGCCGGCGCCAAGACTTATAAACTGAAATACGGTCATCGCTCGCATAACCAACCTGTTCAGAAGGTAGGCACCACCCAGTGCTTTATCACCTCTCAGAACCATGGCTATGCTGTCGACGATTCTACGTTGCCCTCCGACTGGGAGCCGCTCTTCGTCAATATGAACGATGGTTCTAACGAGGGTATCCGCCATAAGACGAATCCTTGGATGTCGGCTCAGTTCCATCCCGAAGCCTGCTCCGGTCCCGTAGATACCGAGTTCCTTTTCGATGAGTTCGTGAAGATGTTAGGGGTTAGTGGTGAGAGGTTAGAGGTTAGAGAAAACTCTCAGTTCGGCTCTACCGCTTCTCTCAGCGAGGAACTGTCAAATGTCCGCTCGGCTTCGCCGCTTGGCTCGTCCAAGAACTGTCAATTGTCAACTATCAAAAAGGTTCTCCTTCTTGGTTCGGGTGCTTTGAAGATTGGTCAGGCAGGTGAGTTCGACTATAGTGGTGCCCAGGCCCTGAAGGCCTTGAAGGAAGAAGGCATCCACTCCGTGCTGATCAATCCTAACATCGCCACCGTACAGACTTCAAAGGATGTGGCCGATACCGTTTATTTCCAACCAGTCACCCCAGAGTTTGTGGAGCGTGTCATCGAGAAGGAACGCCCCGACGGCATCCTGCTCTCGTTCGGTGGACAGACAGCCCTGAACTGTGGCGTTGAACTCTACGAGAAGGGTGTTCTTGAGAAATACGGCGTCAAAGTGCTGGGCACCCCCGTACAGGCCATTATCGATACTGAGGACCGCGACCTCTTTGTGAAGCGCCTCGACGAGATTGGTGTGAAGACCATCAAGAGCGAGGCTTGCAGCACCGTCGAAGAAGTACAGCGTGCTGCGCACGAACTCGGCTTCCCCGTCATCCTGCGAGCCGCCTACGCCCTCGGTGGTCTGGGTTCAGGCTTCTGCGACAACGAGGAACAGCTCTTGGCTCAGGCCGAGGAGGCCTTCTCGTTCTCACCCCAGGTATTGGTCGAGAAGTCGCTCAAGGGCTGGAAGGAGATTGAGTACGAGGTGGTACGCGATCAGTACGACAACTGTATCACCGTCTGCAACATGGAGAACTTCGATCCCTTAGGCATCCATACGGGTGAGTCGATTGTGGTGGCTCCCTCTCAGACGCTCACCAATTCCGAGTATCATAAGCTCCGTGCCCTCGCCATCAAGATCATCCGTCATATCGGCATCGTAGGCGAGTGTAATGTGCAGTATGCCCTCGACCCCAACAGCGAGGATTATCGCGTCATCGAGGTCAATGCCCGTCTCTCGCGCTCTTCTGCCCTGGCTTCCAAGGCCACGGGTTATCCTTTGGCTTTCGTTGCCGCCAAACTCGGTCTGGGCTATGGTCTCTTCCAACTGAAGAACTCAGTTACCAAGACCACCAGCGCCTTCTTCGAGCCCGCCCTCGACTATGTAGTCGTCAAAATACCCCGTTGGGACCTTACCAAGTTCCATGGCGTGAAGCGCCAGTTGGGTTCATCCATGAAGAGTGTGGGCGAGGTGATGGCAGTAGGTCGTTCCTTCGAGGAGTCGCTGCAAAAAGGTCTGCGTATGATCGGTCAGGGTATGCACGGATTCGTAGAGAACCATGAGATCAAGATAGCCGATATCGAGCAGTCGCTCCACGAGCCTACCGACATGCGTATCTTCGTGGTGTCGAAGGCCCTGAAGGTAGGTTATACCGTCGACCAGATCCACCAGCTCACCAAGATCGACCGCTGGTTCCTGCAGAAGCTGCAGCATCTGGTTTCCATCGATCAGCGCCTCAAGCAGTTCGCCCAGGTGTCGGAGTTCCTCACGTTTATGGATAACTCCGAACTCATGGAGTATCTCGAGGCGCCTGAGTTTGTGGAGTTGCTCCGCGAGGCTAAGATCTATGGTTTCTCCGACTTCCAGATAGGTCGTGCCCTCGGTCTTGAGTCACTCATGAGTATGACCGATGCAGGCCTCCTGGTTCGTTCGTGGCGTAAGGAGTTTGGCGTGGTGCCCACTGTCAATCAGATCGACACCCTCGCCGCCGAATACCCCGCCCAGACCAACTACCTCTATTTATCGTATTTATAATTTTCAATTATCAATTAGAATATTATGTGTGGAATTGTAGCTATACTGAATGTCAAGGAGCAAACGCATGCGTTGCGTGAAAAGGCCTTGAAGATGAGTCAGAAGATCCGCCACCGCGGACCCGACTGGAGTGGTATCTATTGTGGTGGCTCAGCCATCCTCGCCCACGAGCGTCTGAGCATTGTCGACCCCGAATCAGGCGGTCAGCCCTTGTTCTCACCCGATCGCAAGCAGGTGCTTGCTGTGAATGGTGAGATATACAACCATCAGGTAATCCGTCGCCGCTTTGCCGGTCAGTACGAGTTCCAGACGGGTTCCGATTGTGAGGTCATCCTCGCCCTCTATCGCGAGAAGGGCATCGACTTCCTCGAGGACCTCAGCGGCATCTTTGCCTTTGTGCTCTACGATGAGGAGCGCAATGAGTTCCTCATAGCCCGCGACCCCATCGGCGTCATACCTCTTTATATAGGTTATGATAGCGATGGCACCGTTTACGTAGCCTCTGAGTTGAAAGCCCTCGAGGGCCAGTGCGAGCGTTACGAGCCCTTCCTGCCCGGCCACTACTATTGGAGTGTTGATCCCGGCCAGAAGTGGTACTACCGTCGCGACTGGATGCAGTACGATGCCGTGAAGAATAATCCCGCCAGTGTTGAGGCCATCCACGATGCCCTCGAGGATGCCGTGAAGCGCCAGCTCATGAGCGATGTGCCTTATGGTGTGCTGCTCTCCGGCGGTCTCGATTCATCCGTCATCTCAGCCATCGCCGAGAAATACTCCGAGATGCGTATCGAGGACGACTCCAAGACCAAGGCCTATTGGCCCCGTCTCCACTCGTTTGCCGTGGGCTTGAAGGGAGCCCCTGATCTGGCTAAGGCCCGTCTCGTGGCCGATCATATCGGAACCGTCCATCACGAAATCAACTATACCATCCAGGAGGGCCTCGATGCCATCCGCGATGTCATCTACTTCATCGAGACTTACGATGTCACCACCGTCCGCGCCTCTACCCCCATGTATCTGCTGGCCCGCGTCATCAAGTCCATGGGTATCAAGATGGTGCTCAGCGGCGAGGGTGCCGACGAGATCTTCGGTGGCTACCTCTACTTCCACAAGGCGCCTACCGCCAAGGACTTCCACGATGAGACCGTTCGCAAACTCGGCAAACTCTACATGTACGACTGTCTGCGCGCCAATAAGAGCCTCTCTGCCTGGGGTGTTGAGGGCCGTGTGCCCTTCCTCGACAAGGAGTTCCTCGATGTGGCCATGCGCACCAACCCCGAGGCAAAGATGTGTCCTGGCTCTACCATGGAGAAGAAGATTGTGCGCGAGGCCTTTGCCTCTATGCTCCCCGCCGAGATTGCCTGGCGCCAGAAGGAGCAGTTCAGCGATGGTGTAGGCTATAGTTGGATCGACACCCTGAAGCAGATCACCTCCGAGGCAGTCACCGACGAGCAGATGGCCCATGCCGCCGAGCGCTTCCCCATCAACCCGCCGAAGAACAAGGAGGAGTACTATTACCGCTCCATCTTCGCCGAGCATTTCCCCAGCGACTCTGCTGCCCGTAGCGTGCCCAGCGAGGCCAGTGTGGCTTGCTCCACCGCTATCGCCCTCGAGTGGGATGCCGCCTTCAAGGGCATGAACGATCCGTCGGGTCGTGCCGTCAAGGGCGTGCATGAGCAGGCTTATTGATAAATGTACAACCGATAAAATATGATGATTCTTCAATTATAATCTGGAGAATCATCTTTTTTGTTGTACCTTTGGCTTTGCCGAAGGTAGGCTTCATCTTGAAAATGAAAATAAATCACGATTTATTTTGCATTTTGCTCGATTTGCACTACCTTTGTCCCCGATTTTATCAATCCTAAGCAAAGATGAGAGTTAGACTATTCCTCCTTACAGCAGTTTTCGGCCTCGTAACACTGCTGGCCTGTCAGGAGAAGGATCAGAACAAAGAGGCTGGGTATATCGTTCAGGTATCGTTAGGCGACTGGCATTCGCCCGACTATACAGCTGAGCAGATTATCGGTCGCATCGATACGGTAAGTCAGATGATACCTGTGAAGAAGGTCATCATTGGCTGGAGCCAGAACAAGGATATCTACCAGAAGCTGGGCACATATCTTCATGAGAAGGATATCAAGATGTTGTTGTGGTTGCCCGTGTTTGCTGAGACTGATGAGGTATGCAAGAACCGCCCGGCTGTCGATCTCTGGGGCAAGGTGCCCGATAGTTTCGACCCGGCTGCTGGCGAGGGTTTCCGCTTCAACTGTCCTTGCGATCCTCAGAATATTGCCAATGTGGTGGCTGTCTACGATAGTCTGTTCAGCGATTGTGGCTTCGATGGTGTGTTCCTCGATCGCATCCGCACCCAGTCGTTCGTCGGAGACATCAGTGGCGCGCTAACCTGTTGTTGTCAGCTTTGTGTCGATCGCTTTGCCAAAGAGGGAATCGATATCCAGGCCGTCAAAGATGAAAAAGTAGCCAAGGGCGATGCCTTCTTCTCCGCAAGTGGTTACTCGCCCGCCAACGGTCTGATCTTCGAGAATCGTGTGGCCGCTAAGTTTTTCAGAGCTAAGGGCTATATAGTCAGTTCCGCTGTAGCTGCTATCGCCGATAGTCTCCATCAGCGTGGTCTCGAAGTGGGTATGGACCTCTTTGCACCCATCATTGCCCCATTCGTGGGACAAGACTACGCCATATTGACTCAACATGCCGACTTTATCAAACCTATGCTCTATCGCAAGACCTATGCCCCCGCAGGTATTGGCTACGAGTATGATCTGATTCGCAAGTCCGCTCCAGGAGCCACGGGTTATCCTGATCTGAAGATGGGTGATGCCTTCTTGCACTCTCAGCTCCAGGCTATGGAGCGCTTCAAGTGCGAGAAATATCCAGGTATAGAGGTCAACTACCGCGAGGACATTGTGCCCACCTCGCCTGAGTACATATCCGAGTCGCTCGATGCAGTGCTGAGTCATCAGTTCAATGGTGCCACCCTTTCTTGGAACATCATGGAGGCTCCTCTCTCAAATCTGAAATCCCTCTTCCGCAAGTAGAGTATGACTTTATCAACAAATAATAACACAAAGACAAAATGAAAGAAAAGATTGTTTTAGTAACAGGTGCTAATAAGGGCATCGGATTTGGAATTGCCAAGCATCTTGGATTGAGTGGTTGGAAAGTAGTGATTGGTGCACGTGATGAACAGCGTGCCGAGAAAGCCGTCAGCGAACTGAAATCTCAGGGCATCGACGTGCTGGGTTGGGTAAACATCGAACTGAAAGACCTCAATGGTCTGGAGCGTGCCGCTCAGGAGATCAATGAAAAATACCCGGAGCTGACATTGCTGGTAAATAATGCCGGTATTCCTGGCGATATGAGCGTGGACAGCGAACATACTGAGATCAGTGTCATCCGCGAGACGCTTGATGTGAACTTCATCGGCACCTTCGCCCTCACCAAGGCCTTGATTCCCCTGATAGCCAAGAATAGTGGTTGTATCGCCAACGTGACTGTTCCCTCAGAGATCAGTCCTTACTGGCATCCGCTGGCTTATGTTACCAGCAAGGCGGCTCAGAATGCCATGATGGGTGTGATGGCCATAGAATTCCAGCAGAGCAACACGCAGGTAGAAATATTCTCCGTTCACCCAGGTCCTACAACTACCGACTTGAACGGCAACATGGCGCTCCCTGGTTTCCACGACATAGATACCGTAGGTCAGAAGTTTGCTGAGCTCATCAACGATGGTCAGAACCATCAAGGCGAGTTCATTGAGCTTTATCCGATTGTAAAGGAGGGATAGGCGTACTCTGGAGGTTTAGTCGGAGTAAAGTCCAGGTTTACTCCGACTAAAGTCCGACTTTACTACGTATACAAATCAGGTAAGGAGGTGATACATGCCACCGGCGAGGGGTTTTAGGACTCCTTTCATCTCGAGTTGGAAGAGGAGGGCCGTGAGCTTGCCGATGGGTTGGCCCGTCTTGACGCTGAGGATGTTGAGTTGCAGATCGTTGGTTTGTTGTAACAGACTGACGATCTGCTCTTCCTCTGGGGTGAGTTCCGGGAAGAGGTTTCGCTCGATGCCTACGTGACAGGCTCTCAGACGTATGGCTTCATCCTCCCAGCCCATAGCCTTCACGAAGTCATCGGCATTTGTGATGAGGGCGGCTCCATTGTCACGAATCAGGTTATTGCAGCCTTTGGAACATTCGGACCCCACGTTTCCTGGGAAGGCGAAAACGTTGCGATCGTAGCTTTGGGCTATTTCGCAAGTGATGAGGCCTCCGCCTTTCTCCTTGCTTTCTACAAGTACTGTAGCATCTGCGACACCTGCCACAATGCGGTTTCTGCGTACGAAGTTGGGCTTGTCGGCATTGGTCTGAGTCATAAACTCCGTAAGCAGACCACCATGCTTCACCATCTCGGCTGCTGTGCTACGATGGTGGTAGGGATAAATCTGATCGAGACCATGAGCCAGTACGCCTACAGTGTCGTAGCCATTCTTTAGCGATTCGCGATGGGCATTGATGTCAACGCCATAGGCTAGTCCGCTCACTACCAGCACTTGTGGACACTGGGCCTTCAGGTCTTTGATGAAGGAGCGTATCAGATCCTGTCCGTAGGTGGTCATGTGGCGAGTGCCGATGATGCTGACGATCTTGGCCTGGTTCAGGTCTGTGTTACCTAAATAATAGAGTACGATGGGCGCATCGGGACATTCCTTAAGGCGTTGGGGATAGTCTACATCCATTGGGGTGAAAGCCTTGATGCCATGTTCCTGCATATATTTCAGTTCAGCCTCGGTTCGTTTCATGGCGTCATTCCAATCCTTGAGGGCTTCCATCAGTCGGGGAGCAGCATCCTCTATGATATCGCCAACCTCGTTGCGATGTTCGTATAAGAGTTGTGCACTACCCACGGCTTTATAGAGTTCGAGGGCCTGCTGGTAGTTAAAAAACGTGAGGCGTGTCAGCGCCATCGCATAGAAGAGTTCTTCTGTATTCATCATTATTCTTGTTCTGTTCTTTTCAGATAATCATAACCAAAGCGACAGCGAAGACACTCCTTCTTGTCGCAGTATTCTTTTTTAAGCTGGATAAGGGCTTGTGAATCGCCAGCACTCTGAACAGGCAGTCCCACCTGCTGCCACATGCGGATGATGTGATTGTTCTCGGCTTTCAACTGCTCCAGGAAGTCGAAGGCGCGATCACAAAGCACCTCTTTCGAGCGATGGCGTCCGTAGGCGAAGAGCATGGGTATGGCCGTGTTGATAATGAGGAGATTCAGGGAGCCATAGGTCAGGTGCTTCTCGTTTTTCGAACTGGTGGAGCCGAAGGTATAATGCGTTTCCCAATAGGGAGTAACATGCGATGAGAACAATGTCTTTAACTCCTCGATGGTATCACACTCCACAAGCTGACTCAGACCTGCCTTCTGCTGATAATACAGATTGGCCAGTTGCGAGATGCGGATATGGGGAAAGTTCTGCGGACGCAGTCGGAGGAATCGCCACAGCTTGTAGTCTATCGGCGTCATGGAGAACTTGTGGGCCAGATAGAGGTACTCGTTGCGTAACTTCGAAAAATAGCCTTCGTTGAGCGCATCCTTCTGATAATACTCGGGTATAGCCTCCAGTTCCAGCAGTCCTGCCTGTCCCAAGAAGATGGCCTCTATCTGAAAGAGATCATCGCGATGGTGGGCTACGGCTTGAAGCGGAATGCTCTGGGCCCATTGCTCAAATACGTCGCCATTGATGCCGAAGCCGTAGTTGCGGGCCAGCGTCATGAAGTAGCCTCCCTCCCAAGAGCCCCCACAGAGTTCTACCCTCTTGCGGATGGCCTCAGTCTTCTGTTCCAGGCGTTCCGTCTGAAGAGCTGCCATCCAGGCATGAACCCTCAGTGGTGATAGCTCTGGGATAACCTTGTAACAGGGTGGATAGCTGTCGGTCTTCAGCAGCTCGTCATAGTGGTTCTTTACCATATCAGGCACTTCAAGCTGCATCTGACGGATGAATTCTCCGTTGGTATTCATCACCTCGGCATCGAGTGTCTCAGCCACATGGAGAATCACATTGTCGTAAGAGCGATCTTTGTCGTGTCCGTGCAGATACCAGTCGGATGACTTGTCGTGTATCTCAACGTTTCCAACCCATAGTGTAGTTCCGATCTTTACCTTGGCATTAAAGAAATCAGGTCCTGCGTCGCGATTGTGCAACCCAGGGTCAATCACTTCAACGGTCTGACCGTCAGTCGTTTTCAGTTCCCTCAGAGGGAATAATTTATGTTTCCAAACGTAATGCAGCAGTTGCTCCATAATATTAGTTTGATTCTAAATTATAGGATGTTTATCAGTTCTGAGAGGGATGTAACCTCAAAAGTAACCGATTCTGGAGCCGGATAATCGGGGAAACGGTTAAAGTAGGCAGTATCCAGCCCATATTGTTTTGCACCTAATATATCTGTATTGAAGTTGTCGCCTATCATGAGTGTCGTCTCTTTGCGAGCACCCGACTGCTGGATAGCATAGTCGAAGAACTGCTTAGAGGGTTTGTTGGCCCCAGCGTCTTCACTCAGGATGATGGTATCGAAGCAATCATGAAGTCCGCAAGCCCTGAGTTTCTTGTACTGTACCTCGTGGAATCCGTTGCTGCAGATATGCATGCGATAGCCTTTGGCCTTCAGGTGGTCCACCAGTTCGCGAGCACCTTCTACCAGTCCTGGCTTCGAGGAACAGTAGTCGAGAAACAGGTCGCTGGTCTTCAGACAATAGTCTTCCGTAGGCTCCAGCCCCTTGCCAAAGCTCAGTGGACGGCGGAAACGCTCCACAATCAGATAGTCACGAGTAATCTCCTCTTTCGAATAGCGCGTCCATAGGTCGATGTTCGCTTTCCAGTATTCATCGTAGAAGAGTTGTGGGTCAGCGAAATACTGACTCAGTTGCAAGGTCTCAAACAGTTCACGCAAGGCAATAACGGCATTGCCATGCGTATCGTAGAGCGTATCGTCGAAATCGAGGAAGAGGTCGGTATACGGTTTCATTCTTGTATCTATGGTTATTTCTTCTTTCTGAACTCATCGAGCTGCTTGAAGCAGTGGCGATCGATAATCTGTTCCAGTTCGCGATCAGGATTATGGCGGATGTAACATTTATGATTGAACACCATCAGTTCGCCATTCTCTGCTGTATAGGCCTGCCATGCAGGAATTCCTTCGATATTAGGATTACCTGTCTTGGCAAACTGAGCCCACACGTTACTCATCGTATCAGCCAGTTTCAGGTCTTCAGCAGTAGGCTGGGGCAGGTCGTTCTTGGCCCTGTGGAGTGTATTGAAGCAGAATTTCAGTTCGTGTCCGTGGATGGAGCCGTTGTTCAGAGGCGAACGCCAGGTAAACATATACATATACGTGGGAGCCTTACGACTTTCGGCGATGGCATCAGCCGTAATGATGGTCTTGGGACGGAACAGCCAGTCGATGCTCAAAAGATCCTGAGGCGTATAGTCGGGATAAGCCTTGCCAAAGACAGCGATATAAGCCTCCGTCTCCTCGCCGAAGGTGGGCTCCAGCTCCTTCTTGGCATCCTCCAATGTCAGTTCGCGATTATAGTGCAGTCTCTGGAGTTCGTTGAACGTGGTGCCAATCAGGATGGGGATATCATCGCTGATGTTGGCGAAGTTGGGTTGGAAGGGTTGTTGGAGCAGGGTTTCGCCATCAGGTGTAGGACCGAATCCCCACATCATGGGGGTGCCTGGCTTGCGAGTGCCTATGCTGGCTGCCATTGCCCGCTGACCTGCGTCGTAGAGTTCTTGATAAGGCACATCTTTGATACGGTCTATGTCTTTTTCCGTGATGCCTAATTCTTTTACCACGGCTTTGCCAAGTTCTTCAGTCATCTGTTTGGTGTTCACGTTGAGGATGGTGCCACTCATGATGATGGCCTTATGGAAAAGTCCTCTGGCAGTAGGCATACTTAACAGCGTACCCACCTTACCGCCTCCGCCAGATTCGCCAAACACAGTGACGTTTTTGGGATCGCCTCCGAAGTTGGCGATGTTATCGCGAATCCACTCCAGGGCCTGAACCACATCGAGCATACCTACATTGCCAGAATACTTGTAATGATCGGAAACAGCCGAGAGATCAAGGAAGCCGAGGATGTTCAATCGATGGTTGATGCTCACCACCACCACATCCTTCTTAGCCAGTTGCATACCAGGATCCCATTCAGAGGTGCCAGAGTCGAAGCCGCCTCCATGAAGCCACAGCATCACAGGCTTAGAGGCCTTGGTATCAGTGGTCCAGACGTTCAGCACACAACAATTCTCCGACATCTCGTCTTCCGTGAGTTGCTTGCCCCAGGTTTGTTGCATGGTCTGTGGTCCCCAGTGGTCGCAGGCTCTTACGCCCTCCCACTTCTCAACGGGCAGTGGTGGCATAAAACGTTCTACCTTTGCATAGGGAATGCCCAACCACGCCATCGTGCCTTCTTGCATGATACCGCTCACCTGTCCGTTGGTGGTGTTGATGACCTGGTTATTCTCTCCCTGTGCTGAGGCTGTTGTCAGAGCCATCAGCAACCCCAAAAGTGCCAAAGCTGTTTTCTTCATATCTGTTATCCATTATTTGTCTGGTGCAAAGGTACATAATATTCCTCATACAGCCAAACTTTTCCGTTTTTACTTGCACATATTAAAGATAATGTGTATTTTTGCAACCATATTTTTACTTATCTGCTATGCGAGCATTGGAATATATCAGCAACAAGAGTCAGCGTAAGGTATGGTTGAGGGCCTTCCATATCTGGCAGCTCAGATCCTATGAGCTGGCTCCACTCTCTGACGAGGTGCATGTTTGCGCTTCCTGTGGTACGAGATATCAGGGCAACTTTTGTCCGCGTTGTGGCCAGTCAGCCAAAGTGGGGCGTTTCTCCTTCAAGAAAGCCTTGATGCATTTTCTCGATGTGTGGGGTGTGGGCAATCGAAGTATGTTCCGTAGTCTGCGCGATCTGATGTTCCGCCCTGGTTATATGATCAGCGATTATCTCAGGGGCATGCAATCAGCTTATTTTCCACCTTTTAAGATGTTCTTCCTACTCACGGCCTTCTCGTTATTGGTGGAGCATGGTCTGGGGCTTACTGCTGTTGAAGAGGCAAAGGATGAGGTTAAGGAAGCGAAGAAGGAAATCGTGGAGGAGAAAATCATAGACAAGACCAAAGAAAAAGCCAGTAAACACATGAAACATGTGGAGATGAATAACGGCAACATTACTGTTAATAATGTAGAAGTGGGAAATCCCATGTACGAAAGAGGCGCGAAAACGGCCAAGTGGTTGAATATGCTTCGAAAGAAGTATCCGGCCATCTTTGCGCTTATTATGCTGATGTTGGTGTCGATACCCTTGTATTACTTCTTCCGCAAGTCGCCCATCATCCCCGATCTCCGTTTCTCTGAGTTTTTCGTGGCGCTAGTCTATACCTCTAATATGTATAGTATATTCTCTATTCTGGGCTCGCTGTTTAGTTCTGGGCTCCTCAAGCTCATAGCCGTGCTGATGGTTTTTGTAACCCTCAAGCAGTTCTCTGGGTTCTCCAAGAAGCGTGTGTTGGGCTATATCAGTCTATCGGTGCTGATCTTCGTCGTATCTGTGGCAATCGTTGGTGGAGGCTATGTATTCATCCTTTATAAGCTATCAGGCGCCTAAAGTTCTATACTCTCAATACGGAGTTTCATCAATCCGGCAGGAACACGTACTTCTACGGTGTCGCCTGCCTTTTTGTTTAACAGGGCCTGGGCAATGGGCGATTTGATGGAGATCTTTCCCTCACGCAGGTTGGCCTCGTTAGGACTGACGATGGTATAGGTCATACGGGCGTTGTTGGCCAGATTGGTCATCTCCACCTTGCTGAGAAGTCCCACGCTGTCGCCACCGAGTTTCGACTTGTCGATAACCCTGGCATTCTCCAGTACCTTCTGCTTGAAACGGATCCTGCCCAGTAGTCTGGACTGTTCGCGCTTGGCAGCATGATACTCGAAGTTCTCGCTGAGATCGCCCTTGTCGCGAGCCTCGGCTATGGCATCCCTGACTGCGGGGAGTTCTACTGTCTCCAACTGACGGAGTTCGGCTACGAGCTTGTCGTAACCTTCTTGTGACATATATTCCATATTACCTATTCTTCTCTTATTTTTCTGCAAAAGTAGTGAAAAAGGCAGAATTATGGATGGTTTCGTGCCTATTATTACAAATCTTTATGATTTAAAATCAAAAAGTATAGGTGTTTCTGGGCATAAACACCTAAATTTGCACCCACAAACAAACTACTGAATAATATATGAAGCAAAGGAAATGGTTTTTGATGGTACTGCTTTGTGGCGCGTTGATGGCCACGGCACAACCTCGTTACGATATGTCCCAGCTGAGCTGTGAGAAGCTGGGAAGAGGCGTGGTGGCCGTACGCAACGGACAACAAGTGGTAGTCAGTTGGCGCACACTGATGGCTGATGCTGCTGGTGAAGCATACGATGTGTACAGGAATGGAGAGAAACTGAATCAGAAATCACTGACAACGGGTGGCACCTTTTTTATAGATGAACATCCCTTGAAAGGCGATGCTACCTACGAAGTTCGTGGTGGTGTATGTAATGGCTCTTTCCTGTTGAAGGCAGATGCTCCAGCGGAAGCATATATCCCAGTGAAACTGCAGAAACCTGCCGATGGCATTACGCCTGATGGAAGACCTTTTGGCTATTCAGCCAATGATGTTTCTGTGGCTGATGTAGATGGAGATGGGGAATATGAGATTATCCTGAAATGGGATCCCACCAATGCTCATGATAATGCCCATGATGGTTTTACGGGCCCCACTCTTTTCGATTGTTACCGACTTGATGGCACCTTACTTTGGCGCATCGATATGGGTATAAACATCCGTAGCGGTGCCCATTACGTACCTTTTATAGTATATGACCTCGACGGCGACGGAAAAGCGGAATTCATGGTTCGTACGGCTGACGGAACCCGTGATGCGCTGGGTCATGTCATAGGCGACAGTGTGGCTGACTATCGTCATCGTCCACAGTCCGATGCGCAGAATCCCACACCAGAGAAGGAGTGGGGGAAGTACAATCGTCAGGGACGTCCTATGACGGGCCGAATTCTCACAGGCCCTGAATATATCACCGTTTTCAATGGATTGACAGGTGAGGCCATGGATAGCAAACCTTATATCCCAGAACGTGGAAACTTGATGGACTGGGGCGACAATTACGCCAATCGTTCCGACCGTATGTTGGCTGCCGTTGGTTACCTAAATGGAAAGCATGCTTCAGCGATTTTCTGCAGGGGTTATTATACCCGTACTGTGATTGCGGCTTGGGACTGGGATGGCAAGCAACTGAGCCAGCACTGGGTGTTTGATACCAATAACCCAGAGTGGGCTAACTATGCCGGACAAGGAAACCATAACCTTCGCATAGCCGATGTGGATGGTGACGGATGTGATGAGATTACCTATGGTGCGATGGCTGTCGACCACGATGGTCGTGGACTCTACAATACCCGTATGGGACATGGTGATGCCATACATCTGATGGCATTCGACCCTCAAAGTACGTCTTTGCAGGTGTGGGATTGTCATGAGAATAGGCGCGATGGCAGTGAACTTCGTGATGCCGCTACGGGCAAGATCATCTTCCAGGTTCCTTCAAAAAGCGATGTGGGGCGCTGTATGGCTGCTGATATCGACCCTGTCAATCCTGGTTTGGAGATGTGGAGCAGCGATAGTCATGGCATCCGCAACATCAAGGGCGAGGTGGTTTATTCGGCTCAGGACCCTGATGATCCACAACATCAGCAGCATCTGATGCTGAATGGTCGACACCTCTCAGTCAACTTCGGCATCTGGTGGGATGGTGATCTGCTTCGTGAGTTGCTCGATCGTGAGACTGTTTCGAAATACAACTGGACAGATCATACCATTGTGGATGTGGTGAAATTTCCTGGTATTGTGTTCAACAATGGTACGAAGTCTAACCCATGCCTTTCTGCTGATATTCTTGGCGATTGGCGTGAGGAGATGATTGCCCGTACACCCGATAGCAGTGAGTTGCGCATCTTCGTATCGCCTATACCAACAGCGTATCGCATGAACTGCTTGATGCAGGACATCCCTTATCGTCTGTCTACTGCTGCTCAGAACGTGGGCTACAACCAACCATCGGAGCCTGGATTTTATCTGGGACCTGACAAAACTGTTAATCCTTTCCTAAAATAATAAAGAAAATGAAGAAACTATCAACAACATTAGCCCTGATCATGGGTATGGCGTCTGCTGTGATGGCACAACAGGTAAACGACAACAATACGCCACTCCATCTGATGAAACCCGAGTATAAGGTGGGATATGGTATTCCGACTGCTGAGAACGTGAAGCAGACGATGGACCGTGTACTCAGTTATATAGATGTAGAGACTCCTGCTTTATTGGTGGATAAGCATACCGGCAAGGAAGTCCTGCTGAAGAATATCAATGCCGATACTCAATTGAAGCAGGGTGGTTTCCGTTTAACCAGTTATGAGTGGGGGGTTACTTATTCTGGTGTTCTGGCTGCATACGATGCGACTGGCGATGAAGCCTATCTTGATTACGTCAGCAAGCGCCATCAGTTGTTGGCAGACATCTTCTCGCTGATGAAGAAGGTCTACGAGAAAAACAAGTCGATTGACGGAAACATCCGTAAGGTGGTCGATCCTCATGCGCTTGACGATGCAGGAGCTATTTGCTGTTCCATGATCAAGGCTTTATTACTGAACAATCCGTCTCAGGGTAATCTCTTACCTCTTATAAACAACTATGCCGACTATATCATGAATAAGGAATACCGTCTTGCCGATGGCACTTTTGCCCGTATTCGTCCTCAGAAGAATACGGTATGGCTCGATGATATGTTCATGGGTATTCCTACTGTGGCTTATATGGGTAAACTTACGGGCGATACCAAATATTATGATGAGGCTGCTCGTCAGGTTCTTCAGTTTGCCAGTCGGATGTGGGTGCCGGAAAAGAAACTGTTCCGTCATGGGTGGGTTGAGAGCATGGATCCGCATCCTGCCTTTTTCTGGGGAAGAGCCAATGGCTGGGCTATTCTCACCATGTGTGAGGTGCTCGACGTGTTGTCTGCCGACCATCCGCAACGGGCTGAAATCATGAAATTGCTGAAAGCTCATGCCGAAGGACTCGCCAGACTGCAGCATCATGATGGCTTCTGGCATCAGTTACTCGATCGTAACGATACTTATCTGGAGGCCTCGGCCACAGCTATCTATACCTATTGCCTGGCTCACGCTGTTAATCAGGGGTGGCTCGATGCAAAGGCTTTCGGGCCTGTCGCATTCTTAGGTTGGCAGGCTGTCAATGCGTCAGTTAATGAGAAGGGTCAGGTTGAGAATGTTTGTGTTGGTACGGGTATGGCATTCGATCCCGCCTTTTATGCCTATCGTCCTGTCCACGTGATGGCAGCCCATGGTTATGGTCCTGTTATCTGGGCTGGTGCGGAAATCATCCGTTTACTCCGCAATCAGCATCCCAAGATGAACGACAGGGCTGTACAGTTCTATGATCAGGAGATTCCTACTGACAGGTCGATCTTCAACTACGACGGCTCCACGAGGTTTTAATTCTTGTTGGAGCCTCCCTCTTTAAAGGCATCCATGATGGCAGTAGGACGGTGATTGCGGAAGGCTCCTAAACGATAATGGCCCTCAGCCTCAGGTGCCCAGTAGAAGATGCCTTTACAGTGTCCGTCTGTTTGATGACGGGCTGCTTGAATCAGACGACTCATAAATTGCTTGCCGTCCTCAGGACGATCAGCATCGTAGCCAGTTTCTACTATCATCAGTGGAGTATGATAAGTTTCCCAAAGGTGGTTGATGTTGGCAATGGCCTTCTCAAGAGTCTCGTCTTCGCTCTGTGTGAGTTTGGCTTCAATATCCCAATAAGGATAAATGCTGAGACCAATCATGTCCCATTTGGCATGGTATTTCCTAAGTCCTTCGAAGATAAACTGATAACGCTTGGGATCGCAGCCACCGTCGAGATGAACGATGCAGAGGGCATCAGGATAAACCGCCTTTACGGCGTCATAACCAGCCTGAGTCAGATCGGCATATTGCTCCATATTTTCTGTGGCACGTCCCATGGGCCATAGGAATCCGTTGGTGGTTTCATTACCGATCTGTACCCATTTGACGTCGATAGCATTGTCTTTCAACAACTGCAGGGTTTCGCGCGTATGCTGAGCCAGCGCGAGTTTCATGTCTTCAATGTTCATCTGCTCCCAAGCCTTGGGGATATTCTGCTTGCCAGGGTCGGCCCACCAGTCACTATAGTGGAAATCAATCATGATGGCCATGTGGAGCTCCTTGGCACGGATGGCAAGTTTCAGTACATCCTCTTTACTGCTGAAACCACCTCTGGGATTAACCCATACACGATAACGGGCGGCATTCAAGCCATACGACTTCATGATCATCGTATTCTCACACGGTTCGCCTTGAGCATTATAGAGTTGCTGACCGAAAGCTTCAAGACTGGAAGTTCCGCTGATGTCGGCTCCCAGCCAGAACTCTTGGGCTGTCATCGCCACTGTAGCCGTTAGCATGGCCCATAATAATACTATTCTCTTCATGTCACGATAGTTTCTGGTTCTGGGTGCAAAGATAAGAATAAAAAATCAAAAATAGTTGGAGGAAAGCGAAAAAAACATTAACTTTGCACCCATAACTACCAATGCAATATGAATTATGGAACTTAAAGGAATCTACACGGCCGACGAGCACCGTTATGACCAGTCGGCACAAATGTATCAACGTTGCGGACGCAGCGGTGTGTTTTTACCCAAAGTCAGTCTCGGTTTCTGGCATAATTTCGGTGGTGTTGATCCTTATGAGCGTAGTCGTGCTATCACACATTATGCCTTCGATCACGGCATTACCCATTTTGACTTAGCCAACAACTATGGGCCTCCTTATGGATCGGCAGAAGAGACGATGGGACGACTTATCGATGATGATTTCCGTCCGTATCGCGATGAACTCTTTATTGCCTCAAAGGCTGGCTACGATATGTGGCCTGGACCTTACGGCGAGTGGGGCTCTCGTAAGTATCTCATAGCTTCGCTCGATCAGTCGTTGAAGAGAATGCATCTGGACTATGTCGATTTGTTCTATAGTCATCGTTATGACCCTGAAACGCCATTGGAAGAAACGCTTCAGGCGCTTGTGGATATAGTCAAGGCTGGCAAGGCCCTTTATGTTGGTATCTCGCGCTGGCCATTGGAGGCTCTGAAAACGGCTGATGAGTATTTGCGTAGTCGTGATGTGCCGTTGCTGATCTACCAAGGACGCCTGAATATGCTTGATCGTGAGCCTATTGACGATGGTGTTTTGGAGTATTGTCATGAGCATGGCATAGGTTTCATCGCTTTCTCACCGCTGGCTCAGGGATTGCTTACCGATCGCTATCTGAACGGTATTCCCAGCGACTCGCGCATGGCTCGTGAACACTTCCTGAAGAAGTCGGACCTTACCCCACAACTGTTAGACTATCTGCATCAACTGAAAACTAAGGCCGACAGTCGTGGCGAGACCATCGCCCAACAGGCTTTGCGATGGGTCCTCGACCAGAAGGGCGTAACCAGCGTATTGGTAGGTGCCAGCAGTGTAAACCAATTAGAAACAAATCTGTCAGTAATTGAGATATAATATAAAACAACACCCGAAACTAAAACAAAGACGAAATGAAAAAACTCATGAATTTGCTGTGTTGTCTGATAATGGCGGCCAGCGTTAATGCGCAAGCGTTTCCCTTTCAGAACGAAACGTTATCACCAGCTCAACGGGCCGACGACCTGCTGAGCCGACTGACACTTGAAGAGAAAGTTAGTCTGATGATGGACACCTCACCCGCTATCGAACGATTGGGAGTTCCTCAGTTCCAGTGGTGGAACGAGGCCCTGCATGGTGTGGGGCGTAACGGTTTTGCTACCGTATTCCCCATTACCATGGCCATGGCAGCATCCTGGGATGACGCTTTGCTTCACCAAGTATTCACAGCTGTAAGCGACGAGGCACGTGTGAAGGCTCAGCAGGCAAAACATTCAGGTGACATCAAACGTTATCAGAGTCTTTCTTTCTGGACTCCTAACATTAATATCTTCCGCGATCCTCGCTGGGGACGTGGTCAAGAGACTTATGGCGAAGATCCCTATCTGACAACGAAAATGGGATTGGCTGTGGTTCGTGGTTTGCAGGGAGTGGGCTATCATGGTGAGGACCTTGGTATCAGCAGCTACCGTAAACTGCTGGCTTGTGCCAAGCATTTTGCCGTTCATAGTGGTCCGGAATGGAACCGTCATGAGTTTAATATTGAGAATCTGCCAGAACGCGATCTTTGGGAGACTTACCTGCCCGCCTTTAAGGCGCTGGTTCAGGAGGGAAAAGTGGCTGAGGTGATGTGCGCTTATCAGCGTATAGACGGGCAGGCCTGTTGTGCACAGACTCGTTACGAGCAACAGATTCTGCGCGACGAGTGGGGATTTGAAGGATTGATAACAAGCGATTGTGGAGCCATCCGCGATTTTTTGCCTCGTTGGCACAATGTGGCACAAAACTCTGCGGAAGCCTCTGCTAAGGCAGTCCTGGCAGGAACAGACGTAGAATGTGGCTCTAAATATAAGAACCTGCCAGAAGCCGTTCGTCGTGGCGATATCAAGGAGAGCGATCTTGACAAGAGTCTGCGCCGTTTGCTTATTGCACGCTTCGAACTGGGCGACTTCGATGATGATAACATGAACCCCTGGACTAAGATTCCTGAGAATGTTGTTGCCAGTGCTGCTCATAAACAGTTAGCGCTTGATATGGCTCGTAAGAGTATCGTTCTGTTACAAAACAAAAACAACGTATTACCTCTGTCAAAAGAGTCATCTATCGTTGTTCTTGGCGCTAATGCTATCGATTCTGTGATGCAGTGGGGCAACTACTCCGGCTTTGCTACCCGTACCATTACAGCCCTTGAGGGTATTCAGACCATAGCTCCGCAGGCCAGGTTTATCAGTGGTTGCGGTCTTACTCGTAACGAGGTATTCGAAAGCCGCTTCTCTAATCTGAAGACACCACTCGGTAGTAGGGGCATGCATGCTACCTATTATAATAATACCGATATGGAGGGAACTCCAGCTGCTACAGCCGTCTTTACGGCTCCTATCATGTTGAGTAACGGTGGTAACACCGTCTTTGCCCCTGGCGTGAACCTTGAAAACTTCTCTGCCCGTCTTGACGCAACCCTGATTCCTGAGAAGGACGAGACTCTTATCTTCAATATCAATGGTGATGACAAGATGCGGCTTATCGTAAATGGCGATACAATTGTCAATATCTGGCAGGTGCGCAATCGCATCCAAGGGAGCCAAAAGGAAATGAATGTGAAGGCTGGCATGCACTATCGTATCCAGATAGACTATGTACAGGTGAGTGATTTCGCTTTCCTCGGCTTCGATATCCAGCACAAGGTGGCACCAACCCACCAGGAGCTTTTAGCCCAGATAGGTGACGCAGAAACGGTTATATTCGTTGGTGGTATTTCGCCTAAGTTGGAAGGTGAGGAGATGCGTGTCAATGAAGAAGGGTTTAAAGGCGGTGACCGCACAAGTATAGAATTGCCTAAGGCACAACGAGAGACCCTCGCCATGCTCCATCAGTCAGGAAAAAAGGTTATCTTTGCGAATTGCTCAGGCTCTGCCATTGCGCTTACTCCGGAAACAGAATCATGCGATGCCATCCTGCAGGCATGGTATGGCGGAGAGTCTGGCGGACAGGCCTTGGCAGAGATCCTCTTTGGTGACAAATCACCTTGTGGTAAGTTACCCGTAACTTTCTATAAGAATACAGACGAATTGCCCGATTTCCTCGATTATACGATGAAGAACCGTACTTATCGTTACTATCAAGGAGAGGCACTCTTCCCCTTCGGTTTCGGACTAAGCTATACCCAGTTTGAGATAGGGAAGCCCTCGTATGTAAATAATAAGGTACGTGTAAACGTCAAGAATTCTGGGATCAAAGAAGGTACGGAAACCATTCAGGTTTACATTCGAAATATAGCAGATAAAGAAGGACCTTTAAAGACGCTTCGTGGCTATGCCCAGACAACCCTGAATCCGGGAGAATCAAAAATGGTAACCATCGATCTTCCCCGTGAATGCTTCGAGGGGTGGGATGTCAGTACCAACACCATGCGAGTGGTTCCCGGTCGTTACGAACTCATGGTCGGCAACTCGAGTACCACTAAAGACCTGAAGAAAATAATAGTAACCATCAAGTAAGAGCATCAAACTATTCTTGAAATATGAAAAGAAAAACGTTTATTATGGCAGCTTTGTTGGCTGCAAGCCTTTGTCAAGCAGAGGAAGTGAAGGTGAAATCACCAAGTGGGAATTTGGAAGTCGTGGTAAACGATGAGGGTGGCAAGGCAACCTATTGTGTATCACTCGATGGCAAACAAATGGTTACAAAGTCTAACTTGGGACTTAATACCAGTTTAGGTGATTTGACCAAAGACCTGAAGATTGTTAGTAATACAATTGAGGTTGTAGAGAAAAACTACGATATACATACCATCAAGACTTCACATATAGACTATAAGGCCAATAAACTGCTGTTGACTCTCGAGAATCAGCAAAAACAACAGATGACAATTACGTTTATGGTGTCGGATAACGATGTGGCCTTTAAGTATGGCATCGAGAAGGCCCCTCGTGGCAAACAACGTACATTGATATTTGGTGAGGCTACCAGTTTTAATTTCCCTGATGGAACCACCACATTCATTACTCCACAAATTGGCCCGGAAACTGGTTGGGCTCAGACCAAGCCAAGCTATGAAGAGGGTTACAGTGTTGATGGTCAGCTAAACGAGAAATCGCAATATGGACGTGGCTATACCTTCCCATGTTTGTTTCACCTCTCAGAAGGTTGGGCATTAGTTAGCGAAACCGGTACTACAGGTTCTTATTGCGGTACACATGTGTCTGATTATCAGCCAGGTGTAGGCTATACCATCGCATTCCCTGATAAGGGCGAGAATGGCGGATTCGGCTCAGAGTTTGTAGCTATGTCGTTGCCTGCAGAGACTCCTTGGCGTACTATCACAGTGGGTTCAACACTGAAGCCAATCGTAGAGACAACCGTCAGCTATGATGTAGTAGATCCGCTCTATGAGCCCGCTTACGATTATCAGGCTGGTCGTTATACCTGGAGTTGGCTTATCTGGCAAGATGGTGCCACCAATTATGATGATCAGGTAAAACTGATAGATTTGGCTTCTACTATGGGTTATGAGTATTGCTTGGTTGATGCGCTTTGGGATACTCAGATAGGTCGTGACAAGATGGTTGAGCTTTCTCGCTATGCTCAGTCCAAGGGCGTATCGCTGATGCTTTGGTACAACTCCAACGGTTATTGGAACGATGCACCACAGGGACCACGCAACTGTCTGAACACCTCGCTGGCACGCAATCGTGAGTTCAAGTGGTTGCAGGAGATTGGCGTGAAGGGCATCAAGGTTGACTTCTTTGGAGGCGACAAGCAGGAGACAATGCAGCTTTACGAGGATATCCTGGTAGATGCCAATCGTTATGGTATCCAGTGTATCTTCCACGGATGTACCCTGCCTCGCGGTTGGGAGCGTATGTTCCCCAACTACGTAGCTTCTGAGGCTGTTTTGGCCAGTGAGAACGTATTCTTTGGCGAGGGAGCTGCCATCCACGAGCCATTCGACCTCACCCTGCATCCCTTCTGTCGCAATGCTGTGGCTTCAATGGATTGGGGTGGTGTGATTATGAACAAGTATCTGAGTCGTGACAACAAGAGCCGCCACTCTCGCAAGACCACAGATATCTTTGAAATGGCTTCTGGTATCACCAATCAGACTTCTATACAGTGCGTAGCCATGTATCCAAACAATCTGCAGGAGTTGCCACAGTTTGAACTGGATTTCTTGAAGGCTCTGCCTACTACTTGGGATGAGACATGTTTTATCGATGGCTATCCTGGCAAGTATGTAGTTCTGGCTCGTCGTCATGGTGCCGATTGGTATATCGCTGGCTTGAATGCTCAGAAGGAGCCCATGAAACTGACTCTCAATCTTCCTATGTTCGTTGGTAAGACACCTACCATCTATATAGACAATCAGAAAGGTGAACCCACCAGGACGACATTGAAGATAGATAAGCAGGGTAGGGCTAAGGTGGTGATTCAGCCCAATGGCGGATTAATTATTTATTAGTTTCAATATCTTCTAACACCAATCCAGCCAACATGAAGCCAAAGATGGCGGTAATGTGGGCCACGGTACCATTGATTTGGGCTTTTGTCGGACATTGCTCTGTAGTCGTTCCGCGATTTGTCAGCAGTTCGTCACTGTAAACACATTGGAACTTACGTTTTGGGAACTGTTTCTGCGACTTGAATTTCTTGCGGAGAGCGCGTGCCAGAGGATCACCCTGCACCTTCCAGAACTCTGTCACTCGTATACGTGTAGGATCCATTTTTAGGGCTGCTCCCATCGAAGAATACAGTTTCGCATCAGTCTGGCAGGCCAGAAGGATGAGCAAAGCCTTGTCCTTAAGCGAGTCAATGGCATCGATGATATAGTCGTAATCATTGAGATTAAACTCCTCTGCGGTTTCCTGTGTGAAAATCTTCTGTAGGGCAGTAATCTCTGCTGACGGATTAATGGAGAGTAAACGTTCTTTGAGGGCTTCCACCTTCACCTGTCCAATAGTCTTGGTGGTTGCCATCAGTTGGCGGTTGACGTTGGTGATGCATACATGGTCGCTATCCACGATTGTCAATTGTCTGATGCCACTACGTACCAGACTTTCTGCGCACCATGACCCTACACCGCCTACACCAAAGATGATTACCCGTTTCTGGGCTATCCGTTCCATCATCTCATTGCCCAAAAGCAATTCATTTCTGCTGAATATTGTTTGATCTGTTGCCATTACTCTTTTCTTTCGGCTGCAAAGATACAAATAAAAAACGGAAAAGGAAAGAAAATCTAATAAACAGTTACATTTCCCAGGTACACATGGTGGATGCCTTCTTCCTCAGCTATCTCTTTGGCGGCTTTTAGTGTCAGGATTGGAGTTGGTGGAATGTGCTGCATCTTATAGCGGGGGAAGAAACGGCTGAAGTGAAGAGGAGCCTCGTCGAGGTTGTTCTCCTTCAGCCAGCGACACATCCTTCGAATCATCTGCAAATCGTCGTTGACGCCTGGGATGATGAGGTTGGTGATTTCTATCCAAACTCCAGCCTGCTTCATGGCGAGGATGGTGTCGAGCACAGGCTGTAGATGTCCACCACTAACGTGCATATAGATATCGTCGCTAAAGGACTTTAGATCAATGTTTGCTGCATCGAGGTAAGGTAATAGGTCGGCTAACGGCTCCTGACAGACGTAGCCTGCTGTGACGAGGATATTCCATAACCCTGCCTCATGCGCCAAACGGGCACAATCCGTGATGTATTCCAAGTAGGTGAGGGGCTCAGTATAGGTGTAGGCAATGCCGGGACAATGATGTTTCTGACAGAGCGCAACAAGTTCCGAGGGAGAAAGGTGATAGTAGTCTACGTCAGAAGGAGAGACCTGGGAGATATCATGGTTCTGACAGTTCAGACAGCGGAAGTTACAACCCGTGCAAGCGAGGGAAAGACAGGTAGTGCCAGGATGGAAGTGGTAGAGTGGCTTTTTCTCAATAGGGTCGATGGCCAGCGAACAGGGCTTGGCATAGACCTCACTGATGAGCGTTCCACTAAGGTTACGACGACTACGACAGAGTCCTGTCTTGCCATCGGCAATGCGACAATGGTGCGGGCAGAGATGGCATTCCACCTTCCCATCCTCAAGTTTTCGATAATACCTGCACTCCATTAGAATACAATCGCTTCGTAAACATAGAGTTCCGCGTCCTTCCAACCATCCCAACCAAGTCCTGCCTTATCTTGTGAGCAATGTCCGATGAATTCTTCCTTGGTCCAGTTTACTTCGTCAGCCACCTGTGGCAGGAAGGTGCCGCTACGGAAGCCTTTACGGATATAAATGCCATGACGATGCAACTCAAACTCATCGATGCTTTGGATGCGACGCATAGGTGTAAGCACGGAGATTTCGATGTCGATGTCTGCTAATTCTTCACGACTCACGGGTGTGAAACGCGGATCTTCAAAAGCAGCAGCACGAGCCATCTCTGCCACAATCTCATGAAGGGGGTAGTCTTCGCCAAAATGTCCGATACAACCACGAAGTCTTCCAAATTTATGGAGAGACACGAAGGCGCCACATTTGCTTTGCAAATGATTGTTTGTCAGTTGCAAAGCAGATACAGACTTGCCATCGAGGGAGTCTTTAATACTCTGAAGAGCTATCTCCTTCAACTGTTTCTTGTCAGCATCGGTGAGGGTGAATTCTGTCCCCGATGTCTCTTTGCGAAGGAAAGCGAACGCATGATAGCCTACCACACGACTATGGTCGTGGTTATCAATATCGCCTGAGTTCTGATACATCAGGTGCTTGATCTCGTAGTCGTGGTTCAACATCAGCATCAGCGTGATGATGGGGAACTCGCCACAGGCGCTTGTAGCCAGGTTGCGCTTGCCACTATTGGCATTGTTCTCAATGGTGGCAATCAACTGCTCCACATCGCCCGTTTCGATAGCTTTGCCCGTCTTGGCATCCACCTCACAGGCATCCTCATAAGAAGGATAGTGCGAGAAGTCACTACTGATAATAAAGAGGTTGTCATCAGTAAACCAAGGCTTCAGCACCTCTGCCATCCGTTTCAGTTTGGAGTAGTCGTTGGTAGAGATGATGATAGGCACAATGGGAGGCACCTCACCTAGTTTCCGTTGCAGGAAAGGCAATTCAACCTCCAAGCAATGTTCCTGGGCATGGGCAGCAGCCTTGTAACTGAACACGCCATCAGCATCTATCAACTGTTGCGCTGTTTCGCGATCCACCTTTACATTTCCTAATGGCGTAGCGTAATAATCCACCTCACTATTCACAGAGGCGCCGTTGAGCCATTCATGGTGACTTGGTCCCAAAAGAAAGATCCGCTTGTACGACTTCTTGGGGTCGAGCGTCATATAGGCTGCTGCTGCCACATTGCCGGAGAAATAGTAGCCGGCATGGGGTACGATGAGTGCTGCCACATTTTGATATGTGGTTCTGTTGCTGTGAAGTGCCAGGAAGCTGTCCACCTCCTCACTCAGCTCCTCAGGATTGCCTGTATAGAAGCGGTTAGCCTGAGTAGCAGGTCTCACTACAGGCTTTTTTTGTTCATTACATGAGCTCATCATCATGATTATTGCTAAAAGGAAACTTAATAACATGGCGCAAATATACGCAAAAAACACAAATAATCAAAACAAATATAGTAAAAAAAGGACGAGTGTTTGTTTCTTTCAGGTATTTTACATATCTTTGCACCATCATTACCAATCAGACTAAAATGAAGAAGAAACTACTGTCACTTGCTTTAGCACTCTGTGTGTGCGCCCTTCCGTTATGGGCTGTCGTAAGCGGAAGGTCGTTGACTAATACGTTAAAGGACCTCTACTCGGAGTTGCAAGAGACCTACCAACAGCGTTCAGATGCGCAGCACCGCTTCAACGAAGATTTTGAACGTCAACACCAACGGATGATTGACGTCATTACCGAGTCGAACGAACTATCCATCCTGCTCTACACACAGGAACAGGAAATGACGTTCGACCTGGCCTACGCCCTGAAGAAGGTGACAGCCAATTACAAGGACTTCAGCAAGGATCGTCGTCCGTATGACCACATCGTTGGCAGTCTGAACTACGAGATCGACCGCTATGCCCGACTTGTTGAGGCCCTGCGCCGACTCCCGCCGATGATGAAGGAAATAGAGGTGGAAATCCTGCCCGACAGTCTGTTGTATCATAATGACTCACTCGATGTCCATCTCTCGGATTCCATCTCTTCATTTGAAAAAGAGGTCATCAAGATTGCCTTTAAGGATTCGCTTTCGGCTCCCTTTGTCTTGGACTCAGTAGGTGTGGCGCTACGTGATTCCTGTATCTTCTACGCCTCTGAGATTCTGAAGATGAACGCCGATAACAGGGCTACAGTGATAGCCGACAGCACCCATTATCAGGAGGCCTATCTGCGTCTGAAAGAAACCAACGACTATGCCGAGGCGCGTTATCAGGCGCTCGAACGCTATATCTTTATTGACGGACAGACGCCATTCTTGGATATTATGGCCAATCCCGGCTATTATTGGAACAAGACCAAGGTGGACTTGCGTGGTCAGTACAGCATGAAAGAATTGAGTGATTGTCTTGATGAAGTCGATACTGATGAGAATGCTTCTGACGAGGAGAAAGACGTCACGTTTTTCCAGCACCTTTCCAGTAAGGCCGAAAACACCTTGTTGGTGTTTGTCTGTGTGATGCAAGTGGTGGTGCTGGTGTTCTTCTGGCTCATCACCTTCCTGATTCTCTGGCTGATTTACCGCTATACCCGTCTGAAGCGCTATGTGCCTAAGAAGAAGCAGACTATCATCTCTATATTGGTGGGTACCGTCCTCTACTTCCTGGTGTTTGGCTTCTCCTTGTATGGCGATGAATATATCAATATGAGCGTAGAGCACATCAACACTTTCCTGTGGTTGCTCATTGCCATCACCTGTTCGCTGTTGCTGCGTGTAAAACCCGATCAGTTCCGACAGGGTTTCCTGCTCTTCTCAGCCACCATGCTCATCGCGCTGCTCATCATTGTATGTCGTGTTACCTTCATGCCCGACAAGATGATGGTGCTCCTCTTCCCGCCCGTCCTGCTGCTCATCAGTGTGTGGCAGTTGATCTGCTGCATCTGGGTGGGCCGCAAGGCTACATCTGTCGACAGCACGCTGGGCTGGCTGTCGTTAGCCATTTATCTCGTTGCCTTCGCATTTGCGTTCTTGGGCTATACTTTTGTGGCTTTGCTTGTTCTGGTATGGTGGTATTTCCTGTTGGCAGCCTGGCTCACAGTGGTCTGCATCCTCGACCTGATGAACCGATTCAAACAACGTTGGCTCGACAAGTGGGTTGCCACCATGCGCAATCGCATTACTTACGTGCAGGGCGAAGACCGCGAGTCGCTGTTGTTTGGCGTCACCTGGTTCTACGACCTCATCCGTCAGGTGGCTATCCCTGCGATCGTGCTGCTCTCCTTGCCCCTGTGTGTGAGTCTATCGTTGAGCATCTTCGATTTCGACGATCTGTTTGTGAAGTTCTATGAGAATCCCTTCATCCGGCTCTTCGATAAGACAGGTGTTGAGACCTTGCGCATCTCAGGCAGGAGCATCGTCTATCTGCTCATATTGTTCTATGTGACGTGTTATTGCAGTCGGGCCATCCATGCCATCTGGCAATATGCCCGTTATGCTACCTTCGTGCGCAAGCACAATCGCACCTCCATCCGCTCCAATGAGATCAACCTATCCTTGGGCAACAGCATCATTAGCGTCTTGATCTGGATGGCTTATGCCGTGGTGGTCGTCTACGTATGGAAGATCCCTACAGGTTCATTGGGTCTGGTGGCCGGAGGTCTGTCTGCTGGTATCGGTTTGGCCTTGAAGGACGTTATCAACAACTTCATCTACGGTATCCAACTCATGGGCGGACGCTTGAGAGTTGGCGACTGGATAGAGTGCGAAGGCATCCGTGGTAAGGTTACCGCCATCAACTACCAGTGTGTACAGGCCGAGACCATCGAAGGCACGGAAATGTCGTTCCTCAACTCGTCGCTCTTTGGCAAGAATTTCAACAATCTCACTCGCAACAACTCGTACGAGCTGACCACCATCACTGTTGGTGTGGCTTATGGCACTGAGGTACAACGCGTGCGCGAGGTATTGGTGAAGGCCATGCAGAAGATGCGCACCAAGGACCATTATGGTCGTGAGATTGTGGATCCCCAGTATGGTGTCTATGTGGTAGTGGGTAACATGAGCGATAGTGCTGTCGACATCAACGTGAAACAGTACGTGCTGGTAGCTGAGCGCATCGGCTATGTGGATCGCGCCAAGGAGGTAATCTACGAGGCTCTTAATGCTGCCGGCATTACCATCGCCTTCCCACAGTGCGACGTACACCTGATTCATGATGCATCACCTTTATCATAGTTTTTTAAGATGAAACGACTCCTGAGTATAGTTGCTGTCTTGCTGATGTCGATGGCACAGGCAATGGCTGACACGAAGATAACTGTTCTGTCAGACATCCACGTTATGGCCCCTGAGCTGATAGTCAGCGATGGCTCCGCATGGCAGAACTATTTGGAGGGAAAGCGTGCGATGATTGACTATAGTACGCAACTATTCGATGAGCTTATTCCGCAACTGATAGCAGACAAGCCCGACTTGCTGCTGATTACTGGCGACCTGACGAAAGACGGAGAGCAGGTGAGTCATCAGCTCGTGGTGAAGCAGCTCGACAGACTCAGGGCTGTTGGTATCAAGGTGCTGGTGATTCCTGGCGATCACGACCTGGGCACTGAGACTGCCTATATCTTCGATGGCGACAAGACCAGTCCTGCTAAAACGGTCGACAGCAACGAGTTCGCAGAGCTGTATCAGCAATATGGTTATGGTGCCAGCTCGGAGAGGGATACAGAGTCGCTTACCTATAGCTGCGAACCAGTTGACGGACTGGTGGTGATAGGAATTGCCTGCGACAGACAAGGACGCTTAAGCAGCTCTACACTCTCTTGGATATGCAAACGTGCTGAGAAGGCCCGCTCTGAGGGGAAACAGGTGCTTGCCATGATGCACTTCCTGTTATTTCCCCACATTTCGAACATTGAGAAGACCAATGGAGACTATATCGTCAAAGACTATGAAACGGTACGCAACAGACTGATAGAATCTGGTGTGAAGGTAGTGCTGACGGGCCATTTCCACGTTCAAGAGATAGCCAGAGACCTGAATGCCGACATGACAGGAAGCATCTATGAGATGATTACCAGCTCTACAGCAGCCTATCCTTGTGGCTATCGACAGATGACCCTTAACAACGACAAGACGAAGCTGTCCGTAAAATCCAAGAATATCACTTCGCTTACAGGTGTGCCCGATTTCCAGAACGTGGCTAAAGAAAGGCTGAAGAAGGGAACAACAAACCTGTTCATGAGTGAGGAAGTGGGTAACGAGACAGCAGGCGACCTTGCGGCTCAGGGGTTTGTCATCCATGCTGCTGGCGATGAAGACAAGTCGAGCGAGTCGCAGAGCTATCTGGCTTTTTATGAGCTGACACAGTTAGTGCTGAGGCTGACGGGAGTCATGGACAGCAAATTCAATGAGCTGGGTATTACCTGGGACTTTGTCAACACTACTGTTCGCAGCATGCTGACGGATACCAGCCGATACGGCATCGCCGGACGAGAGGACAAGACTGACGACCTGAGCGTCACTATCGATCTGCCCAAGCCTACAACAGGTATGAAGGCCGTTGAATCCAGTCCGGCTCCTGGTAAGTTTTACAACCTCCAGGGCCAGAGACTGAGCAAGCCTCCTAAGGGTCTATATATCCATGAAGGCAAACTTAAGATGAAGTCTGTTTTCTGAGGTTATTTGGCCTCGCCTTCACCATAGATAAAGTTGAAGGCACCGCTGGTATAGTCGAAGATCTCCTCCTTGCGGAAAAAACGCTTTAACTCTATCTCGGCATTCGACGTTGAGTCGCTGGCATGAACGATGTTCTGCTGATTGCTCACTGAGTAGTCGCCTCGGATGGTACCAGGTGCAGCCTCACGTCCGTTGGTGGAGCCAGTCATGGTACGTACCACCTGTACGGCATCCACGCCTTCGAGGGCGAGCGCTACCACTGGTGATGCCTGCATGGAGGCTGCCAATGAGGGGAAGAAGGGCTTGTCAACGAGGTGGGCATAATGTTCGCGCAGAATCTCATCACTGAGCTGCATCATCTTCATACCTGCCACGCGAAGTCCGCGGCGTTCAAAACGGTTCACGATCTCACCTATCAGTTGACGCTGTACGCAACTGGGTTTCAATAATACAAGGGTCTTTTCCATATTGATTGTTTTTAGGGGTTATTTCTTGCTTTTGTAGAATCTCTCGAGGGTGCGATAAGCATTCTCCTTTTCTGGAGAAGCCACCTCAGCTGATTCAACGTCGATCTTCATGACTGGAGCGGCATTGATATTCTCCTTAGTGATAGCACTCCACTGGGGCAGTCCTTCGCCGTTGGGATTGCCTGTCTTACAGAAGTTGGCATAGTAAGAGAGGAACAGTTTCGAGATGGCATAATCCTCATCCTGCCAATCATAGTACTCGTTGGTATCGAGCGTGCCCATGGCATACTCTATATCTGCAGAGTGAACAGCACCAGGAGCGATGGCAGGCTGCTGAGCCTCAGCCTTCTTCTCTTCGGCAGTCTTCTCGCGTACACCACCTGCCAATGCACCAACCTTATCACCCATTTTGGCAGATACTTGAGGACGTGGATGCATATAGTGGTAACGATAGACGGGCAGACCAGACTTAGCGTGATAATCGCAGACCTTCCAAGTGGGGAAGCCTGTGAAGAGGTCGGAAGCGAGGTCGAGACCCTTCTGACTCAATACATCTTCGTCTGTCTCAATGCCGTATGCCTTGAATATCTCGTCAGTCATGTCGCCAAAGGTGGCCTTCATGGCGTTCTTATAGTTCTGGAGGGTAGGTGCCTGACCTTTGAGCGACTGTGAGGGATGGCCTTCGAGCGAGTTCCACCCAGCCAGCAGAGGTACCTGGGCCTGTTCGTTCTTCTCAAAGATGTCATCAGCATTCTTTTTCATAAAGTAACCGTCGAGCACTACGCTGGCCATACCCTTTGGAGGCAGGATGGCCTGAAGCGAGTCAGCATTCATCGCCATAGCATCAGCCAGACTGGCGATACCTGCTGATTTCAGCAGTTCTGCACCAGCAGCCTCTGCTTCAGCCTGAGTGGTAGCCTTATAAGGCAGCACCTCTGCGCCAGAAGAGAGCATGGCACCAGCAATCAGGTTCTTGGAGAGGGGAGAACACATCAGGAGAGAGACTGAGAACGAACCAGCCGATTCGCCCACGATGGTAATCTTGGCAGGATCGCCACCAAAGGCCTGGATGTTATCCTTTACCCACTGGATGGCAGCTACCTGATCGAGGAAACCGTAGTTGCCACTTCCCTTATAGTCTGAAGCAGCTGTGAGCTCTGGGTGAGCAAAAAAGCCGAACACACCTTCGCGATAGTTGGCTGTCACACCGATAACACCTTCCTTGGCAATGGCGCTTCCATCGTAACGGGGCTCACTACCAGAACCAGCCATCAGTCCACCACCATTAAAATAGATAAGTACAGGAAGGGCATCTGCTGTTGTCTTTGCTGTTGTCCAGATGTTCAGATAGAGACAATCTTCGCTACGACCTGGACCACGGAAGGCCATATCGCCAAAGATGTTGGGTTGCATGGGATCATCGCCAAACTCCTTGGCCTCACGAACACCTTCCCAAGGCAGAACGGGCTGAGGCGCCTTCCAACGGAGTTCGCCTACAGGAGCCTGGGCAAAAGGAACGCCCAGGAACTTCTTTACACCATTCTGTTCGAAACCTTCCAAAACGCCATACTGGGTTTTCACTTGAAGGGTTACTTCTGTTCCCTTCTGTTGGGTACAGGCACTGAAGAGTGCCATACAAGCGATGGCGAGCATCGTAAATGCATTGGTCTTAGTCATCATCTATAAGTTTATTCTAATGTTTTTAATTATTCGGTTGCAAAGTTACACAATTATCTTGAATTTAAACTGCTTTCGGCAAAGATAAGAAATGCAAAAAGGTTAAATTGATTTAAAATAGGCAGAACGATACTCTGAAGGCGACATTCCCATGGCTTTTGAGAACAGACGAGAGAAGTAGAACGAATCCTCAATACCAATTTTGAAACAGATCTGATTAATCTTCAGGTCTGTTTCTTTTAATAATTTGCAGGCATATTCCACCTTCAGACGATTGAAGTAGGCAATGGGGCTCTCGCCCGTTTTCTTCTTGAATAGCGATGAGAAATGACTCTGAGAGTAGCCGATATAGTCGAGTACATCCTGTAGTGTGATACGGTTTTCTATGTTTTCCTGCATATAATGGATAGCCGCCTCAATCGTGTCAGACGCCCCCTCTGCTCTCCTGAACTGCCCCAGATATCGCATCGAAGCCAGGAAGTGGTGCAACAGCGATGAGGCATAGCGTAGATCCTCAATGCCTTGTCCTGCATGGAGCGTTGAGAGCAACTCCTCGAAGATATTGATACGGTCTCGGATACGGGAGTTTATGGCAACATTAATATTCTGAGGCGTTTGCATGCCTTCTGCAAATA
>Ga0310690_10002102_pt1 | contig 33371 bp, 23 predicted proteins | sample AusTroGonzalo_MG_2_FD_207661 | JGI IMG/M metagenome (GOLD analysis project Ga0310690, IMG submission 207661) | Bovine rumen microbial communities from tropical cattle in Woodstock, Queensland, Australia - Gonzalo_04 (v2) (version 2) | ecosystem: Host-associated > Mammals > Digestive system >...
TGGCGCTCAGGGTGTCATTATACTTTTGGATTTCTTCTTCGTTTTTTGTGCCTTGCTGTTGTGCTTCATAGGCATCCCAGTCGAAGTTCTGGAGAGAAAGATTTTCTGCCATGTGGTAGAATTTGGTGGGCTACATGATTACGTGATTACGTGACCACGTGATTACGAAAGCCCGTTAAAAAATTAAACTTCAGTTAGCCTTTCTCGGCTTCACAGCCGAAAAAGCGTGCAAAGGTACTGCTTTTTTTTGAATTATGCAAATAATTCAGCAAAAAAATGCAGAAAATCTTTATTTTGCAGCGGAAAGGAGGAGTTGCTCGAGTTGTTGGCTTTGATAATCGCGTGTAAAAATAGCTTTTTGGTCGGTGTTCACAACTTGGCGCGTGAAACCCTTCGCTTGCCATTCGTGATAACGATCGAGGATGAAGTCGGCTACTTCTTGGACGTCTTTTCCTGCCAGTCCGGCGTGGGTGAGGTTAACGACCTGCTCCAGACATTCTTCGTCACTCCGGATACAGAGTACGGGTTTCTCAACGCCGAGCGCCTCATAGAACTTGGTTCCCATGATGCCGTGCGCTCCTTCGGGTGTACTCTTGCAGGTGAGTACCAGCAAGATCGAAGACTGATGAAGCAGCGGCAGCAGTTCCGTACGCGGGATATAACCGCTGACATGGCATATATCACTCAGACCGTAGGCGTCCGCCAGTTGTTGCAGGGGTTCGATGGACTGCCGATCCACATGGAAACGCAACTCGATATCCGGTCGGCTAATCTGATGACTTTCAATCAGTTGCTGCAGCGCCTCAAAGAGCAGACGCGGGTCGCGGAAAAGGAGATTGTAAATCTTACCGGCATAGGAGATAAGGAAGGTCTCCGTCTTCTTGTCCTTCGGGTAAAACTCCTTCGTGTCGTAGCCGTTGTAAATGAGATGTGTACGGTCATTCTGCTGACTCAACACCTGCTGATGCCAAGGCGAGATAGTGACGACATGGTCGGCGGCTTGGAGGACACGGTTGCGTTGGCGTAAATTGCGGCGTGTGAAGAGCCGGTGGAGCAGGTTGTTAAGTGCCGTAGAGGGGAGCGGTTGCTGAGTCATGAACGGCGTGTCGCCCCATTGTTCGGCGATGTCCCGAAGGTCCACAACGAAAGGCTTACGGTATTTGTGCGCCAAGCGGTACGTGGTCTGTAGCGGGAAGTAATAGCAAGTGCTGCAGAAGATAACATCGTATTCGGCTACGTTAACGGTACGCTCGATGAAGCGTTGGAACTGCCGCTCGCGTGCGCCGCAGAGCTTATCCGCCAGGTACAGCAGTTGGGAATGTGGCGTGTGGTAATAGGCGGTAGCGAACCATTGTCCGAAGGGTGCGGAGTAGGGTTCTACGCCTTTCTCGCAGTCGGAGAAGACGGAGCAGGTGTGTCCTTGTTCGGTCAGATACCGACAGAGGCTGACGATACGGGGCGCATAAGCGGGAGGTGCGATGCTGTCGGTTAATATGAGGATACGTTTGGACATACGAGTTGAACTATTTTTTCTGCGCTATGACCGTCGCCATAGTCGTTGATAATCTGTGTATTAGGCTTTGTGCGTGCGGCTTGCAGGATGCGCTCGGTATCTGTGCCTGCCAGTTGGTTCCATCCCGCTTGTACGGTCTCGATCCATTCGGTCTCATCGCGAAGGGTGATACATGGCGTGCGTTGGAAATACGCCTCTTTCTGCATGCCTCCGGAGTCGGTCAGGATCAGTTGAGCATGGTGCTCCAGCACCAGTATCTCGCGGTAGCCGACGGGGTCGATGACCCGTATGTTCGTCGCTTGCCGCAACTGCTGTTGCAGTTGTGTAGAAGCGTTCACGGTCTTGGCCGTGTGAGGATGGAGCGGTAAGATGACCGGCATGGGCAGTTGTGCCAAGGCTTCGAAGACAGCCTGTAGTGCAGGTTCATTCTCCGCCGTGGCGGCACGATGGATTGTGGCTAAAGCGAAAGACTTGGAGGTGAGGTTGTACTGCTGCAGCAGTTTTTCTTGTTCGGACTGCGCAGGCATGAACAGTAGCGCCGCGTCGTACATGACGTCTCCTACATGGTGTACACCTTGGGTGATATGCTCGTTACGTAGGTTCTGCACCGCCGTGGGAGTAGGGCAGAAGAGCCATCGGGAGAGTCGGTCGGTCTCGATTCGGTTCGTCTCTTCGGGCATGGAGGTGTTGAAACTGCGCAGTCCTGCTTCGATATGCGCGATCGGTATATGGAGCTCGTGGGTTGCCAGAGCTCCTGCCAGCGTCGAGTTGGTGTCACCATAGACGAGCACGATATCGGGTTTTTCGGCAGCCAAGATCGGCTCGATGGCCGCTTGCATGTCGCGGATACTGTTACCGCGGTTGAGGTGCCATTGAGGTGCCGGGATACCGAGTTGGGTAAAGAACAGATCGCTCATGTTCGCATCATAGTGCTGTCCGGTATGGAGGATATGTTCGCGAACAGACATACCTTGGGCAGCCAAGCTTTGTATAGCCCGGCTGACAACGGCTGCCTTGACGAACTGCGGACGTGCTCCTATGACGGTGATGATATTCATTGAATCAGTTTTAATACCTTGATATAGAGCGATTTATGATAGGTGTCAGGGGTAAGGATCGAGTTATGCCACAACAGGCACAGGTCGCCATGATGCAACCGCACTTTGTCGATGATCCGCTCGCAGAGGAAATAGGCTTCGTCTTCCGATAGATGCATGTAGCGTTCGTCGCTGAGCGTGCAGTCCATGACGGTGAGCGGATGGAGCGTGAGCGGTGTCAGTTCATAGGTCTTGGGGTTGATCCACCGTATAGCGCGGCATGTCTGCAGACGGAATCCTGCCTGGTCGGCAAAACCCATCGTGAAATCGTCGGTGTAACCGGCATCAGCGAGTGCCTGCATATGGTCGATGGACGAGCGCAGGTAATGGGCACGGAACATGCGGCTGTACTGGATGGAAGGGATAGCACCGTAGTAACTGCCGTGTACGCCCAGGAAGGTGTCGTTGTGACGCAGCATATGCTTGAGACGCTTGAAATCGCGTCCGTGCAGGCAGTATTGCGGGTAGTCAAAACCTTTCCCGTGCGTGCGTTTAATAAAATAGATCTTGTGCGCGTCGCGTACGCGTGCGTCCTGTTCGATGAGCCACGGGAAAGTGTAGAGCGGGTCGTTGTGTATGTCTTTGAGCGCACGGAGCACAGCTTTGGTCTCACCGCGACGGATACCTCCGAGAGCACCGTGGATAGAGCGGTATTGGGAGATGGCGTCTATGTCGTGGGTGAGGTATATGCGGTTGAATCCTTCGGTCGGAAGCGGCAGGTTGAGTTGTTTGAGCACGAGCCGTGCGTACTCATCCAGACGCGGGATCTGCAAGCGACTGCGTTGGCCTAATACCGAGTATTTGGCGGCAAAACGTCCGTGCTCGTCACGTTGGGGATTGATCAGTTCTTCCGCGCGCGAGCTGAAGAAGAACACGGCATAAACGATGTCCGTGCGAATGATCGTCTTGTCTTTGGCCGGTTGTTCGAGTTCGGGTTTCTTGAGTTCCGGCACGATGAGGTCCTTACCCAGATGACCGTTGGGCACGATAATCACGTCGTGCGTCTCGAGCGCCTTCTCGTCGTCGGTGTACGCTACCCGTTTGGCTGCCTCTTCATCGCCGTAGCAGAGCCAGGTGAGGATGTAATCCGTTATTCGCTTAATATCTCCCATTCGTATAGTTTTTGTTCTATTTGGTGTTTGACCGTTTCGTAGTGTTGGAAGTTCTCGGGTGTCTGGTTAGCCGGGTCGGCGAGCATTTGTTCCATCTGCGCCTGCTCTTCTTCGAGCCGTGCTATCTCCGCTTCCACTTCGGCTATCTGCCGTTCTTTCTTGCGCTTCTCTGCTGCTGCCGCTTTCTGAGCAGCATAATCAAGTTTGGCGGAAGTAGGAGTAATCAGGTCTGTACTCTGTACTCTGTCAGTGGAACGGTCTGTATTCTTCTTTTCCAGCTCTTGGAGCGAGTCTATCTTTTTTGCGCGCAGGAAGTCGTAGATGCCGCCGAGGTGTTCGCGGACATGTCCGCCGCCGAACTCATACACTTTGGTGACGAGTCCGTCGAGGAAATCGCGGTCGTGGCTGACGCAGATGAGTGTGCCGTTAAAGTCTTGGAGTGCCGCTTTGAGGACATCCTTGGACTGCATGTCGAGGTGGTTGGTCGGCTCATCGAGGATAAGCAGGTTGCATGGTTCAAGGAGCAGACGAATCATCGCCAGACGACTGCGTTCTCCACCGGAGAGGACTTTGACCTTCTTGTCGGACGCTTCTCCACCGAACATAAAAGCACCCAGTATATCGCGTATTTTGGTTCGGATGTCACCTACGGCAACATAGTCGATGGTCTCGAATACGGTAAGGTTCTCATCGAGCAGCGCCGCTTGGTTTTGGGCAAAATAGCCGATCTTGACGTTATGGCCTATCTTGAGTGTCCCGAGATAGTCGAGTTGTCCCATGATACACTTGACGAGGGTCGTTTTTCCTTCTCCGTTCTTGCCGACAAACGCCACTTTCTCTCCACGTTTTATAGTGAACGTCACATCGTGAAAAACATTATGTTCACCGAAATCCTTGCGCAAGTCTTCGACGATGAGCGGGTAGTCGCCGCTTCGCGGAGCAGGCGGGAACCGCAGGTTGAGACGCGAGGTGTCTTCGAGATCGACTTCGAGACGCTCCAGTTTCTCGAGTTGTTTGATTCGGCTCTGCACTTGCACAGCCTTGGTCGCTTTGTACCGGAAACGCTCGATGAACTCTTCGGTATCGGCTATCATCTTCTGTTGGTTCTGGTAGGCTCGCACCTGCTGTTCGTGGCGCTCTTTGCGGAGTTCGACGAATTTGCTGTAGTTGACGTTGTAGTCGTAGATACGACCGAGTGTTATTTCTATCGTCCGCGGACAGGTGTTGTCTATGAAGGCGCGGTCGTGGCTGACCATGAGGACCGCCGAAGGACTCGTTTTGAGGAAGTCTTCGAGCCATTGAATAGACTCGATGTCAAGGTGGTTGGTCGGCTCATCAAGCAGCAGCAGGTCGGGATGACGCAGCAGGATCTTCGCTAACTCAATACGCATTCTCCAACCGCCGGAAAACTCCGAGCAAGGCCTGTCAAAATCGCGTCGCTCAAAGCCCAAGCCTATAATAGTCCTATCCATCTCGGCGATGAAGCGTGCTTCATCTTCTCCATGAAAGACGGTCATCACTTCGTCGCGGAGGGTGCGGTCGTCTTGGAAGAGCATGACCTGCGGGAGGTAGCCGATGGTCATGTCGGAGTCTTTGGAGATACGGCCGGAGGTAGGTTGGTATTCGCCTGCGATGAGTCGGAGCAGGGTGGTCTTGCCGGCGCCGTTCTTACCTACAAGCGCAATCCGTTCCTTACGGTTGATAAGGAAAGTGATATCGTCCAGCACGGGTCTGGACGAGAACTCCATGGATATATGGTCAACGGTTAGCATTCGGGCCGTACAGTTTCTTATTGAGTATCCGCCAGAGGACGAGTGTCAAGCCTGTTGCCAGCGCAAAATCCGCGAATAGCAGCAGCCAACTGTTCCAGTTGCGTCCGAGGATAGCGAGTGCGATGAAGATGAGGCTGACGGATAGCAGGACACAGGTGGTCTGGATATGATTGAGTCCGGTGCGCAACAGCAGATGGTGGATATGGTTCTTGTCCGGTTGGAAAGGCGAACGATGTTGTTTGATACGTGTGAGGCTGACGCGAATGGTGTCAAAGATCGGCACGGTAAGTACGCAAATGGCAACCGCCGGTGCAGCACTCATGTGGAAAGCTTCGGGTACCTGATGGTAAGCGTTTGCTTCGCAGAAATGGAATACGAAGGCCGTCAGCAGGTAGCCTAAGAGCAGACTGCCAGAATCGCCCATGAAGATTTTTTCGCGGTGTCCGAACACATTATAGATAAAGAACACGGCGAGTGAACCGATCATACAGATAGCGAGAACCGACCAACTGGTGTCTCCCACAAGACCGAAATAGATGGCGAAGAAGAGACAATAGAGCATGCCGAGTCCGCTGGCGAGCCCGTCGATACCGTCGATGAGGTTAACGGCGTTGATGATGGCGATGAGGATGAACAGGGACAGGATGTAACTCGGTATGACGCCTATCTGTTCGATACCGAAGATGCCATGCAGATGGGTTATACGCAGGTCGGCAAAACCGATGAGTGCGATGCCGGCAAGTGCCTCGCCCAGCAGTTTGGCGGTAGGCGTAAGGATGAGCACGTCGTCGATGAAACCGACCGCCATGATGGCGAACAGGCCGATAAGGAAGAACTGACTTTGGTTCAGTTGGCCATACTCGAAAAGGAGGTAGGTGAGCATGAAACTGAAGATGATGTTCAGTCCTCCGATATTGGGTACATCGCCGGTATGGCTCATTCGTTTGTTGGGGCGCACAACGAGTCCTTTCGCTTTCGCGATCTGAATGACGATAGGCATGCCTAAGAAACCGAAGGCAAAACTGACCAGCCCGATCAGGTAACTATGTGCGAGGAAGAAATCCTGGATCATTGCGGGTCTAATTGCTCGTAAATGGAGTTATTACTGATAAATTCCGGTACGAGTTGTTTCATGAGTTTGACAGTAGTGAACGGTTTTCCTTGACGGGTGGTGGAGATGAGTGCGTCCACATCTTTGCTCACCTCGTCGAACTCGAACTCGCGTACGCGTGCCACCATGATCTTCTTGTTGGCTGTGGGGAGTGTCGTCTCTTTCTGGTTGAGTAACTCTTCGTACAGTTTTTCGCCCGGACGGAGACCTGTGAACTCGATACGTATATCTTTCTCGGGTGTGTATCCGGCGAGGCGGATCATGTTACGTGCGAGGTCGAGGATCTTGACCGGTTTACCCATGTCGAAGACGAATATCTCACCTCCGTTACCGAGTGTGCTGGCTTCCATGACGAGCGTACAAGCCTCGGGGATGGTCATGAAATAACGGATGATGTCGGGATGTGTGACGGTAACAGGTCCGCCGGCTGCAATCTGTTTGCGGAAATACGGGATGACGGAACCGTTGGAACCGAGCACATTACCGAAACGGGTCGTGATGAACTTGGTACAATTCTCGTCCTGCGCGTGCAGTTTGTTGAAGAGCGACTGCACGTATATCTCTGCGATACGCTTGCTGGCACCCATGATATTGGTGGGATTAACCGCCTTGTCGGTTGATATCATGACGAAACGTTCAACCTTGTATTTGACCGCCATATCGGCCATGTTCTTTGTTCCTCCTACGTTAGCGAGGATGGCTTCGTTTGGGAAACTCTCCATGAGCGGCACATGCTTGTACGCGGCTGCGTGATAGACTACGTCCGGACGCATTTCGCTGAATACCTGTTCGATACGTGCGCGGTTACGTACGTCGGCGATGACCGGAATGAATCGTGATTTCGGGAACTGCTTCTGCAGGTCGAGTGTGAGGTCGTGTAGCGGTGACTCCGCCATTTCGAGGAGGATAGTCACTTGCGGCTCGTATTTCTGCACTTGTCGTACGAGTTCGCTACCTATACTACCTGCAGCTCCGCTGACGAGCACGACGCGTTTGTTGATGATCTGGTGTACATTGTCTGTGTCCACGTTGATCTCGGGTCGCTCAAGCAGATCTTCGATACGGATAGCCTCCACACGTCCGATACGCTGCATATCGATCTCGTCGATGTTATCCCACTGGGTAAAATACGGCGTGGTGAGGATACGAATATTATGGTCGATGAAGACCTGCAGGTCTCTGGCGGGGTTTATCTCTTGCATCTTCAGCGGCGAGACGATGACATGTTGTATGCCTCGCGCCCTCATCCATACGAAGAGACTGTCATTGAGCAGTCGCACCCTCAGACCCATCATGTCGTATCCATATTTCTGTCCCGGGTCAGCAATGAAGCCTACAGGATGGTAGGGCGCGTTACCGGCAGAGCGGAGCATCTTGGCGATCGCCACGCCGGCAGCTTGTGTACCGTAGATCATGACGCGCGGGCTACCTTGACCTCGTTGGAGCGACTCATACATGGTCTTCACACCCACGCGGAGGGAGAAGAGCATCACGAATGCCACCGGCATGTAGATGAGCAGCATCGAGTTGAGGATAGGATGCGAGCCGACGATATGGTCCGAAGCCAGGTTGATCAGCATCAGGACAAGTCCTGCGGTGACATTCGCCATGAAGACCTTGATCGTATCAATGAAGGTCGAATAGCGCAATATACCCGAGTAGGTATGGAACGCCCAGAAGGTCAGCACTTGAGCGCCCAGCACGATCAGGCATTGCCAACCGATACCGAGCATCTGACGGCTGGCATCGAGATAATTGAAGAAATCGCTGCCGACCCATATACTGAACCAGAAGGCGACGGCGCAAAGCATCAAATCGAGTAACAACACACCCCAGCGCGGGATATAATTCATCTGCGGCAGGTGCGAGAAAATGTCCGAATGAAGGACTTCATTTTTTTGTTCATTTTTCATGTTGTGAATGTATTATTTTGGCAAGGTACTTGCCTGTGAAACTTTCTTTACATTGTGCTATCTGTTCGGGTGTTCCTTCGCAGACGATGGTTCCGCCTTCTTTGCCCCCTTCGGGTCCGAGGTCGATGACGTGGTCGGCCGCAAGGATGACAGCGGGGTTATGTTCGATGATGATGACCGTGTGCCCTTTGCTGATAAGGCGGTTGAGGGCTTGGAGCAGTACGTCTATGTCCGAATGATGCAAGCCTGTGGTAGGTTCATCAAAGATGAAGACCATCGGGTTATGTTCTTCCTGCGCGAGGAAGGACGCCAGTTTGACGCGCTGGCTCTCACCTCCGGAGAGCGTGCTGCTGCTCTGTCCGAGTTGTACATACCCGATACCTACGTCTTGGAGGGGTTTGAGTCGTTTGACTATCTTGGCGCAGTCAGGATCTTGCGAGAAGAACTCGACGGCTTGGTTGACGGTCATACAGAGGATGTCGTAGATGGACTTGTCGCGGTAATGCACGTCCAGGATATCCTGTTTGAAGCGTCTGCCGTGACATTGTTCGCATTCGAGCACGAGATCCGCCATGAACTGCATCTCGATGGTGATCGTTCCTTCGCCCTGGCATGTCTCGCAACGTCCACCGGGGGTGTTGAACGAGAAATGGGCAGGTGTGAGGCTGAGTTGTCTGGAGAGCGGTTGCTCGGCATAGAGCCGGCGTATCTCGTCATAGGCCTTGAGGTAGGTCACGGGGTTGGAACGGCTCGAACGGCTGAGCGGGTTCTGGTCCACAAACTCGATGTCCCGCACGAGGTGGGTACTGCCATGCAGATGACCGAAGTCGCCTGTGTGCTCGGCAAAAACACCGCCGTAATGTTTCTTGAGGGCGGGGTAGAGCACACGACTCACAAGACTCGATTTACCGCTACCGCTGACGCCTGTGACGCAGGTCATGACGTTAAGCGGGAAACGAACGGTGAGGTTCTTGAGGTTGTTCTCACATGCTCCTTCAACTTCGATATAATTGCTCCAATGCCGCCGTTGTGTCGGGATCTGATAAGTGAACAGTTCCGGTCGCGGTTGACCTTCATAGACGATCTCTCCGCCGTGGATACCGGCTTTGGGGCCCACTTCGATGATATGATCTGCGGCGGCTATGATATCTTCATCGTGCTCCACGACAACGATGGTGTTGCCCAGGTCACGCAGTTCTTTGAGCACGTGAATGAGTCGTTCGGTGTCGCGCGGGTGGAGGCCGATAGAGGGTTCGTCCAGGACGTATAATGAACCGACGAGACTGCTGCCGAGGGACTTGGCGAGGTTGATTCGCTGGCTCTCACCACCGGAGAGCGTGTTGCTTTGTCGGTTAAGGGTGAGGTAGCTGAGTCCCACATCCTTCATAAACTGCAATCGACTGCGTATCTCTTTGAGCACGATGTCCACTGTCTGCTGTTCGATGTCGGTTAGTTGCAAGTTCTCGAACCACGTATCCAGATCTTCGATCGACATCGCGCATAATTGCTGGATAGAGGCGCCGTGAACGAGTACGTAACCCGCTTCTTTGCGCAAATGGAACCCGCTGCAGGCAGGGCATGTCGTGCGTCCTTTGTACCGCGCCAGGATCACTTTGTATTGGATCTTGTTATACTGCTTGTCTTCCAGTTCTTTAAAGAAGGCGTGCAGTCCGCGGAAATATTCGTTTCCTTGCCATAGGAGCAGTTTCTGCTCGGGTGTCAAGGCATAGAAAGGCGTGTGGATAGGGAAGTTGAACTTAGCGGCATTGTATATGAGCGGGTCGAGCCATTCGCGTTGCATGGCTTCGCTCTGCCAGCACGCTATCGCTTGTTCGTAGATGGATTTGGACTTATCGGGAATGACTAAGTCTTCGTCTATACCCATGACGATGCCGACGCCTCTGCATTCGGGGCAGGCACCTACAGGGTTATTGAAGTCGAACAGGTGTTCGCTGGGTTCAATGAACTGAATACCGTCTGCTTCGAAGCGTTCGGAGAAGAGTCTCTCGCGTTTGTTATCCGTCCATACGCGGCATTCTCCTTGTCCTTCGAAGAAAGCAGTCTGTACGGAGTCGGCAAAGCGGTTGGAGGTAGCCTGTTCGTGATCGACGATGATACGATCCACGAGTAAGCAGGCGTCGTGTCCGGTCGCTTGTTCATATGTGTTGTCGTCCAGCCGCACGGTGTCGCCGTCGATGAGAAGTCGGCTGAATCCCTGGCTCTGCCACAAGGCCAGTTGCTCTTTGAGGCTACGTCCTTCGGGGAGGATGATCGGGCTGAGCAGGTAGAGACGTGTACCGACGGGCAGGCTCTCCATGTAGGAGACGACATCGCGGATGGTGTTTTTACGTACTTCTACTCCGCTCACGGGCGAGTACGTCTTGCCTATGCGCGCGTACAAGAGTTTGAGATAGTCGTATATCTCGGTGACCGTTCCGACGGTAGAGCGCGGGTTGCGACTGCTGGTCTTCTGTTGGATAGCGATAGCAGGCGGGATACCTTCTATCTTCTCCACTTCAGGCTTCTGCATTCGTCCCATGAACTGGCGTGCGTAGGCGCTGAGGCTCTCTACGTACCGTCGTTGTCCTTCGGCATAGAGCGTGTCGAACGCCAGCGACGATTTGCCGCTGCCGCTCACACCTGTGATGACCACCAACTTATTGCGCGGTATGACTACCGACACATGTTTGAGGTTGTGTGTGTCTGCTCCTTCTATGCGAATGGTTTGTTCTTCCACTTATCTCATCGCCGCTTCTGCCTCTTTGAGTAGCATCTCTATGTTCGCTAATGTCTGCGCGTTCGTTGTGTCTTTTTGTTCTGCCGTCAGTTCGGGTACGCGGATAGGCGTGCCGACAAGGATCATGTTGGGGTTAGCGAGTCGGTCTCTATTCGTGTCGAATAAGTACGGCCAGTATATCTTGGCACCGTAGTAGCGTTTTGCCATCCAAGCGAGACGACTATCCTGGTGCATGGGTTCTTCGGTGATCCAACCAGCATAGTGCAATTTCTGTGCCATGGGGTCTTGTGCGACGGGTTCTTCCACGACGATGGGGTCGGGAGCCGGCTCAACTACCTGTACGGTTTGGGGTTCAGAGGCTGGCTGCTGCACGAGTTGGTCGATCCAGTTGCTTAGTTGAGCACGGAAGAAGAAATACGCGCCGAAGAGGAGGAGCAGCAAGATGATAAAACAGATGAGCACGTCCCTGAAGAAATGATTTTTCTTCTTCTCGGGCTTTGGTTCTTCGACTACGGGCTGAATATCCGGTTCTTCGACTATCTCAGGCTGCGGGTCTTCAACAACAAGTTGTCGCTCGGGTTCTTCGTTGATGGGTTCGGGCTTCGGTTTCTCTTCTTTAGGACTTTGTCCTAAGTCGCCTAATATATCCACGATCTCCTCTGCTTGTGCGCCAAGTTTCTTGAGGGGGTCTATTTCGGATTTTTTTACCTCTTTCTGCTTGCCGCTCTCGACGAGTTCTTTCACACCTGCTTCGGGTGCAAAGACTATTTTGTTGTATCCCTCGATGGTGAACTCTTCGCCTGTCGATACGTTGACACTCTTACGCGGCGCCACGGCTTGCAGTTTGAAGGTACCCAGGCCGTTCACTTTCACTTGTTTGTCACTCTTGAGTGCCTCGGTCAGTTGGGCACTAAAGGCATTGAGGAAAGCGCCTGCTTCTTTTTCACTTACTCCGGTACGCGCCGCTAACGCACGGCGTAGTTCGGTCCAACTCAATTTCTCTGCCATAACTTAGATTTTTTTGAGTTCGTCTTTCATGTTCGCCATTGGTCTGAACACCAATTGGTTTCTGCTGGGTGACACGCTCCGCTCGCCCGTACGGGGGTGTACGATGACGCGCTCCTTGCGTTCTTTGATCTCCAATGCGCCGAGTCCTTGCAGTTGGATGGTCTTGCCGTCCATGAGGTTCTCGCGAACGATAGCATTGGTCGTGGTGAGCAGTTCTTCCACTATTTTCTTACTCAGTTTAGACGCTTCTGCGACCAAACCGATAAATTCTTTTGTTAACATAGTATTCCGTATAAATCAAATTCTTCTGCTTTGGTTATTTGAACATCGACGAATTGTCCAACTTTCACCTTTAACCTTTCACCTTTCACCTTTATAAGCACTTCGCAGTCCACTTCGGGGCTGTCGTATTGGGTGCGGCCGATGAGGTAGTCTCCCTCTTGTCGGTCGATGATGACGCGTTGGGTGGTGCCGACGAGTTGGTTCATTAGTTCGGCACTTATCTCTTGTTGGATCGCCATTAGTTCAGCCGCCCGCGCGTCTTTGGTCTCTTGCGGTATGTCGTCTTTGTAATGTTTGTTGGCATAGGTGCCTTCTTCGTCGGAATAGGCGAAACATCCCATTCGTTCGAATCGCATTTCGCGTATCCAGTTTTTGAGTTCGTTGAAGTCTTCTTCAGTCTCCCCCGGATGTCCGACGAGAAGCGTTGTGCGGATACAAATGCCCGGCACGCGTTCGCGGATTTTGCGAATGAGCGCGTCCTGTTCAGCACGGGTGATGTGGCGTCGCATCAGCGTGAGCATATGGTCGGTACAATGTTGGAGCGCTATATCGAGGTATTTGCAGACGTTCGCGTTGCGAGCCATGACGTCGAGCAGTTCTTCGGGGAAGTCGGTGGGGTAGGCATAATGGAGACGAATCCATTCGACACCGGGTATGTGGGCTATCTCATCGATCAGTTCGGGCAGCATATGGCGTTGCTCGAGGTCGAGACCATAACTGCTGAGGTCTTGGGCGATGACGTTCAGTTCTTTGACTCCTTGGGAAACGAGCCAGCGCACTTCGTCAAGTATCTCGGCTTTGGGTCGGCTGGTGTGTCGTCCTGTGATAAGCGGGATGGCGCAATAGGAACAGAAACGGTTACAACCCTCCGAAATCTTCAAATAGGCATAGTGTCTGGGGGTTGTAATGGTACGTTCCAACCACGTCAATGATCTAGGATTACCAGGTAAATTACAGGTTCCGATCAGGGAGTCATGAGGACCGATGAGGGTGACGATGCCTTGGAAGTCGAATTTGCCGAAATAGGCATCCACTTCGGGGAGTTCGGTTTCAAGTTCTGCGCGATAACGCTCGCTGAGGCAGCCCATGACGATGAGTTGGCGCAGTTGGTGATGCTTCTTGCGTTCCGCCATTTGGAGGATCATGTTGATGCTTTCCTCTTTGGCATCGCCTATGAATCCGCAGGTGTTGATGACGCAGATTTCGCCTTTGGGTTTTTCGGGGTCATGGACACAGGTCCAGCCGGCAGCTTCGAGCTGTCGCATAACGCGCTCGGCATCGACTAAGTTCTTCGAGCAGCCGAGGGTGATAAAATCTATGACGCCGTTAACCACAGTATTCAGTATACAGTTTTCAGTTATCAGTTTCCTAAATCACAATGGAATTTCAATCTTACTAACCGGACATGCATCTCGTCGTAATAGTCTTCGCCGAGTTCCTCCATGGCTTTTTTGATGCTATCGTCGTCGGCGGATTTGAAATAGTCGTATATCTCCTGTTCCTCGTCGGGATCGACCACTTCTTTGATGAAGTAGTTGATGTTGATTTTGGTGCCGGAGAAGACAATGGCCTCGAGTTCGTCCATCATCTCTTCCATGGACATACCATTGGACTCGGCGAGGTCGTCGAGGTCAACACGGCGGTCGATGGCTTGGATGATCTGTTTTTTGCGGGTAGATTTCTTGGCGACCGTACGGATCCGCATGTCGTCGGGACGGATGATCTCGTTCTCTTCGACATATTCCTTGATGACGCGCAAGAACTCATCGCCGTAGCGTTTGGCTTTCGCCACGCCCACGCCCGGGATGAGCAATAACTCGTCCATGGTAATGGGGTAGGTTGTAGCCATGGCCTCGAGGGACGGGTCTTGGAAGATGACGAACGGCGGTACTTCGCTTTTCTTCGCCACTTTGCGGCGTATATCTTTGAGGATAGCGAAGAGCACTTCGTCGGCTGCAGCACAGGTGACAGCTGCCCCTTCCATATCCATTTCGTCTTCGTTGTGAACCTCGATAGGCACTTCGAACTTACCGGCTTTGCGAATGAATTTCGTGCCGTCTTTGGTGAGTTTGAGATCGCCGTAGGTGTCCACATCTTTCTTGATCATTCCCACAAGCAGGGCTTGGCGTAGTATGGCATGGAGAGTTGATTCTTCCACGTCGCTTGCCGCACCGAAGTTATCCAGTTCATCGTGGTGGTAACTCATCACTTCGGCGGTCTGGTTACCATGCAGGATATCGACTATATGTTCGGCTTTGTGATGCTCGTTAACCTGCTGAATAGTCTCCAATGCGATTTGTAAGAGTTCGCTGGCATCAATCTTCTTATAGGTCTTGCGGCAGTTGTCGCAGTTACCACATTTTTCTTCGGTATATTCCTCGCCGAAATAGTGGAGCAGGAGTTTGCGCCGGCATATGGTTGATTCGGCATAACTCTGCGTCTCGAAGAGCAGTTGGTTTCCGATACCGATCTCTTTGGGTGTCTTGTCTTTCTGGAAACGCCGCAAACGCTCGATGTCGTCGGGGCTGTAGAAACAGAGACACACTCCTTCGCCTCCGTCACGGCCGGCGCGACCCGTTTCCTGATAGTATCCCTCGAGCGATTTCGGGATGTCGTAGTGCACGACGAAACGCACGTCGGGTTTGTCGATACCCATACCGAAGGCGATGGTAGCCACGATGACCTGACACTCTTCCATAAGGAAGGCGTCCTGATGGGCAGTACGCGTTACGGCATCAAGGCCGGCATGATAGGGTTTGGCAGAAATACCGTTGACTTGGAGCACTTGAGCAAGTTCTTCGACCTCTTTGCGCGCCATGCAGTAAACAATACCGGACTTGCCTTCCATAGAGCGGATGAAACGCACGAGGTCTTTGTCCACATCAGAGGTCTTCTGCCGTACTTCGTAGTAGAGGTTGGGTCGGTTGAAACTGGACTTGAAGACGGTTGCGTCGGGCATGCCGAGGTTCTTCTGGATATCTTTCTGCACCTTCGGCGTAGCAGTCGCTGTGAGGGCGATGATAGGTGCTTTGCCGATACGCTGTACCATGGAGCGGATCTGGCTGTACTCGGGACGGAAGTCATGGCCCCACTCGGAGATACAATGCGCCTCGTCCACGGCGTAGAAGGATATTTTTACGCCTTGCAGGAAGTCCACGTTTTCATTCTTCTGCAGACTCTCGGGCGCGAGGTACAAGAGTTTTGTCTTACCTGCTACTACATCATCTCTGACGGCATTGATCTCACCTTTGGTTAAGCTGGAGTTGATGAAATGGGCTACACCTTCCTCTTCCGAGTAGTTACGCATGGCATCTACTTGGTTTTTCATCAGCGCGATAAGCGGGGAGATCACAATCGCCACGCCGTCCATGATGAGCGACGGCAGTTGGTAACAGAGACTCTTGCCTCCGCCGGTAGGCATCAGCACGAACGTGTCTTTGCCCTCCATGACGTTGGTGATGATAGCCTCTTGATTTCCCTTAAACGTGTCAAACCCAAAGTACGTTTGCAACGCCTTTATCAATTCCTCGTGTGTTACATTCATATCGATTTTTTTGCTCTCTTTTTACCGAAATTTTCAAAATTGCGCACAAAGATACAATAAAAAAAGCATATATGCAACAATATAGTGATTTTTTTCAAAAAAAAATAAAAAAAATGCATCAACTCTTGCGTAATTAAAAAAAATGTAGTAATTTTGTGCCCGATTTGTAAACTATAGTTAGCAAAATAACTAATTTTGTACCATGCAGAAACGGAATTTATCGTTTACTCAACTCTTTAATTTGAGTTTTGGTTTCTTCGGAGTTCAGATTGCTTATGCGCTTCAGAGCGCGAACATCTCCCGTATTTTTGCCACGTTGGGTGCCGACCCTCACACGCTGAGTTTCTTTTGGATTCTCCCGCCGTTGATGGGCATGATCGTGCAACCGTTGGTGGGTAAGTATTCAGACAAGACATGGAACAGGCTCGGTCGTCGTAAACCGTACCTGCTCGTGGGCGCGCTTATTGCCGTAGCAGTTATGTTGCTGTTGCCGAATGCCGGTAATTTTACCTTCACGCAGTCCCTTTTCCTCGGCCTGAACGCCGCGATGTGGTTCGGTTTGTTCAGTCTGATGTTCCTTGATACAAGTATCAATATCGCCATGCAACCGTTCAAGATGATGGTAGGCGATATGGTGAACGAGGAGCAGAAGGGTACGGCTTATGCAATCCAGTCGGCGCTGTGTAATGCCGGTTCGGTTGTGGGTTATCTGTTCCCGATCTTCTTTACATGGATCGGTATCGCGAACACGGCTCCTGAGGGCGTTATCCCGGATAGTGTGAAGTGGTCGTTCTACGCAGGAGCAGCGATTTTGATTCTCTGCTCGCTTTATACGTTTGCTACCGTGAAGGAATTGAATCCGCAGGAGTATGCGGAGTTCCACGGGCTCGCAGAGAAGAAAGAAGATAAGGAGGAAGAAAAAGGCTTTATCCAACTGTTGAAAGAGGCTCCGTCGGCATTCTGGACAGTAGGTCTGGTTCAGTTCTTCTGCTGGGCAGCGTTTATGTATATGTGGACCTATTCGAATGGCGCCATCGCCGCCAATTGCTTCGGCTGGGATGAGATCAAGGCGAATGCTGCCGAAGAGGCATTCCAGATAGCCGGCAACTGGGTAGGCGTGGTGTTCTGCGTGCAGGCGGTCGGTTCGCTGCTGTGGGCTGCTTTCCTGCCGAAGCTGGAGCATTGGTTCGGTAACAAAGGTGCGTACGCTATCTCGTTGCTGGTGGGCGCTATCGGCTTTATCTCCGTCTTCTTTGTTCATGACCAGTACATCCTCTGGCTCAGTTACGCACTCATCGGTGCTGCTTGGGCAGCTATGTTGGCATTGCCGTTCACGATCGTGACGAACGCCATCAAGGGAGGAAACATGGGATATTACCTGGGCTTGTTCAACTGCACGATCTGTGTGCCGCAAATTGTGGCAGCCTTGTGCGGAGGTCTTCTCCTTAAATATATATGCGCGCACGTACAGGCGGGAATGCTGGTAGTAGCCGGTGTGCTGTTGATTTTAGGTGCCGCTTCGGTATTCTTGATAAAGGAAGATAAATAATAAACAATTAATACTAACAAAACACAAAGCAAAATGAAACACAATTTTCTTTCATTCCGCGCCGTGTTAATGGCTTTCCTGTTGATGACAGGAATGACCGTTTTTGCTCAGATTTCTGTGCAAGGTACAGTAACTGATGCAGCGAACGGAGAGCCTATTATCGGTGCGTCTGTGCTGGAAATCGGTACGACCAATGGTACGATTACCGATTTTGACGGTAATTTTAACCTGAATGTACAAGCAGGTGCTCGTTTGGCTATCTCGTATATGGGTTATAAGACCCAGGAGTTAGATGCTGCACCGTCGATGAGCGTTCGTTTGGGTGAGGACTCCGAGCTTTTGGACGAAGTCGTAGTCGTTGGTTATGGTGTAGTAAAGAAAAACGATGCTACGGGTGCTGTAACCGCGATCAAGCCTGATGACATGAACAAGGGTCTTGTTACCACCGCAACCGACATGTTGTCGGGTAAGATAGCCGGTGTGAACGTTACCTCTTCAGGTGGTGCTCCTGGTGCAGGTGCGACTATCCGTATTCGTGGTGGATCATCCTTGTCTGCTTCCAATGACCCGCTCATCATCATCGATGGTCTGGCAATGGATAACAACGGAATCCAAGGTGTATCGAACCCGCTGTCTATGGTGAACCCTGCCGATATTGAGACCTTTACGGTGCTCAAGGACGCTTCTGCAACCGCTATTTACGGTTCGCGTGCTTCCAACGGTGTCATCATCATTACCACCAAGAAAGGTGCTAACGGATCGAAACCCAAATTCTCGTACGAAGGTAACGTATCCATGTCGAACCTCGTAAACCGTCTGGAGACTCTCTCCGGTAATGAAATGCGTGCGTACGCGACAGCACTCGGTCACCCGAACTCCAAGACCAAATGGTTGGGTCTGTATAACACGGACTGGCAGGATGAGGTATATCGTGCTGCGATGGCTACTGACCATAACTTCTCTGTTACCGGCGGTACGAAGAACATGCCGTACCGTTTCTCGCTCGGTTATACATATCAAGACGGTATCGTCAAAACGAATAACATGCAACGTGTTACCGCTTCGATGAACCTTAATCCGTCCTTCCTGGATAAGCACCTTGTGTTCAACCTCAACGCAAAGGGTATGTATATCTACAACCGCTATGCAGCAGGTGTCACCGGTGCAGCTCTCTCGATGGACCCGACGCAACCGGTACGTGGCGGTAACCCTTCCCGTTATGACGGTACAGACGCTACGATCAAGGGTGCAGGTGGTGTAACCATGACGGAAACAGAGATCGCCAATACCTATTTTGAAGGTTTCTACCAGCGTGCTACGCGTGGTAACTACGGTGACCCGAACTGGCCTTATACAGTTAACCGCAACACGACCGGAAACCCGGTAGCTGCTCTGGAGCAAGAGCACTATACTTCTAATTCCGGTTCGTTCGTTGGTAACTTGGAAGGTGATTATAAGATTCACGGTTTCGAAGATCTTCGTCTCCATGCCAACTTCGGTGCTGACTACTCTTACGGTAAGTCTGACACACATATCGGCCCGTACTCTTTCTCGAACTTCTACTATGGTTGGGAAGGATGGGAGAAGACCCGCAAGTATAACCTCCTCTTTACTGCGTACGCACAATATGCGCACGATTGGGAGGACGCACAACAGCATTTTGACATCATGGCTGCTTACGAGTGGCAACATTTCTACCGCGACGGTTCTCGCGACGGTTGGGGATCTTATCCGAAGAACTCGTTGCAGGCTGACGGAACGCCGAACCCGCTTGCTGGTCAGATGAAAGAAGATACGCGTTCGCAATACAGATGGATGACGGAGAACTACCTTGTTTCTTTCTTCGGTCGTTTGAACTGGACCGGTTGGAATCAGGTTGGTTTGACCGCTACGTTCCGTGCCGACGGTTCGAGCCGTTTCCACAGAAATAACCGTTGGGGCTTCTTCCCCTCTGTGGCTGCAATGTGGAAGATCAAAGAGTCCTTTGCTGACCTCCGCGATAACAATACGATTAGCGAGTTGAAGTTGCGTATCAACTACGGTATCACCGGCCAGCAGGAAATCGGTCAGGGTGACTATCCGTACTTCGCTACTTATTATGCTTCGCAACCGCACGCTTACTATCCTGTCGGAGGCGAGAACTACTTGTTCTACGATGCAAACGGTAAAGTCGTTTATGACGGTTCGGGTTCGCAGGTATATGACGCAGACGGTCTGCCTTTGTACTACAACTATCGCCCGGACGCTGTTAACCCTGAGCTGACATGGGAGAAGACGACGACCTACGGTGCCGGTATTGACTACGGCTTCCTGAACGCACGTATCACCGGTAGTCTCGACTACTACTATCGTATTACCAATGACCTGATCAACGTTGTAAACGTACCGGCAGGTGCTAACTTCCGCAACAAGGTGGTAAGTAACATCGGTTCGCTCTATAACCAAGGTGTTGAGTTCTCGATTAACGCAGTCGCTATCGACAAGACCAAAGCCCCGAGTAAGTTCAAATGGGATCTCGGCTTCAACTTCACTTGGAATGAGAACAAGATCACCAAGCTGAACGCTGCGGATAATGACTCTACCTATTACGTTCCGACGGGCGGTATCAGCGTAGGTACCGGTGGTTCTATCCAGGCACACAAAGTGGGTTATTCTGCTTCTACCTTCTATGTATATAAGACCGAGAAGGGTGTAGATGAGAACGGACAAACGATGTACTATGCTGTCGATTTGAACAAGGACGGTCAGGTTAACGGCGAAGACCGTTATATGTACAAAGCCCCGATGGCTCCGTTCACGATGGGCTTCCAGACCAAGTTCCAGTTCTACGGCGTTGACCTCGGTATCACACTCCGTGCATCGATTGGCAACTATGTATATAACGGTGTTCTTGCAGGTGGCATTTACAACGTAGCTCCGGACAACGTATATACCAACCTCCAGGGTGGTTATTGCGGTCTGACGCGTACGGCTTACAATACGTATTGGAGCGGTATGAAATCCGATGGTATGAGTGCATTGGTTTGGGATGAAGCCAAGAGTGCTTATGTTACCGGCGATGCCTTCAGCGACTGGTTCTTGACTGACTATTTTGTTGAGAACGCTTCTTTCCTCCGTTGCGACAACATCACGCTGGGTTATACCTTTGATGACAAAGTCACCAAAAACAAACTCCATGCGCGTATCTATGCTACTATTTCCAACCCGTTCGTTATTTCCGGTTATAAAGGACTTGACCCGGAGATCTTCGGTGGTATCGATAATAACATCTATCCGCGTAGTATGACTACGGTGCTGGGTGTTAGCTTGCAATTCTAATCATTTAAAAGGAGATAAATAATATGAAAAACTTAGGAAAATATTTGCTCTGCGTCGCAGTATCGGTCTTTGGGCTTACTTCGTGTGTGCAAAACTTGGATGTTGAGCCTCACGATGAGAACAAGATCATGGATTTCAATCAAGACGCTATTTTCTCTAAATGTTATGCTACTCTTGCCCTGACCGGTCAGCAAGGTCCTGCCGGTAGCGGTGACGTAGATGACATCGACGAAGGTACTTCTGCATTTATCCGTATGGTGTGGGAGTTGCAGGAATTTCCGACAGACGAGTGCTGGGTAGGATGGAATGACCCGGGTCTGCCTGAAATTCGTACTATTCAGTGGAACTCTCTGAACCAACTCGTGCAAGGTTTGTACTATCGTTTCTATTTCAACATCACGCTGTGTAACCATTTCCTTGAGAATGCGAAATCGGACTACAGCGCAGATGCACCTAATCAGATTGCTGAGGTTCGTTTCCTGCGTGCGCTCAACTACTATTATCTGCTCGATATGTTCGGCTCTGTTCCGTTCGCAGATAAGGTAAACGCAGATAAGAAGAAACAACTCACTCGTGCTGAACTTTACGCATGGTTGGAGAACGAGCTTCTTCAAGTGGAAGGTCTGCTGCCGGAGACTCGTTCGAATGACTTCCGTGTGGATAAGTACGCAGCCAAGATGTTGCTTGCCCGTATGTATCTCAACGCTGAGGTGTATATCGGTACTCCCGCTTGGGATAAAGCAGCTCAGTATGCGAAGCAAGTGATTGATGGCCCGCATAAACTGCACACGACCAGCCTTGGTGGCATCTACACGCCGTATCAGGAGATGTTTATGGGTGATAACTATCGCGTAATGGGTGGCGCAAACGGTGAAGGTCTGCTTAATATCTACCAGGATGGTGTCTATGCACAATGCTGGGGTGGTTCTACTTTCCTCGTAGCTGCTTGCCGTGATAAGAGCGTTTACGTTAACCCGGGTACCTCTGAGGGTTGGGCAGGTTTCCGCTGCTCGCCGGAGTTCGTGGCTAAGTTCATACCGGTGGATCAAACAGAGTTCAACCTCTATAATGAGTTCGATATGCCGGCTGTATTGAAGGATGACCGCGCTATCCTCTGTTCGGTTCTTAACACCGGTGTGGCTGTTGTACATCCGGATACTACGATCACGACGGCTGACTCGATCCGTACGCGTGGTAACATGGGTGACTTCTACAACGGATGGTCGATGCTCAAATGGACCGGTCGTTATATCGAGAACGCACTGGGTGAAGATATCACCGTACAACCGCATAACTCGCAATTCCCGGATACAGACGTACCGTTCATGCGTGTTGGCGAGGCATACTTGACCTATGCAGAGGCTGTCTTCCGTGGTGCTCCTGCCAGCGGCTTGTCGGCTGAGGATGCAGTAAAAGCACTTCGTGACCGTGCGCATAACGCTGAGCCCTTCACGCTTAGCGAGCAGTTCCTGCTTGATGAGTGGAGCCGTGAGTTCTACGCAGAAGGTCGTCGTCGTATTGACCTCGTTCGCTTCGGTCAGTTCGCAGGACCCCAAGCTAACTATCATTGGGAAGGTCGCGGCGGTAAGACATCTGCAGAAGGACTGGTGGCCCTTGATAAGAAATTCAATGTCTATCCGATTCCTGAGTCGGACATCGTAGCAGGTGGTCTGATCCAGACGGAGGGCTATTAATAAAAAGAAAGGATACGAATACAAGATTATATCCTTGTACATAATCGATTTATTAACATTAATTTAAAAACACAAAAAAAAATGAAAAAACTGTTTTTAGCTGTAATGGCAATTGCTACCATTGCTATGGTAGGTTGTAAAAAAGGCGGTAATGAACCTGTAGGTCCTGTAGGCCCTGGTGGTGGTGGCGGTGGTGGCGAAGAGCCCGCTGCAACTGAAGAAGCTCCTGAAGTAGCTGCTCCGGCTGCAGGTAAAGTTACTTTCGTTATCCAGATTCCGCAAGGATCAGAGTGCAACGGTATCGCTTTCAAGGGTACATTGGACGGCTCCAACTGGAGTGGTGAAAACACCTATGTAGGTGAAGGCAAACAAGATGCTTCTGCTGCAGACTGCATCAAGTTCGAGAAAGTTGAAGGTAAGAAGACTTGGTTCCAGGCTACCTACACCGTAGGTGCTACTCCTTGGGGAGATGACAATACTATCCGTATGGCAGGTAAGATCTGCTTGATCTACAAGAATGATAAAGATTGGCAAGGTCAGGCTGAGGACTGGGAAGTTATTGCAGACTATACCACTGTTGCTAACAGCCAAAGTAAGGACGGTAACATCCAAGTGGATGGTGACAAGGGTCTTCTCTATGTTAAGATTGGTGGCTGGCAGAACTCTGAGTGCCAATCCAAGGTTGAGCATGACTACACCATTACCGTTAAGGCTCCGAGTTGTGCAGCTTCTGTTCCTGAAATCGTTGGTGAGTTCGACGAGTGGAAGGGTACTGCTCTGACCAAGTCCGGTGATGCATGGACCGCTAAGATCCACGCTTGGGAAGGTTGCAAGATCAAAGTTCGCGAGAGCAGCGAAGGCAAGGCTGACGATGCTAAGTGGGCTAACCAGATCCAAGAGTACAATGCTGAAGAGGATAAGTGGAATGACTGCCCCGACCAGAAACTGGGTGCTGATGTCAACTTCACATTTGACTTCTCTGATGCTGCTAAGTATCGTTGGACTGTTTGTGGTGAGTAATCAACAAACAATCAATTATCAAACAGCCTGGGCTTCGGCCCGGGCTATTTGATATGTTTATCTTAGTATGAAGATCGTTATTATAGGCGCCGGAAGTGTCGGCACGAACTTGCATCACGGTTTTACGTTGAAGGGTATACGGACAGAACTGGTCCATGGACGTCCCCTCACCGCTAACCCCTCAGCGGTAGCCGAATTGCCACAGGCAGATGTGTATATCTACGCTATAGCAGACAATGCCTTAGCGGAGGTGGTTAGTAAGGTGAACGCACCGCGTGCGCTGCATCTGCATACCTCGGGTTCGATGCCGATAGAGGTGTTCGGACCGGATAAACCGCACGCAGGAGTGCTCTATTTCTTTCAGTCCTTCAGTCGACAGGTGCTTATAGACGATTGGAACACGATTCCTTGTTTCATCGAGGGACGTAATATAGACGATATAGCCGCTATCTATTCGTTTGCGCAATGTCTGACGAGTCATATATACGAGGCGAATCAGCATGACCGTGAACGGCTGCATGTGGCAGGCATCTTCGCCAATAATTACACGAACCTCATGTACCGCATTGCGGAGGATGTGCTGAGTCAGACGCAGATTCCTTTTCAGGCGCTTTTGCCGCTTATCGACCGCACTGCCGCCAAGATACATGAGATGAAACCGGCAGAAGCCCAGACAGGGCCTGCACAACGGGGAGACGAAGCCGTCATTCAGCATCACGTGGAGATATTGAAGACTACGCCTTATGCTGCATTGTATCAAGAACTCGCAGCGTTAATCGAGAAAGCGCATAGTCATTGAGGTCTTCCCAACGAATACGTATAGTGCCGGGTATGTCCGGCATTTTTTGTACCTTATGGAGTATGTAGCGCGCATGGAGACGCTGATGCGAGAGTATATGCGTGAAGGGATACGTATCGTCCGTTTGCTGCTCAACGCACGGGAATTCGTACAAGTGATACCAGATATCTTTGGCTTCGCGGCGTTGAATGAGTGTATATAGGTCTGTACTCTGTACGCTGTCTTCTGTACTCAAATAGATATGGTATGTGAACCAGCGGTCACGCAGTTTGGGACGGGGCTTGCGGGCGGGGAGCAAAGCTGCTGTGCCGTGCGCGAAACCGAGACAGGTGCTCTGTAGCGGACAGGTCAGGCAGTTATCGCCTAAGACAGGCGTGCATTGCAGAGCGCCGAACTCCATGATAGCAGAGTTGAACAGACGCGGCTTCTCGCGGTCTAAGAGCTCTTCTATCTTCCTGTGAAACAGTTTCTTACTGGCAGAAGTGTCGAACGCTTCGTCTATATCTAACAATCGTGCTACGACCCGATACACGTTTCCGTCCACGGCAGGGTAGGGCAGGTTGTACGCAAACGAAGCAATCGCTCCGGCCGTATAATCGCCTACACCGGGTAACGCACGGAGTTCATCAAACGTCCGCGGAAAACTTCTTTCATCTTTAAACTTTAAACTTTCAACTATTACTTGCGCCGCTTTATGCAGGTTTCGTGCGCGGGAGTAGTAACCGAGTCCTTGCCACTCGCGCAGTACTTCCGCTTCATCGGCAGCCGCCAAGTCTTCCACTTTCGGCCAACGAGCCAAAAAACGCATGTAGTATTCCATACCCTGCGCCACACGCGTCTGCTGTAAGATGATCTCACTGAGCCAAATGGCGTACGGATCGTCTGTCTCCCGCCAAGGCAAAATTCGACGGTTAGAAGCGTACCATTGATATAATTGTCGGTATAAATTATCCATTTTCGGTGCAAAATTACAAAAAAAATCACAAATTTGCAATTTTTTTGCCAAAAAACTTTTGTATTTCAATAATTTATAGTAACTTTGCACGATTTTTCGAATTTATATATAAAAAAGTAGACAGATATGACTAAAGCTGACATCATTAATGAACTTGCAACAAGCACCGGTTACGATAAGAAAACGGTCGGTGTAATTGTTGAGGCCTTTATGGGAAGTGTGAAGAATAGTTTGATCAACGGAGAGAATGTCTATATCCGTGGTTTTGGAAGTTTTATCACGAAGACGCGTGCCGCTAAGGTGGCTCGCAATATCTTGAAGCAGACGAGTGTAGCTGTTCCAGCGCACAAGATCCCTTCCTTCAAGCCGGCTGCAGAGTTCAAAGCTGCTGTTCGTAAATAAGAATAAGATAAATTTTTTAGTATAACATTTTTTAATCATTATTTATTATGCCTAACGGAAAGAAGCATAAGAGACACAAGATGTCGACGCACAAGCGCAAAAAACGCCTGCGTAAGAATCGTCATAAGCATAAGTAATTGACGATGCTGTTTCTGCTTTGTGGTGATAAGCTTGCTCAGGTGTGAGCAAGTTTGCCACAAGGCTTTTTTATTGATTTTTTAATCCTTTCAAGTATGAAAAGCGAACTGATTGTTGACGTACAGCCGACTGAGATCGCTATAGCGCTGACAGAGGACGACCGCTTGCAGGAAGTGGCGCGCGAGAAACGCGATGCAGATAACTTCGCTGTGGGCAATATATACTACGGTCGTGTCAAGAAAGTGATGCCTGCGCTCAATGCCGTCTTCGTCGATGTAGGTCATGAGAAAGAAGCTTTTCTGCATTATTTGGATTTAGGTTCTCAGTATCGTACGCTGCAGACGTACGTGACCAAAGCCGTTTCGGACAAGCGTCGTTTGCCGTCCATGACGAAGACGCAACGCCAGCCGGAAGTAGGCAAAGAAGGACAGATAGCTGAGGTGCTCAAAGTGGGTGACCCGATCTTGGTGCAGGTCTCGAAAGAGCCGATTAACACCAAAGGACCGCGCCTGACAGCCGAGATCTCGATTGCGGGACGTAACATCGTTCTTATTCCTTTTGCCGACAGCGTGATGGTCAGTCAGAAGATCAAACGCGAAGCGGAACGCCAACGACTCAAACAACTGATGCTCTCTATCAAACCTGCGGGTTTCGGCATCATCGTGCGTACCGTCGCGGAAGACAAACGTGCAGCAGAACTGGACAATGAGCTAAGGCTGCTTCTGGAGCGGTGGGAACAAACCATCAAGTCGCTCCAAGAGAAAGAGCCGGTTAGCCTCGTGAGCGAAGAGATGGGACGGACACTCGGTATCATTCGCGATGTGCTCAATCCCGATTTCACTTCTATTCAGATCAATGACAAAACCGTCTATGACGATGTACGTCATTATCTGCAACTCATCGCTCCGGAGAGCGCAAAGATTGTCAAGCTCTACAAAGACGAACAACCTATTTTTGACCATTTTGACATCACCCGCCAGATGAAGACGGGACTCGGCAGAACGGTCGGTTTTAAACACGGAGGATACCTCATCATCGACAAAACCGAAGCACTGTTCTCCATTGATGTCAATTCCGGCAGCAAGAAGATCTTTGAGGACCAGGAAGAGAACGCGTTCCGGTTTAACATGCTGGCAGCGGATGAACTCATGCACCAACTGCGCCTACGCGATATAGGCGGAATCATCATCGTCGATTTCATCGACATGGACAGCAAGGAGCACCAACAGCAGTTGTACGAGTACGTACGCAAGAACATGGAGCGCGACAGGGCAAAGCATAACGTGTTACCGCTCAGTAAGTTCGGCCTGATGCAGATCACGCGTCAGCGCGTACGGCCGGCAGTGGAAGTGCAAGTGGAAGAGACTTGTCCCACATGCGGAGGAAAAGGTAAGATCCAGGCATCGATCCTCTTTACCGACCAGATCGCCGAGCAGATAGAGCACGAGTATGAGCAACACGGACGAGGGCTGCAACTCCACTTACATCCTTATATTTACGCGTACGTCACGCGCGGATGGTGGAGGAGTCTCGCCAGTCAATGGCGCCGTAAATACGGCATCAAAGTGGTGGAAAACCAATCCCTCGGAATGTTAGAAACCCGATTTATTGCAGAGAAGTAAGATCATCCTCGGTGATAGCACCGGGGATGTATTTTTTTAGTACCCGCGCAACACCGGTGGTCCAGCTGTTGATGGAGTCGCTATCCATATCCATACCGCTGATCATATGTACGACCTGGTCAATAGGCATGCCGTAACGGAGCACACCGGATATCAGACGGGCGTAGTTCCAGAACTCGCGGTCGAACTTATAACTAAGCCCTTCGACGGTCGTCTTGAACCCGCGCGTGTTGACGAACTGGAAGTCATAGCGCTTGGAGCCGTCTTCCTGTACCACCTTGATGATCTTACCTTTGGTCACACTCTTCGGCAGCGCAATACCCATCTCGTCATCGGCAAGACCGGTGAAGATCTCATAGGGACGACCGTCTTTGAGTCCCACAAAAGCAATCCATTTATCTTTCTGATTCTGAAAGCGTACCACATCCGCTTCCAATTCAGTCGGACGCTTTAATAAGGTGCTATTTTCTTGTATCTCCATAACGATTTAACAGTTTAACGATTTAACAGCTTAACCGTTTAACGTAATTTTCGCAGAGCAACTCGTGTCTCCTGCTTCATTCTTCTGCTGATACTGCACGCCGTCTTCGGTGACGAGGTAATAGGTCATCAACGTCTCGCCGAGCATGGCTTCTTTCGAGTAGTTGATGTCGAGTCGCAAGTGCTTGCCGTAATAGTCAGGCAGGTAGGTATTGAGCATGGCCTGCAGGTAGCGGCAACTGTTACAATGACTGTTATAATCAATATCCGAATAAACGATCTTATGCGGTGCGCAGCCAGTAGGCTCGGGTATGGTCGTCATCCTCACGCGCGGCATGTCGATGATCTCGCCGTCCACGCAACCCTCGAAGATCGGTTCATCGAAGACATTGACGATCTCGCGTTTCTGTAAGTCCAATACCGCCCATATCGACTTGCATTGCCCGATCAAACGGTCACCCATATAGATCCGGAAATCACGGGTACTGAGCATATGTGCGTTGCCTTCAATCCAAGTCTCAAAACGCACGACGTCGTTATGCTTCGGCAAATCGTACATCTCAAGCGACAGGCGCGTCAATATCCATCCTAAGCCTCTCGGGTGCATAGCTGCGATGCCGTATCCCAAGTCATCCGCCGCCTTACCCGCTACTTCCAGCAGGTATTCCTCCAGGTGGTACAGCCGCACTTTCTTATGCGCGTCCGACTCCTGGTACTTCATCTCATATTCGTAGTAGTATTTCATAACTTCTTCGTAATCTCGTGATCACGTGATCTCGTAATTACTCCTTCAACCACCGATCCAACCATCCTCTGAACTCTCTCTGCCATAAAATACCATTCTGGGGTTTGAGCACCCAGTGGTTCTCATCAGGGAAGATAAGCAGCTCAGCCGGTATACCGCGCATCTTGGCGGCATCGAAAGCGCTCATGGCTTGATTAGCCAAGATACGATAGTCTTTCTCGCCGTGGATACAGAGAATAGGCGTGTCCCACTTATCTACGAACTTATGCGGACTGTTGGCAAACGTGCGTTGCGCGATCTTGTTGTCCTTATCCCAGTACGCACCACCCATATCCCAGTTAGCGAACCATTTCTCTTCGGTCTCCAGGTACTGCATCTCAAGGTTGAAGATACCGTCATGGGCAATGAACGCTTTGAAGCGTTTGTCATGATGTCCGGCGATCCAATAGACGCTGAACCCGCCAAACGAGGCACCCACACACCCCAAGTGCTCTGTATCCACATAAGGCTCCTTGCTGAACTCATCGATTGCACTGAAATAGTCCTTCATGCATTGTCCGCCGTAGTCACCCGAGATCTCTTCATTCCAAGCCTTACCGAAGCCGGGCAGACCGCGCCGATTCGGAGCAACGATGATATAATCGCCTGCCGACATCATCATGAAATTCCACCTAAACGACCAGAACTGACTCACAGGACTCTGCGGACCTCCTTCGCAATACAGTATCGTCGGGTATTTCTTATTCGGGTCGAATTGCGGCGGGTAGATGATCCACGTAAGCATGTCCTTGCCGTCTGTCGTCTTCTGCCAGCGCGGCACAACGGTCGAGCGCTCAATCTGATCGTATATATTATCATTCTCATGCGTCAGTTGCTCAAGATCCGCTAACCCCTCACCGCTAACCGCTAACCGATATATCTCATTCGCCTGCCGCATAGAGTGACCGAGTACCCAAACGGTGTTGTCCGTCACGTCGCCTAAACCGAGGTCGTGTTGTCCTTCGGTCAGTTTGGAAATATTGCCGTTCAGGTCCACGCGGTACAGTTGAACGGTAGCGTGCCAGCAGGCATTGAAGACAAGCGAATGGTCGTCGAGCCAAGCGAACTCATCGACGTTACTGTCCAACGAACGGCTGAGGAAGCGTTTCTCTCCGGTCTCGAGGTCCATCACAAACAGGCGGTTCTCATCGCTCTCGTAGCCGTCCCGCTCCATCGACTGCCAAGCGATCCATCGACCGTTGGGCGAATAAGCGGGATTGGTGTCGTAACCTTTGTTATCGATAGTGATGTTCCATTCATCCTTAACTCCTTCATTCATTAAACGCTCCACATTCAGCAGATAGATATCGCTGTTCGTGCTCACCGCGTACTCGAGTCCTGTTTTCTTGCGGCAGGTGTAAGCCAACTCGCGGTTGTTGGGGTTCCATGCCATCTGCTCAATGCCGCCGAACGGTAACATCGGGCACTCGAATTCGGTTCCCTCCAATATATTGACTCCTTCGCCTATCTTCGCGGTCTTGATACGTTCGCCTTCACCGTGATACGTGATCTCCAGCGGGCACACGAAAGGCTGCGGAACGCTCTCGGTCCACTCGTCCCAGTGTTTGTACATCAGGTCCTCATGGACACGTCCTGTCGCTAACGGCAGGTCGGGATACTTAGCCGGCTTGAGGTTATTGGCATGTAACGGCACTTGTTTGATGAGCACGATTCTGTCGCGCATAGGGGAGAGTAGGAAACCCTCAATATCGTCTGCGCCTTCCACGGCTATCTCCTCTTTGTCGCGACGCAGATAGAGCTTGCCGCCTCGCAGGTACGCTAGCCATCCGCTTGCACCGAACCATGCCGGTTCATACCCCACGAATTCATCGTCTACGTGCATGTTCTCAAACGGATTACATACGCGTATCCATGAAGTACTGCGGTTCTCTTCGATGCTGTAATAACTGACGGTGTACGCCAACCATCCTGTCTCGATATCGCTTTTGACACTACCGATACGACCCATCGACCATAGTCCTTCCGGCGTCAGACGACCGCCTTCAATCGTGATCTGCGGCTTCGTGATGGGAGCCTTACCCTCTGCTGCTTTTTGGCAAGCTGTGCCCACTAAAGCGATCGTTGCCATAACTAAATAAACGAATTTTTTCATTATAAACACGAAATTTGGCGCAAAGGTACAAAAAAATTTGCACATATCAAAATATTTTACTAATTTTGTGCCATAAATCGAAAAAACCATGAAAATACAGTTCTTAGGAGCCACTCGCGAAGTGACCGGAAGCAAACATCTCATCACCACTGATTCGGGGCACACGATCCTGCTCGACTGCGGTATGTACCAAGGTAAAGGCATGGAGACCGATGCCGCCAACAGAGACCTCGGTTTTGATCCCGCCAAGTTAGACTGCGTTGTGCTCAGCCATGCGCATATCGACCATTCCGGACTCATCCCCTATATCTACAAAATGGGTTTTCGCGGCGATATCTATTGTACACCTGCCACGCGCGACCTCTGTGCGCTCATGCTCGCCGACACTGCTTTCATTCAGGAGCAGGATGTGAGCACGTACAACAAGAAGATCGACCGCCAACATCCACACAAGGAGAAAGGGAAGAAATACTTCATTGAACCGCTCTACACGCAGCACGATGTGGATAAGGCCATGCGCCATTTCGTGACCTATGGCTACGACCGCCGTTTCCGACTCTTTGACGACGTGCTGCTCACCTTCACCAATTCCGGTCACATGCTCGGCGGTGCGATATGCTCGCTGGAGGTCTATGAGGAAAGCCGCTGGAAACGGGTGACTTATACTGGGGATATAGGAAGAAAGCATTGTCATATATTGCCGTCGCCCCAACTCTTCCCGCAATGTGACTACCTTATCTGCGAATCGACCTACGGCGACCGCCTCCACGATGAGGATCTGGTGACCGAGGAGCAACTGTTGGGCGTAGTGGACGACACCTGCGTTTATCGCAAAGGTCAACTGCTCATCCCGTCTTTCTCTGTCGGACGTACACAAGAGATCGTCTATGTACTCAACCAACTCTACAACGACGGGCGTCTGCCGCATATACCCGTTTATGTGGACTCGCCGATGTCCACCAACGCCACGCAGATTTTCCGTATGTACCCCGAAGAACTGAGTGACGAGGTGCGCGATACCATGCGTTTTGACCCAGACCCCTTCGGTTTCAATACCCTGCGCTATATCACCGACATCCGCGAATCGAAGGCGCTCAACCATAAGGACGAACCCTGTATCATCATCTCCGCTTCCGGCATGTTGGAGGCAGGACGTATCAAACATCACGTAGCGAACCATATATCTGACCCGCGTTGTACGATCCTCATTGTCGGTTATTGCGAACCCACAACCCTCGGTGCCCGAATCCAACAACCCGGTCTGCAGTGGATCTCTATCTTCGGACAAGACCGGCGTATCAAAGCGCAGATCACCAAGATCGAAGGCTTCTCCGGGCATGGCGACTACCAAGAGATGATTGATTATATCACCCGCAGTCTGACCGTCGATCAGGTGCAACGCGTCTTCGTTGTGCATGGTGACGAACAGGCCGCCGAAGCCTACAAAACCCATCTGTCCGATGCCGGCTTCCGCCACATCGACATCCCTCATAAAGGCGATACGGTGAGCTTGTAAGAATTTTTTCATAATTTTCTTGCATATGTCAAAAAAAAGCAGTACCTTTGCACCCGCAAAGGTTTTTCGCCTGCATGTTCGATAGATATAGGCTCTGTCCCGCAATCTTGGGCGATCTCTCCTTTGCAATGACATATTGAATTATTCGCGTTTGCGATTTATTGATGCTCAAGAATGTGAGAAGTTTTAGAGATACATCAATAATAAGTCAGCAAGCGTCCATATTGCATATGGACGTGACTTATCGATGTATGGGCATTTCTCACAGCCTTTGAGCAGGTAAGGAACGTCCATTTTTTTGTTCGAACTAAAATTGTATATATTATGACAAAACTATCTTCTCTTCCACTTGCCCTCATAGCGTGCATCACATTCGCTAATGCTGAGGTTTATAACGGTACGTGCGGTGCCGAAGGAGACGGTTCTAATCTTCATTGGTCTTTAAATTCGGATACCAAAATTCTCACAATAACAGGATCAGGTAGTATGGCAAATTATACTTGGACAAATTATTCTCCGTGGCAATCTTATGCGTACCAAAATATGATTGACACAATTATACTACCGGAAGGATTAACTTCGGTAGGCGATAGAGCTTTCTTTAACATTTCAACTATTCATTCAATCACTATTCCGGAAGGAGTTTTAACTATCGGAGAACACGCGATAAGAGGATGCCAAAATCTAAAAAATGTAGTGCTTCCCAATAGTTTAACTACAATTAAGAGTCAAGCATTGAGCCAAACAGGATTAAAAGAAATTTCTATTCCAGAAGGAGTTTCTGCTATAGCCCATGATGCTTTTTATTTGTGCTCAGATTTGACATCAATTATTTGGAATGCAAAGAACTTTCTGAGTCCATCAAGTGAAGTGTACGCTCCATTCTATAGTA
>Ga0310690_10002103_pt1 | contig 33351 bp, 36 predicted proteins | sample AusTroGonzalo_MG_2_FD_207661 | JGI IMG/M metagenome (GOLD analysis project Ga0310690, IMG submission 207661) | Bovine rumen microbial communities from tropical cattle in Woodstock, Queensland, Australia - Gonzalo_04 (v2) (version 2) | ecosystem: Host-associated > Mammals > Digestive system >...
ATAACTTTGACTGTTTTGACCAAAAGTATCTTTTGAAGTAAAAGCACCGTTTTTCAATTCCACAGAGGGATTTTTATAGTAAAATTTCGGTAGGGACATATCAACTTTTAACATCTTGTTTAAAAAATTAAAGTCACCCCAGATACGACTACGCCTGGCAGTAATGCTAACTTCTCCTTTGCTTTCAAGTTGTTTCCCTTTAAAATTAAAGAAGTTGCTATTTAAATCAAACCGAATCAGACCTTTTTTTAATGCTGTATATATGAAGTTTTTCGTTGGTTCAAATGTCACGGAAATAGGTTTTTCATTTTTAACAAAATAGCCCTGATCTAATACTTGGATACCTTTAAAAACAAATGTTGAAGGAGCGTTCAATTCATAGGAACAGTTATCAAACAGCTGGCAAGAGAGCACACCTGTCAAAGTTCCGCTAGCAGACTGAATCTGGAAATCAGGATTATAGACTGAGGAAAATTCAACATTTACCGGTCGTTTTGTTTCAATTTCACCAGAAGCAGAAATAGAAAGACCGGTCAAATCCAAACCTAACCGTGTCCGTTCAACCGGCTTTGACTTTACGGATGTATCAACCCAATTTAAAGTCACCTTACCTTCAAAAGCATCCTTTCCCTTTTCCAAAAAGGCCTTAAAACCTTTTTGGAGTCTTTCGGAATCCATCGTTAAATCCGCGGTTATGGAATGCAGTTGAACATGCTTCATTTGAACCGATAATTGGCCATTCAGTTTTTCAAGCGGACGTCCCGGAAAAGCAAATTGTCCCGATTGAATGCTCAGGTCCCAACGCATTCCCTGATCATTATCATGCACAGATAACGGACCATGTATTTTTAAATTAGGTTCATTGATGGTAATAAAGGCGCTTAAATTTGTTTCCCGTCCATAAACACCCGTCATTGAGAATGAAATGGGAATTGTATAATCCTGACCTTTAAAGGTTAGGGTCGCATCAGAAATCTCCAAAGAATCAATCCGAAGACCACCACCGGTATCTGCATGATGATTTAAACGCGTTAAAACAGAAAAAATGTTACCTGAATTTTTTTTCGTTTGATCTAAAGAAACATGAACCCCTTTAACAGAAACACTGCGAGCACGTTTATTCAAAAAGTCGGCAAATGTGGAAGAAACACTTAACCTGTTAATTTTATAAGTATTTTCCTTATCATGTAAGTTATACAAATCTATCTGAGAAACAATATATCCCGGAATTTCCATTCTTTCATAAAGAACACCATTTTCTTCCAGATATTTTTGGACGATACTGGGAAAACGCATATAACTGACAACCAGGACACACAATGCGGCAATACCACAGGTGTATAAAAGGCTCATCATCGTGGCCCAGATAATCGCTAAAAAATGGAAGAACTTTTGATACCGGCGTTTTTTTTCATCAATCAAAAGAGTCCAACGCATATATTCAACCATAAACGCCATAACAAATGATGACTTGTTCCGTTTGGTTGTGACCTGAACCTCATCACCGGCCGCAATTTGGGCATAAAGCTCTTCATCACGTTTTTGAAATACCGGCGGATTACGCCCTTGATTTATTTGTTCTGCCATACGTTACCCCTCTTGTGTATTTTTGCCATCATAACCTGTTTTTTTTAATTCGTCAAGTAGAGAAAAAAATTCTTCTTCATTTAACACACGAACGCCTAAAGAAGCAGCTTTTTCCAATTTACTGCCGGCTTCTGCCCCAGCCACAACAAAATCCGTTTTCGGAGAAACAGAGCTGGCGACTTTGGCACCGGCTTGTTGGGCTCTTTCTTTAGCTTCAGCACGCGTCATACGTAACAATGTTCCCGTAAAAACAATGGTCTTATCCGTTAAAGGCGTTTTGAAAGTGACACGTTTCGGCATCGGTAAGATAGTAATATATGACACAAGCTCATCCAATAAGCTCTTATTTTTTTCTTCGCTAAAAAAGTCAATGATTTCCTGTGCCATAACAGGGCCAATCCCTTCTATCTGAAGAAGTCTGTCAAACGCTCCTTCGGAAACCATAGCCCGATAGAACAGATCCCAGGAAGAAAATTGTTCTGCCAATAACTTTGCCGTTGTTTCCCCAACTTCATGAATTCCGAGTGCATAAATAAAACGATTTAAGAGAGTTCCCTGTCTAACGGAACGAATCGCATCAAAAAGATTAATGGCCGATTTTTCTCCCCAACCTTCCAAATTCAAAATATCAAATGTATGTTTTTCTTCCAACTTAAAAATATCAACAGGGGTCTTAATCCATGCCAAATTATAAAAAAGTTCTATATTCTTATCCCCTAAACCATCTATATCAAGTGCCTCTTTGGAGACAAAATGTTTAAGGCGTTCTTTATTCTGAGCCGGACAAATAAGTCCTCCCGTACAATAAGTAACGGCATCATCCCCCTCTCGAACGGCATGGGATCCGCAAATTGGGCAAACGCTTGGGAAAACAAAGGGCACACTATTTGACTCTCTTTTTTCTAAGATGACCCGCACAATTTGGGGAATAACATCCCCGGCACGTTGAACAATAACCATATCATTTTCGCGAATATCCTTGCGTGTAATTTCATCGGCATTATGAAGAGTGGCATGTTGAACAATGACGCCACCGACATTAATCGGTTCCAAATCCGCAACCGGTGTTAGTGCCCCTGTCCGACCGACCTGTATCCGAATCTTTTTTAACCGTGTCATAGCTTGTTCGGCGGGAAATTTGTGAGCAATAGCCCAACGGGGTGATCTGGCAATAAAGCCAAGTCTTTTTTGCAAATCCAATCGATTGACTTTGTAAACGACCCCGTCAATATCATATGGCAATTTTGATCGTTTTTCAGTCATGGAACGGAAAAAATCAATCATTTGAACCGTTGTTCGGCAAAGCCTTATTTCCGGATTGACCGGGAAACCCCACTTTTTAATCTGCTGTAAAAAATCCCAATGGGTCGTCCAGGTGGGATTATCCACCCGCCCGACGGCATAAGCAAAAATACTCAGTTTCCGATCGGCTGTAACGGCAGGATTAAGTTGCCGAAGCGAACCGGCCGCCGCATTTCGGGGATTTGCAAAAACTTTCTTGTTTTGGCTTTCCTGTACTTGATTTAAGTCAAAAAAATCCTGGCGAGCCATATAAACCTCACCACGAATATCAATAAAATCCGGGATAGCAGAAGTAAAAAGATCATCCCCTGCCCCGACCAATTTTTGAGGTAACTGTTTAATCGTCTTTAAATTGGCGGTAATATCTTCCCCGACAGCCCCGTCACCACGCGTGGCCCCACGTACAAAAATTCCCTTTTCATAAACTGCGGAGAAAGAGAGACCGTCAATTTTAGGTTCCGCGACCATCTCAATCGGTGCCTCCGATGGCAACCCCAAGAATCGATGAATTTTATCCATAAAATCATAAACATCTTCTTCCGAAAAAATGTTACCGAGTGACAACATCGGAATACTGTGTGTGATCTGGCCAAACCCCTCAGCAACAGCAGCTCCGACTTTTCGAGAAGGTGAATCGGGCCGAATTAAATCAGGGAAAGCTTCTTCCAATAATTCATTACGTCGTTTCAGTTTATCATACTCGGCATCGGAAACCAAAGGGGCATCTTTTTGATGATAGGCAATATCCAATTCGGCCATTCGATGGGCCAAATAAGCCAACTCTTCTTCAGCCTCTAGTCTGGTCAAAAGCTCTATTTCTTTAAACATGTGCTTAGCAACTCCTTTGCCATCGTTACGGCTGTTTTTGTTGTCTTTTCACCTGATAACATCCGGGCAATTTCATCTTGCCGACCGATATTATCCAATAAATTGACCTGTGTTAAAACCGATTGATCTTTTTCTTCTTTAGAAATTGCAAAATGAGACTGGGCATAAGCAGCCACCTGTGGAGAATGTGTTACCACCAACACCTGGTGATGTTCGGCAAGACGCCGGAGTCTTTCACCGACAGCTGCTGCCGTTCCACCGCCAATACCGCTGTCAACTTCATCAAAAATAAGCGTATCAATATCATCGGCAGCGGCCAAATTGACCTTTACTGCCAACATAAAGCGAGCCAACTCACCGCCGGATGCTATTTTATGGATGGGAGACAATGGTACCCCTTTATTCGTCGACACTAAAAATAAAACCCTATCCATGCCTTTTTCTGCCCATTCATCTTCAGTCAGGCGGATAATTTCCGTTTTAAATTCGGCTTTATTCAATTTTAAAGTCGGTAATTCTTTAGTAACCGATGTATCCAAACGGATTGCAGCCTCCGACCTGGCTGTAGATAATTTTTCGGCAATCGTAATATAATTAAGACGTTCCCGTTCTTCCTCAGATCGCAACGTATCAATAGCTGTTTCCCCGAGCTCCAATTGAGTTAATTTTGATTTTAATTGCTGAAGCAAATCAGGTAGCTGTGAGATAGTAACCTGATGTTTACGAGCCATATCACGCAAGGCAAACAAACGATCATCAATCATTGGTAATTCCGATATATCACCCCATTTTTCCTGTTCTTTTTCTATTTCTGAAACCGAATCAGAGAAAATGGAAAATGATTGTGAGAATTGTTCCACCAAAGAGGATAATTCATGATCAGAAAAATTATCGGCATACTCCAATTGGGACAAAGCTTGAGCCATAATCTTAAGTCCGCCGATATTTTCATCGGAAAGAAGCTCATGAGCCCGATTAAGAGCCGTTACGATTTTTTCACTGTTCATGAGCTTGGATCGCCGGGCAACCAAAGTTTCTTCCTCATCCGGCATCGGATTCAATTTTTCCAAATCAGAAACCGATTCCTTTAAAAAAGTTTCTTCTTCTTTGGCCTGAATAAAAGTACGTTCAGCCTCAACCCGCTCCCGTTTTTTATATTGCCACTGATTATAGGCATGCCGACAATCACTGACTAATTTTGACAGGTTTCCATACAAATCCAAAGTTTCTAAATGTGTCGCCGGATTAAGCAATTTATGCGATGCAAATTGGGCATGTATTTCAACCAATAAATCACCAACCGATTTCAAAAAACCGATACTGACCGGTTCATCATTGACATATGCACGGCTGCGACCGTCCCGTGAAACCACACGACGCAGAATAACCTCCCCTGAAAAGTTATATCCGTGTGAAGACAATAAAGCCCCGACCGAATGTGATATCGGAACAGAAAAAACAGCTGTTACAGATGCTTCCTTTTCCCCGTGGCGAACGAGGCCTGCCTCAGCCCGTACCCCAAGAGCCAAAGCAAGCGAATCGAGTAAAATAGATTTTCCGGCCCCTGTTTCGCCCGTAAAAACCGTTAAACCGTCCGAAAATTCAAGGTCCAGTTTATCAATTAAAACAATATTGCGAACAGAAATCCCCGTCAGCATGAATTATTTTTCCTCTAAAATCTTTTTAACCTTTTCCGTCCAGGGATTATCCGGATACTTTTGTATTACCGCCTGTCCTATTTTTATAGCCGCCTGATCTGCCCCCAGCATTAAATAAGACACCGTCAGCCGATAATATGCCTCCGGCGACTGATTCGAATCGGGATAATTTTCTATCACATTTTTAAAGCGATTAACGGCCGGTATCAAATCAACATGTTTCAAATAATAACGGCCGACCGTCATTTCCTGAGCAGCCAGGTGATCCGTCATTTCAAGCATTTTGCTGCGAGCATCCGTTGCATAAGTCGAATTGGGATAACGTGCAATCAAATCGTTGAATGTTTCTTTTGCTTTTTCCGTCATGGACTGTTCCCTGGCAGAATCGGACATCTGTTCAAAATAGCACAAGCCCTTCAGATAATAGGCATATGATGTATTGCGGTTGCCGGGATGCAGTTGAATAAAGCGATCCAGCGTTAAAATAGCATCATCATACTTATTTTTCAGATAAAAAGAATAGGCCGCCATAATCTGTGCCCGATCCGACCATTCCGAATAGGGATGCTGCTTTTCAATTTCATCAAAGTACTCAGCCGCTGTTTCATAATCCGTTTCTTGAAAAGCCTTATAGCCTTCGGTATAAAGTTTCTCAGGGGACAAGCCGTCCAAGGATTTATCCTGAACACAAGCCGACAAACCGAATATCGGCAAAACAAGTCCTATATATAGCCATTTTTTCATAATTTGAAACCTCACAAGTTTAATCAGGGGGTATGATAGCAACAAAAGAAACGTTTAGCAACTTTTTTCATTGAATTTGGAAAAAAATTATGAAATACTGGCTTCAAAAGGAGTAGAAATATGTCTTTTATCAGAAAATTTATTATCTTCGCAATGGGTGTTTTTTGTGTTTGCTCTGCTGGGGCAGAATTAAAAATAGATATTTCGGGGGCCGTATCCGAACCCATTCCGGTAGCCATTCCCTATTTTGGCGGTAATTCCGGCTCAGCCGAAGAAATTACGGATATCGTGGTTGCCGATTTGGAAAGAACGGGACTTTTCAGACTTGTAAATCGGGATGCCTATATTCAACACCTAAAAGATGTTAATACCAGACCTCAATTCCCGGATTGGCAAGCCATTAAAGCCCATGCCTTATTAAACGGAGAAGTGTCCGAAAACCCCGACGGCAGTTTAAAAGTTTCTTATCGTTTATGGGATATTTTTTCACAAAATCAAATGGATGCAAAAGCCTTAACGACCGATCTTAACGCCAAACGTAAAATAGCCCACATGATTGCCGATTCGGTCTACGAACGCATAACCGGTGAAAAAGGTTATTTTGATACGCAAATCGTTTTTGTTTCCGAAAGAGGTCGCCAAAACAACCGTACCAAAAGATTGGCCATCATGGATCAAGATGGGGCCAATTTTCGTTATTTAAGTAATGGGAAAGAAATGACGCTGACCCCCCGTTTTTCACCCAACATGCAAAAGATTGCCTATCTTTCATATAAAAACGGAAATCCCAAAGTTTATTTAATGGACATTCAAACCGGAGAAACAGAACTTGTCGGCCAATTTAACGGCATGTCATTTGCCCCCCGTTTTTCACCGGACGGGTCAAAATTGATTATGAGTCTGGCAATCCACGGTAATTCCGATATATATACCTATGATCTGAAGACCAAACAGATGAAACGACTGACCACTCATCCGGCTATTGATACTTCCCCTTCATACTCTTCGGACGGTAAAAAAATTGTATTTAACTCAGACCGCAGCGGAAACCAACAAATCTATATCATGGATCTGGATGGAGAAAATGTAAAACGAATCAGTTTTGGAGAAGGTTCTTATGCAACGCCGGTTTGGTCCCCGCGAGGAGATTATATTGCTTTTACAAAAATTAAAGAGGGGATTTTTCATATCGGTGTCATGCGCCCCGACGGAACGGGAGAACGTCTGATTACCAATGGATTTATGGTTGAAGCACCCAGCTGGGCCCCCAATGGTCGCGTTTTAAGCTATTTTAAGCAAACACCCTGGGATAAAAACGGTAAAAACGGAGGTGTCCGGCTATACTCCATTGACATCACGGGTTATAATGAACAATTGCTCTCTACACCGGAAGACGGGTCCTCGCCGGCGTGGTCACCGCTGCTCCATTAAAAAAATAAATAAAAGTGTTGCTTTTTGAAAAAAAAAGATTTATGAAGAAAATATAGGGTAAAAGATTTAAGGAGAAAACATGAAAAAATTATCCATCGCTTTATGTGCTTGTGTGGCCCTTTCAGGTTGTATGTTGGGGTTTGATTCCGATGTTGATTCCTCTGCAGGGACAAGAAATTCTCATCGCGCCGATTATCGGGCAGAATTCGGATGCCCTTTAACAGATGACCACGAGGCTTATCGCCAATGCATTCTGAATACTTATTATGGGAAACATCCGAAAACATTCCACACAACTGTGGATGAGAACGGTAAATCCGTAGCTATTATTAAAGATGAAACAAAATCGTCTTATGATAAGGATACGGACACTTACAAAACGGAACGCGTTATCGTTATTGAAACGGAAGAACGTTTAGTCCCAGCCCCCGTTATCCCGCCGATGCCGGCACCGACATTAGTCCCCGTTGAACCTATCCCAGTTCCCGAAATGGAAGAGGATTGTGAAGAAGAAATTGAAATTAAAGCGGTTGAACCCGTCAAACCAGAACCGGCACCGGCCAAGACTTGGTGGGACACTTATCAGAAAAATAAGCCGCAGAAAAACGTATCGGATAAAGAAGGATGCCCTTGCAAGGACCCGAATGATCCGTGCCCGCAATGTTATGACAAATAACTTTGATAAGCCCTGTTACCCGACAGGGCTTTATTTTTTAATAGCCTGACGTTTATTATCAAAACGAAATTCACCCCGTTGTTCCAATTCGGGATAAGAAAAGCCGAAATAGGTCATTTCATGCTGGTAGGTTTTATTTTCCCGTTTATTTTTACGAAATTCACGTTTACGGGCCTGATCTGATTTTTTACGGGCATCACCGCCGAATTTTCCACGCGCCATCCAAGTTACATCTACATTCAGGGTCGGCCGACCGGGGATAATAACCTTATTCCAAACATGGCCTATTTTTTCATGTTTAACATCTGTTTTTGCTTTTATTTTTGAGGCCGATTTTTCTACGACAAAACCGTAAACTTTTTCGCTTTTAATCCCGGCTAATTTCAGCATTTTTTCATACAATTCGGAAAAACCGAGGCATATACCGACCCGATTTTTAAAAACATCATCGGCAGCCTGACCGTTTTTGTGTGTTCCGATCCGATAAGCCGCATTGGCATCATGGTCATAGGCCACATGGGTTGCTATCCAAACCGCAATAGCTTTGGCTTGTTCGGTTCTATCATTGATATTATCAACCAAATAATGAACCACCTGGTTCATATTTGCTTCATAATTTTTAGGAATGGATACGGCACGTCGTTCCCCGACAGACATCGCTGATAAAGTTAACGAAAGAAATAAAATGGAAAAAAAGCATACTATTTTTTTAAACATCTTCGGCATGAACCTCTAAAATATCTTTTAATCTTTGATGAATTGTCGAATCTTTAATAACCGAATCCAACATTTTTTTAGCCCGTTTTTGAGCCTGTTTTAGCTGATTAATCGTCCGCAAGTATTCAATCATGGCATATTCAGCTTTTTCTGTTTTTCCCTGGCGATGGCAAGCTTTGGAAAGCAATTGCCAGCCGAAAGATGAATCAAACTCCTTTTGAACAACTTTATTGAGCAATTTCTCTGCCATAATTGCATTTTTTTCTCCTCCCTGTTCCAATAACACCTGTGCATAGGACAATTGAATAAGAGCGCTATCAGACTTTAATTCAAAAGCTTTTTGATAATTAATGGCCGAGCTGTCCAATTTGCCCGTTTCAAAAAACAGTTGCCCTTTTAATTCATAAAAATAGGGGTTTTTCGGTTCCTGTTCTATCAATTGATTCAATTTTTCAAAAGCCGTCGGGAAATCATTTTGCCGATAATCCGCAATCGCTGTTGCATATAAATCTGTCGTTTTATTAGCGGAATAATTCATCCTGACCTTATCCGGTTTTTCCAAAAAGCCCGCCAATTTTGCACGAACCAGATCAAAGGCCTCCTCATGGTGAAGAGGTGGTTGATTCTTCAGAAAACGTTCTATATCGTTAATACGGGTTTGAGTTAGAGGGTGCGTTCTTAAATACGAATCATCGTTACCGTTGTTCAGACGATCTTCGGATTTAATGGCTTTCATGACTTCCTCAAAACCTTTTAATGAATAGCCCAATTTTTTCATAATATCCACCGCTGTCCGATCGGCCGAACTTTCTTCGGTTTGCCGGTATTTGGTAAACAAACCGACACTGGACATTTGTCCCCCGGCCATAAGGGCAATTCCGGCTTCGGGACTGCCGCTGGCGACGGCTAAAACACCGCCGATAACCGTTGAAATCAAAGCCGTTGTTTGGGCATTTTTAAGAGCCTGATACCCGCGTGTGATATGTCCGCCAACAATATGCCCTGTTTCATGTGATAAGACAAACATCAATTCGTCCGGTGATTTTGTTTTTAAAATTAAACCGGTATGCACATAAATTGTTTGCCCGCCGGCCACAAAAGCGTTAATGGAAGAATCATTTAAAATAACGATCTCTGCATTTTCGGGGGGAAGCCCCGCAACTTTAAAAATCTTTCGAATATATCCCAATAATAGATCTTCCGTTTCGGTATCCCGAATGACGGAAACGGCTTCTGATGGAATCGACACAATCAGAATCCATAAAAAGACAAAAATTTCAATAATCCGTTTCATGCTTCCCAAGTTTAAATAAAAAACAAAACCAAGTCAATTTTTTTCTCTTGACAAAACATGAAAAATTGATTGAAATGAAAACATGAAAATAAATAGAGAAATTTTAGTCGGTTTTTGTTTAACGGCATTGTTAATGCTTGTCTTTTCATGTGTGCATAATCAATCTGTTCGTCAACAGGCCGGTAACAAATTTACCCTCAGAGCCACTTTTTCAAAAGCGGATGGGCTTCTCCCCAACAGTGAAGTTCGTCTAGCCGGTATTCAGGTCGGACAAATCGGAGAAGAGGTTTTGGCTGATAACGGGTATCAAGTCGTTGTTCAGTTGATTTTTGATAAGCGTTTGGATATTCCCGTCGATTCGTCGGTCAGTATTGAAACAGACGGTATTATGGGGGCTAAACACTTAGAAATTTTACCCGGCGGTGAGGAAGAATTAATGGAGAGCGGAGATATGTTTTCCTACACCCAGGATTCTTTGATTCTGAACGAGCTATTGGATAAAGTGAATGCCTACATGCGGGATAAAAAAGAAAAAGAGGCGGCTCAAAAGGCTGTCCCCGAAATTGAGGTAGAGGAAATTAAGCCAGAAGAACCTGAAACAAAGGAAGTTGATGTAGGAACATCCGAAACTGAAATTGAAAAAGAAGAGGAGGAAGTTAAATGAAAAAAAATCCGGTTGAAACAATTTTGGGCTTTATCGTTTTGATATTTGCCGGCGTTTTTTTATTTACGGCAGCATCACGGGTTGATACAAAAAAAATTGACGGCTACACCGTCACAGCAAACTTTTTAAAGGTCGGCGGACTGGAAGCAGGATCTGATGTACGTATTTCGGGAATTAAGGTCGGATCTGTTTTATCAACCAAATTAAATAAAGATAATTATACGGCCGATGTTTTGCTAAACATCGATTCATCCATTAAATTACCGATAGACACCGTGGCGGCCATTGCCGATGTCGGTATTATGGGGGATAAATACGTACGTTTGGAACCCGGTAAAAGCGGGGCTGTTTTAAAAGATGGGGGACAATTAACGCAAACAAAGAATTACAAATCTTTGGAAGACAATGTTTCCGAATTTATCTTTTTGTCTATGAAATAGTATGAAAAATCTTGTTTTATTTTTAACATTAGGTTTTGTTTTGTCAGCCTCTGCAGCAGATTTAGAGGGAACATCTGCGTTGCTGCGCAGCGTGGATAAAATAACGGGACGAACCCAAACAATAGAAATTCCTGTCAGTGAAACCCGGGAAATGGGGGATTTACAAATTACCCTTCAAAGGTGTCTAAAAAAACCGCCAGAAGAAACACCGGAAAATGCCGCTTTCTTATCAGTAAAAGAAAAAAATAAAGATACCGGTTTTGAAGTCGTATTTAACGGATGGATGTTTTCATCAAACCCGGCTATTTCGGCTATGGAACACCCTATTTGGGATATTTGGGTATTAGAGTGTAAGGGTGAACAACCGGATACCACAACAGGTACGGAAACAGAAGCGATCCAACCGGTCGTTCAAACAGATACCTCCGTTACCGTCGATAACCTGGAAGAGATTTAACACATTTCCTTTATCACTATTTTTTTTACGGAGCCTTATCGGATGCCATTTCCAATTGTTGCAGTTCTTTAATACGATCCCGCAAACGACTGGCTTCTTCAAAATTAAGGGCTTCAGCCTCACTCAACATTTTCTTTTTAAGGTCAGATATCATCTCTGCCACATTATCAATAATATCCACACCTGATTTTGAAGCGGATTTATCGGCTTCATACGTACCGAAATCTTTAATCAGATCTGGGATCTCTTTTTGAATGGTTTTCGGAGTGATATGATGTTCTTGATTAAATGCAATTTGTTTTTCACGACGCCGTTTTGTTTCCGTAATGGCTTTATTCATTGAGTCTGTTATTTTATCTGCATACAAAATCACGCGCCCGCGCTCATTACGGGCTGCCCGACCGATTGTTTGGATAAGAGATGTACCCGATCGTAAAAAGCCTTCTTTATCCGCATCCAAAATGGCAACCAATTCAACTTCGGGGATATCAAGGCCTTCGCGAAGCAGGTTTATCCCCACCAACACATCAAAAGTTCCAAGCCGTAAATCACGAATGATCTGAATCCGTTCCAGCGTATCAATATCCGAGTGCATATACTTGGCTTTAATTTTATTTTCCAGTAAATATTCCGTCAGATCTTCGGCCATTTTTTTTGTCAGAGTCGTCACCAATACTCGACCACCTCTTTCAGCCACTTCCTGACACTCGGACATCAAATCCTCCACCTGAGAGGCAATCGGGCGTACAAAACATTCCGGATCCAACAAACCCGTCGGGCGAATAATTTGCTCGGTAAAGACACCATGAGTCTGTTCCATTTCCCAAGGACCGGGAGTAGCTGATACAAAAATCGTCTTAGGACGCATTTCATTCCATTCTTCAAACTTAAGAGGACGATTATCCAAACAGCTCGGTAAGCGGAAACCGTATTCGGAAAGCGTTGTCTTTCGCGATCTGTCACCCCGATACATAGCCCCTATTTGGGGGATTGTCACATGGCTTTCATCCACAAATAATAAAGCATCAGACGGCAGGTATTCAAACAGCGTCGGAGGTGCTTCCCCCGGTCGGCGCCCGGTCAGATGGCGCGAATAATTCTCAATACCCTTACAGGCCCCTGTTGCTTCCATCATTTCCAAATCATACTTGGTACGACTTGAGAGTCGTTGGGCTTCAAGCAATTGATTATTCTGTTCATAAAAGGCCAGGCGATCTTTGAGTTCTGCCTTAATTGTTTTTATGGCCTGAGACAAAGCCGGCCTGGGTGTAACATAATGGCTGGCAGGAAAAACCGTAATTTCCGGTAATGCCATTTTCTTTTGTCCCGTCAAAGGATCAAATTCATAAATATTTTCAATCTCATCCCCAAAAAAAGAAAGACGCCACGCTAAATCTTCATAATGGCTGGGGAAAATATCCAGTATATCGCCATTTCTGCGAAAGGTTCCTCGTTCAAATGCCACATCATTACGTGTATATTGTAATTCAGCGAGTCGCCGGGATAAATCCTGCATATCAATGCTATCCCCCGTTTTCAGCGAAAAAGCCATAGAGGAATAACTTTCCGCATCTCCGATACCATAAATGCAAGATACCGATGAAACAACAATAACATCCCTCCGTTCCAACAAATGACGCGTTGCCGAATGGCGCAAACGATCAATTTGTTCATTTATTGCAGAATCTTTTTCAATATAAGTGTCCGTTCGGGGAATGTAGGCTTCGGGCTGATAATAATCATAGTAAGAGACAAAGTATTCCACGGCGTTCTCAGGAAAAAACGACTTCATTTCGGCATAAAGTTGTGCTGCCAATGTTTTATTATGTGCCAAAATCAGTGCCGGCCGTTTTGTTTGGCTGATAATTTGGGCCATCGTATAGGTTTTTCCTGATCCTGTTATCCCCAGAAGAACTTGATCTTTTTGGCCTGATTGAAGTCCTTTTAATAACTCAGCTATCGCCTGAGGTTGGTCACCGGCAGGTTTAAAATCAGAACACAACTTAAAATCGGCATCCCCCATCAAATTCGGCCGTTGATATAAGGGGATCATTTTTTGCGACCTTTTGTTTCTTTACGGCCGGTTTCTTTGGGGCTCTTATCTTTTTTTAACGGAATATACATCAGTTGTTTTTTTAATTCCACCAACCCGTCTTTTATATCTTTGCCGATATCCTTAAGACCGACACGGGGAGCACCCCACTGTTTTAAACGATAATAAGCAAAAACAAGAAGTAGCGCTTCCAAGAACAGAATACTTTTTATCATGTTAGGGGTAGTGGATACAAAAGCCAATAAAGCCGAAAATAACAGGAAAAAGAAAAGAGTGCGTACCAACTTTTTGGGGTGTAGATCCGTGGCATAGGCTTGTTCAATCAGAAACGGAATCGTCGGTCGACAAAATGATTTGGCTGCCCAACAAGATAAAACAGCAGATACCGCCAATTCAAAAATATCATAGCTGAAAGCAATAATCGGAGCTAACCAGTATCCGTTTGCCAATATAAATATCCATAAAATACCCACTATATATCCGGTGACCAACGATGCATATCCCCCCAGGATCAGCCGACCGGAGAAAACTTTAACCGTCTCAGCTACCGTTATGACTGCCACCAACGCAAAAAACAACGGAAACATTAAAAAATCCGGAATAACCTTCGTTTGGATTAAAAACAGAATAAAAACACCCTGTGTCAGTAAGGTCAAAATAGACAACCACGGCACCCGATCCATAATTGAAAAAATCCGAATAATCAAATAAAGCGACAAACCGGATAAAAGATGTACCAAAAAGATCGGCATTTGCTGAAACAATGGTAATTTAATCGGTAAACATAATGACGAAAGTAATGAAATTAAAAGGAAAAAGATCTCTCTTCCCACACCTTTCATTTTAATTTGAACAAATAAAAGCGCACAAGCTGCCAAAAACAAACCCAAAACGGGTATCAATAAATTATGATAAAAGCCGGTATAGACAGACAACCCCAAACAAACTGCCGTCAAAAGGAAACCACCGACGAAATAAACAGGCTGTGTATCCGGAAAACGACGCTGATAAAAACGGGTCCCCGTTGCAATAGCAATCGTCAAGGCACACATTAACCCGAAGGCACCTAATAAAAACCATAAAAATGTCGGCATAATTCCCCCTTGCTATGTCTTAATTAAGCCTTGTGTCTGAAAGAAATACGTCCTTTGGAAAGGTCATAAGGCGTCATTTCAATATCAACTTTATCACCCACCATGACCCGAATCCGAAACTTACGCATTTTACCTGAAGTATGTGCTAAAATCTCGTGACCGTTTTCCAATTTAACCCGAAAGGTAGCATTGGGCAAAGCCTCAACAACCGTTCCTATGAATTGTAATACTTCTTCTTTTGCCATAAATTCTCCTAATACAAATAAAAGATGTTTTATCTTATGCTTTTTTTTATTCCTTTGCAAGAAAAAAATACACTTTTTTCAAGCCTTTTGAAGAAAAATAATTTTTTTTATTGTCTTTTTATGATTTTTGTTTTATAATGGATTTTGTGTTATGAGGTGTTGTCCATGAAAGAAAATTTGGTAGAACAAGAAAAAAACTTTAATATTTTAAAAAACCCTGCCGGAGATTTAATGATCTTGATACGGGCAAGGTTGGAGGATGCTACCCAGCCAAAAATTATCTATAACGGCGGGAAACATGCCGTTTTATACCGCAATCAGGACAATACCATCGTTTTGGATTTCATCCATCCTTCCATCAGATCGGATTTAGGACGGGTTGTAACCCTGTTGGTGGTGGAAGCTCATGACGGATCCATCATTCGGGAATATATGGCTGAAGTCAAACATATGAAACAAATCCCCCTACCGAACGGGTTGATGTTAAATTAAATTCTGTCCGACGGCTTTCAAAAGCGGAATAATTTATTTTTTTCTCTGCTGTTTTTTCTGGATTTTCTTTTGGGAAGAATTCTTCTCTGACTTTAACAAATATCTGAAATAAAAAGATACATAATAAATGATTCCCACCCAAAAGAGTACTTGAAATACGGTCGCGCTTTTTTCTTGAAAAATAAAATTTGAGATAACCGATAAAAGAAGAGGGATCACTCTGTCAAACCATTTTATCGGTAAAAACAGCCATAAAAAACCGTATCCGACAAGGAAAAGCGAAGAAAACGCGGCCGCCAATGAACCCGCTGTCCAGGCGCTTTTCAAAAGACATTCTTGCGAATATAAAAGCAACTCTAGGGCAAAGCAAAAAGTTAAACATCCGACTGTTAAAATCGTCATAAATACCTTTCTGCTCTTTCGCGCCCAAAAGCTTAAAATTAAACAAAACGGGAACAGAATAACAGGAATAAATACCATTTTTTCTGCTTTCGTAATTACTGCTTAAACCGAACAATATCGGCGCCTAAATTTGCTAACTTATCTTCAATATGATCATATCCGCGGTCAATATGATAGACCCGTTGAACGATACTTTCACCCGTAGCGGCCAAAGCGGCTAAAACCAACCCGACGCCTCCCCTTAAATCCGAGGAAGTTACAATAGCCCCAGACAATTGCCCTACCCCATGGATTAGAATATTTTTATTATCTATAACTTGAATATTGGCGCCCATCCGATTAAGCTCTGGCACATGCATAAACCGATTTTCATAGATTCTTTCCGTCACCAAAGAATCACCTTTAGCCAATGACAACATCGTCGTGAGTAAAGGTTGGGCATCCGTCGGAAAGCCCGGATATTCACAGGTCGTAACCGGTGTTGCCGTCAAGGTGGCACTGGTTCCATCAACCCAGAGACCGGTTTCTTTTTGCACCAAATCAATTCCGCTGGGAAATAAAGTATCGGCAATGGATTGTATTAAAGAAATATCCCCACCCTTCATCATCACCTGTCCTTTAGTCAGGGCCGTCGCCACGGCATATGTGGCCATTTCAATTCTATCCGGAACGACTGTATAAGAAGTTCCATGCAACCGATCAACCCCTTGAATAACCAAAGTCCGGGTACCGACACCTTGAATATCAGCCCCCATTTTTTGCAACAGATGAATCAAGTCTATGGCTTCGGGCTCAAGCGCCGGATTGTGAATAATCGTCGTTCCGGGGGTTAAAACAGCGGCCATAATGGTATTATGAGTCGCACCCACCGAAATTTTGGGAAAAGAAATTTCGGCTGATTGTAACGTGCCGTTAGCCACAACATAACCGTTCTCAACCACAATATCAGCACCCATTTCTTTCAAGGCTTTAATATACAAATCAACCGGTCTGGCCCCGATGGCACAACCGCCGGGAAGTGAAACCCGAGCCTCATGAAAACGACCCAATAACGGTCCTAAAACCCAAAAAGTCGCTCGCATCTTTGAAACATACTCATAAGAAGCCACAGTACTGTGGATCTGATCACACCTGATCGTTATGGAATCAACGTCTGTTGTGATACTGGCCCCCATACTCTTTAACAGATCCATTAACGTCATAACATCCGACAAATAAGAAATATTATGAAGGGTTATCGGTTCATCTGTCAAAAGTGCCGCCGCCATTAAAGGCAGTATGGCATTTTTGGCTCCCTTAATTTGAACCGATCCTTTCAACGAACGGCCACCATTTACTTTGAAGGCATACATTTTTCTTTTCTTTCCTGTTGTTGTTTTTTCCGATAAGATAAATTCCGTCGCAATGCCCTGGCCTGCTTTAAAAAAGCCTCCATTCTTTTGGGGGATAATTTTAAATTGTCCTGTGCCTGTTTTTCAAAAGTTATGTTTTCTTTAGTCATGGGCAGGACTTTCCAAGATAAAAGTGGCCGGTCCGTCATTTTCAATAGAAACTTGCATATCGGCTCCAAAAACGCCATGTTGAACCGACACACCCAAACCGGCAACTTTATCCAAAAATTTTAAATATAATTCTTCGGCAATCCCGGGATCACCGGCACCGATAAAAGAGGGACGACGACCTTTTACACAATCGGCAAGCAATGTAAATTGGGAAATAATCAAGGCACCGCCACCGATATCCAATAAAGATAAATTCATCTTACCGGCCGAATCTTCAAATATACGTAAATTGACTAATTTACCGGCCATCCAATCCAAATCTTTTTCTGTGTCGGTCGGGGCTATACCCGTTAAAACACAAAGTCCCTGACCGATTTGACCGACAATCTTACCGGAGACGGAAACAGAAGATTTTTTTACACGCTGTATAACTATTTTCATGGCTTGCATTCTACCAATTTTAAGATATCTTGTCAACCCTTATACATCAAATTCCATACCATCATACACGGGACGAATATTATCCGGTAATGTCCGGCATAAAGTATCATAATCCATACGTGCCCCCATATGCGTAAAATAGGTCTGTTTCGGATTAACACGCTTTATCCATTCCAAAGCCGTATCCACATTGATATGCTTTGAATTTTTGATCGGTGTCACGACACCCAACACCCAAACCTTAATGCCGGCCAAGGCCTGAAATGCCCGATCATCCATAGCCACAACATCCGTAGAATACGCAAAATCGCCTATCCGATAACCGATGGAGGTCCCTTCCCCGTGTTTTTGAGGAATGGGTAAAATTTCCAAATCGCCGATTTGAATCGGTTGATAGGGCTTTACAATATGCACATCAAAAACGGATTTATTATCTATCCCCGGTAGAAACAGATAGTCTAACATACTTTTGAAATGCCGGGCAGCGGTTTCGGAGAGATAAATCGGCAAGTTGCCCGTATTTTCACTTATATCCACACGTAAATCATCAGCACCACCCATGTGATCATAGTGTTCATGTGTATATAAGACGGCATCCAATTTCGGATGTCCCGCCCGAAGTAATTGAATCCGAACTTCAGGCCCCGAATCGACCAATATATTGATATCCTTTTCTTGGATGAGGACAGAACTGCGTAATCTAAAATTCTTGGGATTTTTCGGGTCACAATCTCCATATCCCCGGCTTAATGAAGGAACACCGTAAGACGGACCACACCCTAAAATTTTAATATGCATCCGATACCTCCTTTATACGAAATAAACGATTATAATTCTCGGTTGTTAGCCGATCAATTTCCTCAACGGGTAATTTTCTCAGTTCTGCCAATTTTTCAGCTGTTTTAACAACATAAGCCGGTTCATTAACCCGTCCCCGATAAGGAATAGGTGCCAAATAAGGAGAATCCGTCTCTATTAACAACCTGTCTATCGGTGCCGATTGAAAAACGGAACGAATTTCCTCGGCATTTTTAAATGTAATAACACCCGAAGCCGACAGATACAGACCTGCCTCAAGTACGATATCTGCCAACGCCTGTGTTCCCGTAAAACAGTGTAAAACACCGCCAAATTTTAAAAAGCCGGCATTAAAGGCTGATTTCAAAATGGAAATTGTATCCGATTCAGCATCTCGAGTGTGGATAATAATCGGTTTGTTAAGCCGATGAGCCAGCTCTATTTGTTCTTCAAAACAGATTTGCTGTTCCCGTTTCGTATCGGGGGCGTAGTGATAATCCAATCCACATTCGCCGAGCGCCAGTATTCTTTTAAGTGAGAGAACCTCTGTCAGTTTTTCTTCAGCCTCAGGCCATGAATTGGCATATTCCGGATGAAGACCGACCGCACCGTCAATCATGGGGAAATCAGATAAAATTTTAACTAATTTGTCATAATCGGAAACAGCACAGGCTACAGACAGCATGCGATGGACACCGACCGACTTTGCCCGAAGGACAATATCTCCCAGATCATCATTTTCAAAACCGATATGGCAATGGCTGTCAATCATTCAGAACCTCGGCCAACTTTAGGAAAACGGACTCTAAAACTTGTTTCTTATCCAAATAAATGCGGTCAATATCCGTAAATAATTTTTCCGTTTCCTGATATAGATCAATGTAGTCTTCAGCCAAATAAGGGGATTTGACCGCATAATTTTTCGCTTGATGGTAAATCCAATCCAAAATAAATTTTTTGGTCAGGGCAAAGGATATATCTTCCTCGGAAACAAAATCAATGAATGATTTCAGATCTTCCAAAGATAGTTTTTCAATGGGGACGAGAAGTGACAACATTTGCCGATAAATTTTTAAACCGTCATGTTCACAAATCATTTGTGCCAAGCCTAAAGATCCATCCGACAACCGAATAATGGTATCGACTTCTTCTATCGCCGGATAGCGAGCCGTAATGGAATCGGCCATTTCTTTTGAAGATAGAGGATGTAAAGTTATCTTACGACACCGCGACTTAATTGTCGGCAAAATTTTTCCCAAATTTTGGCAAAGCAACAAAATGACACTACGATCCGAAGGTTCTTCCAACAATTTCAACAAAGCATTTGATGCATTTTCGTTCATTTTATCCGCTGAATTGATAATTAAAATTCGCCATTTATCCGGCGCACTTTTTAAAGATAAAAATTGAATACCTTCCCGAATATCATCTACCGTTATTTCTCGTTTATGTGAGAGTTCCAACCCTTCTTCAACAGATTTTCCCGCCAAAATATTTTTTTGAATTTCTTTTTTGGATTCTTCCGTCAGACCACATTCCAACCACTTAATATCCGGATGAAAGATATTCGTACGAGATACTTCCTGACCTAATAATAACGAGCATACCTTTTGAATAAACTGTTTTTTATCAAATTCAAATCCGCCGCAAATCAACCAAGATCCGGCAACTTTCCCCCGACCGATAGCATTTTTTATCAGATCAATGGCATCCATCCAAGAGTTCCTTTACTTTTATCCAAATCTGACGATGAATTTCATCAACCGGTTGATCAGCATTTATAAGTGTGTATCGGTCACTTTGTTTTGCCAATTCCAAAAAGCCCGAACGCAAATTCTGATGAAAAGTAATATCCATGGATTCAAACCTTTTTTCGGTATTTCCCGCTCGATCACAACTGCGACGTAATCCTACTTTCGGATCAATATCCAACACAATCGTCAAATCAGGCTGAAAATTGCCGGCAATTAGGCGATATACAGATTGAATTTGATCAATGGTTTCTGTGTTTTTTCCATACCCATATCCTTGATAGGCCAAAGTGCTATCCCAAAAACGATCGCAAATAACAATTTTCTTTTCCGACAGAGCCGGCCATATCTTTGTTGTCAGGTGATTACGACGCGCCGCCATAAATAAAAGGGTTTCCGTCATTGCATCCCAGCGTCCCTTATCCCCCGTTACAAGCAAATTTCGGATTTCTTCGGCCCCGGGACTTCCGCCTGGTTCTCTGGTAAGAACAACCGGAATATTTTCTTTTGTAAGGGAATCAGCAAGCAACCGACACTGAGTCGATTTTCCCGTTCCTTCTCCGCCTTCAAAAGTAATAAACAAACCTTTTTTTATTTGTTGAACCATGATGATACCACCGCTTTTAATTTACCAAAATAGCCGACTTTTTCCACATTTGAGGCGGCAATCAAATCCGCACTTTGGACCTGATTATCAGGACCATATACAATCACGGAACCTAATTTTTGTCCTTGTGATATGGGGGCCTGAACAGGTGATAAGTAGCTGATTTCGGCTTTTACATTCCCTTCCCCGCCACGAGGAACCGTAACCGACAAATCCCGAGGAACAGTCATTGTTACAGTCGGTTGAACCCCTAACCAAACGGGAACGGTATCCACCACATCCCCTTTATGATACATCGTAACGTTTTCAAAGGCACCTATTCCCCAACCGACCAACCGTTTAGATTCCTCACGACGATCAGCCATGCTTTTCAATCCGTTTATCACCATAATCAAACGGCGGCCATCAGTCGTTTTAACAGAGCCCGTCAAACCAAAACCTGAAGCCTGTGTGTGGCCTGTTTTCAACCCGTCTGCTCCATTGACTTCATAAAGAAGAGGATTTCTGTTTCCCTGTTTAATACCGTTATATTTAAACTCCTTTTCAGAATATATTGAGTAGTACTCCGGAAAATCGCGAATAAGAGCCCGTGCCAATTTTGCCAAATCAAATGAGCTCATCTCATGCCCGGTTTGCGGCAAACCTGTTGCATTTTTAAAAGTTGAATTTTTAAGTCCTAATTCATTTGCCTTACGCGTCATAATATCGGCAAAAACTTCTTCCGATCCGGCGATACCCTCGGCTGCAACAATACAGGCATCATTACCGGATTGTACGATAATTCCCCGAAGCAAATCTTTTACCTTAACGCGCTGTCCCGGTTTTAGAAACATTGTGGAACTGCCGCTTTTTACGCCCCCCTTACGCCATGCATTTTCGGAAACGGAGAATTCGGTATCTTCGGTTATCCTTCCTGATTTTAGCTGTTCAAAAATCAGATAAGCCGTCATAAGTTTGCTCATAGATGCGGGTGGCATTGCCACGTCGGCATCTTTATTCAACATCACATATCCCGTATCTGAATCCATCAAAAGTGCATATTTTGCTTTTGTGTCAAATGCCCCGGCCGACACGGAAGATAAAATTGTTCCACACATAACACCAAAAATCAGATATTTTATTTTCATATTTTACCTCTATTTTACCTTTTTAACCCAAGCATCGGTATAACCGGCTTGGCGGATTTTAACCAAACTGGCACGTGCTTCCTGTTCCGTTGCAAAGGGCCCGATGACGACAGTTGTCAGACCACCGTTTTCTTGGGCAGAAACAGGAGCAATTTGACCTAATTTCCATACAGCCCGATCAGCATTTGCCTTTTGTCCGAAAACACCTGCCTGTATTTGCCAAGCACCAACGGGGGCAATTGTTTTTGAAGAAGTTTCTTTTTGAACATCCGACACAACGGGTTCCGGTAAATCGGCCAGAGATTCTTCTTTAGTCTGCCCATTATAGACAGGTGCTGCAACAGCCGCATTTTCCGGTTTATAAATCGGGACAACCGAACCGGCCGGAATGCTTTTTTCCGACTCATCGGTATTCGGATCTACAAACTCTTCCAGCCCTTCTTTCAGACGACGACTTTCATCCGGCAAAATATCAACCTGTACCAAGGTTGTTCCTATTTCGGGCATTTCAAGAGCCTCGGCCGTTTTACGTGAGACATCTATTAAACGATTATTAATAGCCGGTCCCCGATCATTAACCCGGACAATGGCTGTGTTTCCGTTTTCCAAGTTGGTAATTCGAACCAAACTGGGTAACGGCAACGTTTTATGGGCAGCCGTCATTTTATTATCGTCAAAAACCTCACCATTTGTGGTCAAACGATTTTGACTGTCCCGGGAATACCATGTTGCGACCCCTTTTTCACTATAATTCATATCCTCACGGGGAACGTATAAAACTCCCTTAATCCGATACGGTGATCCGACGTAATAAACACTCTGCGTTGCCGTATCATCATATGAGCTGCCGGATCGGAACAGAAAACCATTCTCACTACAGGCAGATAAGCCCATAAGTAATCCCGTTGTCAGCATTAACCATTTAATTTGTTTCATTTTTACAACCTACCTTTCTTAATAATTCAAAATCAGGATATGCATCCGGTATTAAGTCGTTATCCCGCTGAAAAGCCGAAATTCCCGCCCGCGTTTTGGGACCGATCAGTCCATCAGCACCTCCGGATATATAACCTTTTTCGGCCAATTTTTCCTGAAGACAGATAATTTCTGTTGTCCGAAATGCCCGAAAATCATCTGGTGATTTAATCGGTTCATAACGTCCCTCCATAATATCGGCCAACATTCCGACGGAAATAGCATATAAACTCAGTTTATTCCAACGCATGATAATCTTAAAATTTGGGTATGTCAAGAAGAGAGGACCATCTTTGCCCATCGGCATATGCCATTGGGCAATAATATTTTTTTCCGTTTCAGGAAACTGAGATAAATGCTTGGGTTTTATCCCCAATTTTTCCCAATCGGAAACCGTTTTTGATTCGTGTTTATGAACATGATGCCATTCAAAATTTTGGGGAACGGTAATCTCACGACCCCATGGTTCTTCTTTGCGCCATCCCATCTGATGCAAATAATTTGCAGCCGAGGCAAAAGCATCCGGCATATTATTCACAATATCACGCCGGCCGTTACCATCACCATCAACCGCATAAGCCAAAAAGGTTGTCGGCATGAATTGGAAGTTCCCAAAACCGCCATCCCACGATCCAACTTTCGGCGCAACGGATGGTTCATTTTCCAGTATCTTTAAATAGGCAATTAACTCACCCGTAAAAAATTTGCGCCGCCGGGGATGGTAGGCCAAGCTCGCCAACGAATCGAGCATATTAACGCTGCCCATAAAAGTCCCGTAGTTGGTTTCCATACCCCATAAAGCCACCAAATAAGCCCTGGGGATACCATATTTTTCCTCAACTTTGGATAACCATGTTTTGTATTTGTTTAACATTTGCTTACCGTTTGTCAGACGATCATGCGACAGGCGCCGATTCGTATAATCATAAAAATTTAGCACAAATTCAGGCTTTTGTGTATCCAATTGTATGACCCGTTCCAATAATTTCATTTTCGGAACTGTTTGATCCAGTATCTTTTTGGAAATGCCGGATTTTAGAGCCTGTTGATAAAAATCTTTTTTCCAGGAATTAAAATCACTATTCTCCCCTGCCCGGGCAAACGGGAGTAGAAACAAAAAAGCAAAAATATAATAACAAATTGATTTTAATATATTTTTCATAAAAATATCCTTGTTTTTTATTCATCATAACCTATTTTTAATAAAAAAGCACTTGATTTTTTCATTTTTTTTTGTAAAAATGTATAAGCCTTTGGAAAGGTGGCAGAGTGGTCGATGCGGGCGGTCTTGTTCACGAGGTACGCCGAGTGGAACGGAGCGAAGCAGAGGACAAATAAGGCGCGGGATTAACTTGTTAAGACCGCAGACGGTTTTCTTGAAGGACCATACCGGGAGAATCGGATAAATACGGAAAGGTGGCAGAGTGGTCGATTGCAACGGTCTTGAAAACCGTCGTACCGCGAGGTACCGTGAGTTCGAATCTCACCCTTTCCGCCAAAGCAAGCAAGTTGTCTGAAAAGACAACTTTTTCTTTTATTCCCCGTGGCTTTATGATATAAAAAGAAGAAAAGGAAAATACATAATATGAAAATTCGTAAAGCAACCCTTAAAGATGCAAAAAATATTAAATCTGCACATTATCATGCATATCAAGTTAATTATAGAGGGTATGCCCCGGATGATTACTTAGATTCGTTGGTATTTGATGATGTGGCAATTCGGCGTATGGCAGATCACATGAAAAAGAATGAATATTATGTTGCAGAAAAAGAGGGCCATGTCATTGGTTTTGCAAATCTTCGCTATCCAGAAGAAGATGTTGTTGAAATTGGGGGACTTTATATTCATCCCGATTTTCAAAAATTGGGGGCCGGTTCTTCTTTAATAAAGAAAGTTTGTCAGATAAAAAAAGCCAAAGGATATAAAAAGCTGGTTTTATGGACAATAAAAGATGGGCCTTCAATAGGTTTTTATATAAAACAGGGATTAAGGCCGTCAAACATGCCAGAAAAGAAAGAGGGGCATTTTATTGCTATCCGTTTTGAAAAAGATTTATAAGATTGTCATTATAGCACCCCGGGGGTGTTTTTTTTGAAAAAGATCTTGATTTCATAAAAAAACTTGTGCTAATCTTTCCTAAAGCATAAAGAAAGGAATAAATTATGGACGAATTTGATAAGATTAAAGAACTCTCGGACGATATTATGGGACGCAAAGAGCCCTCGTTTAAAAAACAGGAAGAGATAACGGATGAGCCTTCGCCCGAATCTGTGCCGATCCCCGATACTCCTTTTTCCGATGGAGACCTGAATGTTGATGACGAAATGTCGGAAGATGATGTCCCGACAGTTCGTTGGTGGTTAATTTTTCTGGCCGCTTTCATCGGACTTTCAGCCGTTGCTTTAATCGGATTTTTCCTTTTCGGCCGGGAAGAACAACCCGATAAAATCATTACAATTTCCGCAACGCCCAATCCCGTTCGGGTAAAACCGGAGGAAGCCGGCGGTATTTCCATTCCCGATCAGGATAAATTGGTCTATACACGTACCCAGGGTGTTGCTCCAAAGGTTGAAAAGTTGTTCCCCGAACCTGAAAAACCCGTCCTGCCGGAGCTGATGAAACGAATTGATGTATTGGCCGAAACGGATTTTGAAGAAGATTTGTCCGATAATACCGAACCGACCATTATTATTGAAGAAGCCGAACCGGAGCCCAAAAAGGAAACTTTGGCTCTGCCGACCAAAAAAGTTGAGACAAAACCGCAAACTTCCACCAAGCAGGTTGCAACAGAAACGGCTAAAAAGTCGGGGGGAAATTGGCGGATACAGCTGTTTTCTACACCTAAAAAAGCTATGGCGGAGAAGGCTTGGACAGATATTTCTCAAAAACAAAAAGCATTGCTGTCCAATACGCCACACTATGTTGTCGCCGCCGAAATAGCCGGCAAAGGAACTTTCTACCGTTTACAGGCCGGTCAATTTTCTTCCCGGGAACAGGCAACGGCTCTGTGTGCCAAATTAAAGGCCCAAAAACAAGATTGTGTTCCCGTTCAGGCAGGTAAATAATGAAACCGATTAAAGCCGTTATTTTCGGATGTAGCGGACCTATTTTGACCCCCGAGGAAATGGATTTTTTCAAAAAAGAAAATCCCTTGGGTTTGATTTTGTTCGGCCGAAATATTCTAGATCCCAAGCAATTGAGGAAACTGATATCCTCTTTTCGCAAATGTGTCGGTCGAAAAAATGCTCCGGTTATGATTGATCAGGAAGGCGGTACCGTTCAACGCCTGAAACCACCGCATTGGACAAAACTACCGCCTGCAGAGGATTATGGTCTGATATACCTGACAGATCCGAAAAAAGCGATTTGCGGGGTCAAAAAACATGCCAAAACCATAGCTCGGGAATTATCGGACCTGGGAATAAACATAGATTGTTGGCCTTGTTTAGATATTAAAAACAAAGATCACAATGTGATGTATAAACGTTGTTATTCCGACCAGCCGGAAATTGTGGCAGAATTAGCCCAAGTATCCGTTGATACAGCCTTAAAGAACGGATTAATGCCGATTATCAAACATATCCCCGGTTATGGACGGGTTGAAGTTGATCCGCATCAGAGCCTGCCGACGGTCAAAGCACCCTTAAAAAGTTTAGAAACGGTCGATTTTTATCCTTTCCGTCAAATAGAGCAACCCGTCTGGGGGATGACCGCACACGTGATTTATACGGCATTGGATAAAAAGTTGCCGGCAACCTTGTCAAAGACCGTAATTGGCTATATTCGGGAAACAATCGGTTTTGACGGATTTTTAATTTGCGATGATATGGCAATGGGGGCCTTATCCTCATTCGGCACACCGGCCGATATCGCAAAAAAAATCATTTCGGCCGGTTGTGATACCGTTTTGCATTGTAATGGGGTATTGGCCGATATGATTGCCCTGGCCCCTGCCATTCCGGTCCTGTCAAAAGAATCCCTCAGGCGATTAAAACAGGCGGAGGCTTTGCTTTGATTTACACATTAACGACCTGGATTATCCCCTTACTCTTGGCGATGATTGTACACGAAGTCGCCCATGGTTTTGTTGCCTTAAAATTAGGTGACAGAACGGCTTTAAATGCGGGAAGATTAACGTTAAATCCCCTGCCCCATATTGACCCGATCGGCAGTTTGTTAATCCCCCTGTTGATGCTGGTGACACACGCGGGATTTTTATTCGGTTGGGCAAAACCGGTCCCAGTCAATTTTAATCGCTTAAATCATCCCAAGCGCGATATGGGATTGGTAGCTGCGGCCGGACCTTTTTCAAACCTGCTTTTAGCAATTTTATTCGTTATTGTGGGCCGATTTTGTATTGAATTATTACCCGAAGGGGCTTTGTTGAGTTGGCTGATGGAAAACATCCGGAATGGAATTATGCTCTCCCTTATTATCGGCATCTTTAATTTATTGCCCATTTTACCGCTGGACGGCGGACGAATTTTGGTGTCTATTTTACCCGAAAAATATGCAATTCGATATCAGAGTACAGAAAAGTATGGCTTTTTTATTTTAATTGGTGTAATATTGCTGTCACAGGTATCAGGGATAAACGTCATCGGTTGGTTTATCGGAACGCTTTATCCGCTGTTTGCCAACATCGTATCATGGTTTATGTAGAAGGAGAAAATAAATGATTGATATAAAACTGCTCCGGGAAAATCCCGAACTTGTTAAAGAAAATATTAAAAAAAAGTTTCAGGATAAAAAACTGGTCCTGGTGGATGAAGTTTTGGAACTGGATAAAAAGAATCGCGCCGCGATTACCGAGGTTGAAAACCTGCGCGCGGAACGAACCAAATTATCCAAACAAATCGGTGCTTTGATGGGCCAAGGTAAAAAAGATGAGGCCGAGGCCGTTAAGGCCGAAAGTACCCGAATCGGGGAACGCATTACGGCATTAGAGGGCGAACAAGAAATGCTTCAGGCCGAGGTCCGCCAACGTATGATGACCATTCCGAATATCATTGACCCGTCGGTTCCCATCGGTAAAGACGATACGGAAAACGTTGAAATTGAACGCTTTGGCGACCCAAAAGTTCCCGATTTTGAAATTCCCTACCATGTGGATATTATGGAAGCCTTTAACGGGGTTGATTTTGATTCGGCCCGCCGGGTATCCGGTAACGGGTTCTATTACCTACAGGGTGATATTGCCCGCTTGCATTCGGCTGTTTTAACCTATGCCCGCGACTTTATGATTGATCGTGGTTTTACTTACTGTTTGCCACCGTTTATGATTCGCTCGCAGGTCGTTACCGGTGTGATGAGCTTTGCCGAAATGGAAGCCATGATGTATAAAATTGAGGGTGAAGATTTGTTCCTGATCGGCACATCCGAACATTCCATGATCGGTAAGTTTATTGATCAAATTATCCCGGAAGAAAATTTGCCCTATAACTTGACCAGCTATTCACCTTGTTTCCGTAAAGAAAAAGGGGCTCATGGTTTGGAAGAACGAGGCGTCTATCGGATTCATCAGTTTGAAAAACAGGAAATGATTGTAGTCTGTAAACCCGAGGACAGTATGACCTGGTACAATAAATTGTGGCAAAATACCGTTGATTTGTTCCGGTCTATGGATATTCCGGTTCGGACACTGGAATGCTGTTCGGGTGATTTGGCCGATTTAAAGGTTAAATCTTGTGACGTCGAAGCTTGGTCTCCGCGCCAAAAGAAATACTTTGAGGTCGGTTCATGCTCCACATTAGGTGATGCCCAAGCCCGCCGTTTAAAAATTCGTGTCGCCGGTAAAGACGGAAAGAAATACTTCCCGCATACTTTGAACAACACGGTCATAGCGTCACCGCGGGCATTGATTGCCTTTTTAGAGAACAATCTGCAAGCCGATGGCAGCGTTTTAATCCCCAAGGTCTTACAACCTTATATGGGCGGGAAAAAAGTCTTAACGCCGGTAAAGAAATAATCAATAAAAAAAGAGCCGATAAAACGGCTCTTTTTTTTCTTAAGCTGCACGTTCTGGCGCAGCCGTTCGTTCTGGAGTACGTTCCGGTGTCGGTGTTGGACGACCGCCTCTGCGAGCTCCATCCAATCTTTCCCGATCGGCACGATGACGAGCTACATCTTCCTCATGCCCGGTGACCGTACGATGTATATCTTCGGCCTGAAGCCGGATACCGGCACGATTAGCAGCCCTTACAATAACATCCTGATCTAAAGCGGCCCCTTTAATGTCATCCAAGGTTGCTCCGCCCAATTCCATATTCAGGGTATTCGTAATAATTTTGTTCAACTCGCCCTTTTCATGCTTGCGCATTGTCATGGAATCAATAATATAGAAAATGGCTTGCTGCGCTTTCGGATCATTTTTAATCAATTTTGCAACTTTTTTGCGGGCTGCCTTATCCAAAACGCCGTTACCAATAATATCACGGATAGCCGGGTGATTGGCGATTACCGCCCAAGCGGCCAAGTTTTTATGAATCGGTTCAACCCCCATGTTGTGATCGTAATTTGCCACCTTTGTTTCGTATTCTTTTTTGCACCGTTTTGCTTCTTTACGGTGATGGTCGGCCCAATTTCCGATCAAATCAAACAAGAAAGTCAATGCAGCAAGACTCATATTTTGGGCAACTTCTTCGGGTGTACTGCCACGCAAGGCCTCATCCATTTTTTTATCCAATGTGGCCCACAGGCCGTTTTCCACATCGGCCCCTGCAAAGTTCTTTGCTTTTTCTTTGAATTCACCGGGTGTAAGCATAGGACTTACAATACTGGCCCGAACGGCTTCCGCATTCGGACGTGTCGGTGCTTCTGCCGACGGTGTCCTATCCGTGTTTGTATTTTCCGGTCTTGCTGTCGGATCGGCGGGTGCATTTTCAGGACTGACCCGTCCGTCTGCCCCAACAGCCCGATCACCGTCTCTCATATCCCCAGCTCTTCCGGCCTCAAGGCTTTCCGGAGACAATTCCGGCGGTCTGCCCACGGAACGATTTAATTCATCGGATTTCCGACGAGCATCTTCACTCATTTTTTTTGCTTCTTTTTCTGCATCAAATACTGCCATGGGAAACCTCCTTTTCAATACCTAATAACATTATAGCATAATACGGGCGTTTTGTCAAATTTACCCCTTCAATGTTTTTAAAAATTTAGCCAGTCGGGCATTTTCGGCCGTTGCCTGCGATGGGGACAAAACCGTTTTTCCTCGTTCATCCGTCACTTTAATCGGAGAAAAATAGGCCGGATTCGTTGTTAAGACTTCCCAAGCTCTTTTGGGATCTTTTCGGATCATTTTCATATAGTTCCGAATTAGAGACACCGCATCTACGTGAAATTTTTCTTTAGCAATTTTAGCCGCATAGTGATTGATAATTTCCTCTTCATGGGCTTCATGCTCATTGATCTGATACTGCGTCATCCGGACCTTATCGGCGATTTCTTCCGATTTTTTCTGCAACTGTTCTTCTTCCAGATCTAGTTTCAAACTTAAATAATCGAATAACAATTCTTGCCAAAAAGCCTGTCCCTGATACGATTCTTTGACAATTTTAACCTGTCGGTCAAAAGGGATATTTTTAAGCCCCGGAAGCCCCATCAAATAGGCCGCTACCCCATCCAATTCCGTCATAGCTTTATCGGTTGGAAATTCAGCCACCCCCAAACTGTCGGCGTTAATAGTTAAAGTCGGGGCACCGTTTAAAACACCTTTTTGGGCATAAAACCTTTGATAAATATGAATAACTTTATCTGAAATACTCATTCTTTTCTCCTTTGGCTAACCTGATTATAACATTTTTTTTGAAATAGTCTAGAAAAATTTATTCTGTCGTCTCTCTTTTAATTCCAATTCCCAAAACTCCATATTTTTCCTGATCAATCCGAGGATAAAATGTCTGCATCACCCCAATCAGCTCTTCAGCCGTTTCAAAACCGGCTTCTTTCGGAGAAATTTGCCGACATAAAGATTCAAAATTATCAGCCCGATATAGGTGAGTAACCCTGGCCCTAAATGAATCGGTATCGTCATTTAGATTTGAAAAAACAATTTCATCACCGATTCGAATTTTTTGACGCTTTTCATCAAACAGACGCAGTTCAATTCTCTTCTGCCCCGATTTTAAGAGTTTATAATATTTTTCCCGAACTTTCATATAGTTATTCCTTTATCCTTGATTTTTTCTGATTTTTGTGATATATTACAGTTTATAAAATTAGGGTTATAAATGCAAGTTCAAATTTTTTCGGGCTATCATCCCGATCATAAAAAGTTGTATGAGGATATTTTTAATCTCACGAAAGAAGATGTCGGTTGGGTTTATCCGAACTATGACAAATGGTATCATGAGACATTTTTACCCGATCTGAAACGGGGTAACAGGTCCTATGTCGTTGCCAGCCGCAATCTTATACTGGCCGGTTGTTGCCTGTTAAAGAAAACCCCCGAAGAACAAAAAATTTGCACTTTCTATGTCGGACGCAATTATCGGCGTCAAGGTATCGGCAGCGATCTGATGACGGCTGCTTTACAAGAATTGGATGGCGGTCCAATTATTACGGTTTCCCCGGGTTTATTACCAACCTTTGCCCCATTCCTGTCCCATTTTTGTTTTCAAGCCATATTTCAAAAAAATAACAACGCGGATTACGGATGCGATATTTGCTTTAAGCAATCTATACCCGCCGTCATCCAGCGCGTTTCTTATCCGTGGAGAAACCCACGTTATGAAGTTGTCAAAATAAAAGAATGATCTTCAGATAAGCATCAAAGGAAATTCTTCAATTTCTTTGTAATATTTACCCTCGCCGTTTTCACGGGCAATACTTTGGTAAAGTGTAAAAGACGAAGCCTCAAAAGTATCACTGTGGAATAAATTGTTTGTTTGGATAAATTGAAAGACCTCATCACGACTGGCACCCAATAATTTGCCCAACGTCACATGCGGAACAAACTTAAATTTATCGGCCTGACCGGCGCCGGCCTTTTTGACGGCAGAATCTACCTTGGCCTGTAACTCGCGAACGGCTTTATCCTGATCAATACCGACCCAAATATGGTGGGGAACGCCACCTTTTTCAAAATATCCGATACTTTTCAAAGATAAATGGAACGCCGGGAACCGAATATAGCGCAGTTCTTTCAAGACCTCCTCGGCGACAGGTTCTTCTAAATTACCGATAAACCGAAGCGTTAAATGCATCTTTTCCGGCGTCCGCCACAGAGCAGACGGCAGACCTTGTTGTAAGCTTTGTAATTGTTTTTTAATCGTATCGGGTAAATCAATTCCCGCGAATAATCGTATCATGAAAAAACTCCTTTGCATTTTTGTTTGTTTTAGTATATAATACCAAAAACAAAAAGGAAAGTAAAAAATGGCAAAATTACAAGTTTTAGAAATACCCCACCCGATTTTACGTGAAACAGCCGCTCATGTAGAGGTTGTGACACCCGAAATTCAGCAACTTTTGGCCGATATGTTGGAAACAATGTATGCCTCAAACGGCGTAGGCTTAGCCGGCAATCAGGTCGGTAAGTTATTGCGTGTTGTGGTTATTGATTGCGGGGAAAATGAGCCCGACCCCATTAAAATGGTTAATCCCGAGATCATTTCCCATTCCGAAGAAAAAATTTCACACAACGAAGGATGCCTCTCCGTTCCGCGGGAGTATGCCGATGTGGAACGTTATGAAACGGTTACGGTTCGGTATTTGGACGAAAACGGGAAAGAGCAAACCCGAACAACGGGCGGTTTATTGGCTATTGCTTTTCAACATGAAATAGATCATTTGGACGGTCATTTATTTATTGACTATTTATCTCAACTTAAACGCCATCGGCTTTTGAAGCATTTGGGAAAAAGGCGTAAAAAAGAAGAACGCCAACAAAACAAGGAAAACGCTTAGGATGAATAAAATTAATTGGAAAGGTATTATCGGTTGGGGAATTGCGACATTGGTGGCTGGTTTTATTATCTATTCCAATATTCAGGCCCAAAAAAACCTACAAAACTCTGGTAAGAAAAATGTGTATGCTGTGTTGCCATTAAGTGGTTCTATTGCAAA
>Ga0310690_10002104_pt1 | contig 33347 bp, 21 predicted proteins | sample AusTroGonzalo_MG_2_FD_207661 | JGI IMG/M metagenome (GOLD analysis project Ga0310690, IMG submission 207661) | Bovine rumen microbial communities from tropical cattle in Woodstock, Queensland, Australia - Gonzalo_04 (v2) (version 2) | ecosystem: Host-associated > Mammals > Digestive system >...
AAAGATGCGGCTTTCACCAAGTCGGGATTGGTTTCGGTGGAGTTCGAAGGTGATATGGTGGAAAGCATTGAAGCGGCATTTAGTATGTGCGAGAACTTGACCTCCATAATGCTTCCCAATTCGGTACAAAGACTTAGTGGCGGTGTGTTCGCCAAATGCAGCCATTTGGAAAACGTGGTTTTAGGGAGTGCTGTTGAAGCCATAGGTAGTTATGCTTTTAATGAGTGCGCGGCTTTGCAGACGGTCACATTTATGACCACCACACCTCCGTTTGATGGCGGAAATTCATTTAGTAATTGCAGTGATTCTATTCGATTGATTGTGCCTTGTGGTGCGCGGGAAGCCTATGAGGGTTTTTATGAATATGTCCATTTTGTCGAGGAAGACTGCAACCAACACAATATCAGCGTCGAGGGCGACGGAAACGGCAACCAAATCGTGCCTTCCGCAGGTTCGGCCATGTTGGGCGACGAGGTCACTTATGCTGTTGCTATTCATCCTGATTATGTGCTTACTTCGGTCGAGGTCTACAAAACGGGTGACGAAACCTTCAGGATTCCCGTGGCAGACAACAAGTTTGTCATGCCCAATTTCGATGTGACCATCCGGGCTGAGTTTGAGTATCTGCCCTTCGGCGAAGGCGACCCCGAATGGTATTACGAGATCCTGAACGATGACGGCAGTATTACTTATCAACATCTGGATTATGCTGGCGACACAACCGTCAACAACAAGGATGTGAAAATCATCATTCGCACCAACACCTTGTATGACAAGGGCGAGCATACGGAAACAACGCGTGAATACATTTACGAAGAGAGTACACAGAGAGGCAATAAGGTGTATTGGTGGAACAATGCCTTGCAGGAATTTACCGTGCTTTACGACTTTGGCGCCCAAGAAGGCGACAGTTGGGTCGTCAAGGTTGGCACGGAATCCATCACCATGCACGTGGACGCGGTGAGTCTGTATGAATATGAAGGTATCTTATACAAGATGTTACAGGTGAGCGACGACCAGGACCTCTTCAGTGGCACTATCGTGTGCGGCATCGGCCACTTGACCAGTTTCTTCCCTGAAAGGCTGATGACCCAAGGCAAGAAGTACCGCGTGGAAGGCATCCGCTGCTATTGGCGCGAGGGTGAATTGGTGTTCAAATATGGGGACAAGGACTGCGACGAGGTGTACGAAGAATGGCATTTCGGTATTGAGGAAGACGGCCCTTCGACAGGACTGATGGTTTATCCTAACCCGACGAATGGGGTGTTGTTTGTTCGGACGCATGCGGTGCGTCCCAACGAGGAATACCGCATCACCAACATCATGGGGCAAACGTTGCTGCAGGGCAGGATTACTGATGAGACGCAACAGATTGACGTGACGGGACTGGCTGAGGGGATGTATTTTGTTAGCGTGGGGGATGTGACACAGAAATTTGTGGTGAGATAAACGCGGTTTTGTAGGGTTGTCGCATCTTGGCAGCCGCCCGTGCAGCCATGACCACAAGCGACTGCCGTGGTACGACAGCCCTACAGACCGAATAAATGAATAACAAACCATCAACAAAAATATCAACAAATGAAAAAGACTGTTTTAACCTTGGTACTGGCCATTGCCTTCATGCCAGTTTTTTCGCAAGCCGTTTTGAGACATACCTTCACTAACAATAGTGGCGGCCTTCATAGTGTTTTCCAGAATTCAATACATGAATATGTCTACGAGATTCTTCCCGAGGTCTCGTATGTCGTTTGTGAATTGGATGAAGATGAAGCCATAACAGGCTTCTCGGTGTATGATGCCGATTTTCAATTGACTAAAGAGATTCCGTTTACCGTGGAGGGGAAATGGGGCATCAGATACAGCTCTTTTGGTGTGGTCATCGCTGGAAAACACCTTTTTAACGATGACGACAAGATTGAGATTTGCCTTACGCCTTGGAAACAGGGTGGCAAAATGTGTACAATGATCCTCAATGAAGACGGTGAGGTGCTGTTTATGCAGGAGGGGTCGTTGATTTCCTATTTGTACAAGGCTGGCGACGAGCTGAGATTCGAGATTTCCAATAGTTACGACAATTACAACATCGAGGTATATGCCACCCAAGGCAACTTTTCAGCCGATGAGATGGTGGTCAGCACCCAAAGCCCCTATCCCAATCCGGCCAGCATGACAGTTTCCATCCCTTATACCCTTGATGGAAAGTCGGCGGAAATGCACATCTATGACTCCCGAGGCATCTTGATGGACAAAAAGACCCTCAATCCCGATGCCGAATGGATTGATGTCAATGTGAGCAATTACGCCCCTGGCATCTACATTTATAAGTATAATGGGGTGAGCAATAAGTTTATCGTGAAATAATAAAACATAAGAAAATGAAAAGAATAGTGTTATCCTTAGCAATTCTGTTGGCCATCGCCTTCAGTGGCGTGGCACAGCAAGGCAGTTTCGCTCCCCAGGGCGCGGAGTGGTACTTTAATGTCAGTTCCTTCATGGGCAGCCCCATTACCTATTATCACATGGAGGTGCTTGGTGATACGATCATTCAAGGTCACCAGTGCAGTGTCATCTCGCGGCAGTACCTTGGTGGCAACGGCGATGAGCAGTATGTCTATGAAGACAACCGCAAGGTGTATTGGTACAACCAGACTTTAGGCAGATTCACGACGCTTTATGATTTCGATGCCGAAGTGGGTGAATCGTGGACTTGCGAAATTGATTCCTGCGCCTATGAAGTCACGGTGACGGAGCTCACTTATTATGAAGGTTGGGGGCATAACCATCAGTTCAATGCCCAACGGGTTTCATACGATGGAGAATTGGGCTATTTTGGCGGAGGCACCATCATCGATGGTATCGGCGAAATCAGCGGATTGTTCCCTTATCCATACGCTTGTGTCGGTGATATATATGATGGCCCGTATCCGGATTGGCTGCGTTGCTATCTGGTTGATGGCGAGCCAATACTGCAACTTGGTCCTTACGATTGTGAGGAACAAGGCTATTGCTGGGACGGCACTGCGGCTGAATCCTACGGAGGCGGCGACGGCACGGAAGAGCATCCCTATCTGATTTATACCTCTGAACAACTGGCCTTGCTTGCCCAGCAGACCAACGATGGCACGGGTGGCGATGCCTATTACAAGATTATGGAGAATATCAATCTGGCCAACTGCGATGGTGGTGTCCAGCAATGGATTTCTATCGGAACACCCGAGCATCCTTTCACAGGACATTTCGATGGCTGGGGCGATGCCAAAACCATTATCAACCTGCATCAAACTATCACTGACGGTGACACGCAGCCCGTGGGTGGCCTCTTCGGCTGCACCAATGGCGCAGAAATCAGCAATGTTCATTTAGCGCAGTGTTATGTCAGTGGAAATGGGAAATATGTGGGCACCCTTGTGGGCTATGCTGGCCTGACCAACATTTCTAATTGCAGCATTTATGACGGACGCGCCTCAACCGACAATGAGAATGGTAGATCGGGCGGCTTGATTGGCTTTGCGGGTTACACATACGGCGAGCAAGGAACAAGCGAACAGACATACTCCATCATGGCGTGTCAGGTTAGAGAGGCTGTAAAGGTTGAATCTTCATTGATTGCTGGTGGCGTTGTGGGGCAAGTCAACGATGTGCATATGAGAGCACCGTATGTGATTGTTGGTTGTTGGATGACTGGCAGAGCCGAAGGCTTTAATGTTCAGGGCGGTTCTGCTACAGGTGGAGTAGTCGGCAGTATGTGGTATGGAACGATGGAGGGATGCTCAAACAATCAAAAAGTAGTTGGCGGTCGGTATAATGGCGGAGGAGTTGTAGGCGGTTTGGTGGGTATGTGTAACTATGGTGATATTTCGCTCTGCCTCAATAATGAGACAGGCCAAGTCAGTTGTCCGGATACCGCATATAATGTTCATGTAGGAGGGATTGCTGGCTTTTTGGGTAGTGGCAATGTCGTAGGGTGTTCAAACAATGCTAATGTGGATGGCTTAGGTTGTTGTGGCGGTATCGTTGGCATTTATATGTTCAGGGAAAATAACGATTCGACTTATTTTGTCCAAAACAATCATAATTTGGGAATGGTGACATGCAGAGCGCATGAATATGCTGGCGGTATTGTCGGTTATGTCGGGGTTTCATCGGGGAATCTCTATATTATTGAATGCAGCAATCATGGTGATGTGGCGATTGAAAATGAGTATCATGGATATGCAGGTGGCATTTTGGGATCAACGAATAGCAACCGTACCTATATCATGAATGTGTTCAATAGAGGTTTGGTGAGGGCACCAAAGTATGCAGGAGGCATTCTTGGAGGCGATGGATATCTCCGACATTGCACCATTCAGAATGTGTATAATACGGGTGTGGTCATAACGGAAGAAGAAACTAAGGGAGCCATTGCTTTTGAACAGGGAGAAACGGACCATTTCGGCGATTGCTATTGGTATGGTCTTTTGGACAACCATGCTGGCGTAAGCCAAGGCGAGCCGTTGCAACATTCCTGTGCTTTCTGGCCTACCACATATTATGGTGAATGGTCGCTCGACAGCGTGCAATACGGCCACGATTTGGTCGAAGCCTTGAATACAGGTGCGGAAGCCTTGGTGGAACAATATCCTACGGTGCTTACCTTAGTACACCGTTGGGAATATGATGTTGACAATATCAACGATGGCTACCCTGTGTTTAGTGGGGTTGAGGTTGGCTATCCTTTTGTCGGGACGGAATGGTATTACGAAATCCAGAACGAAAATGGAAGCATTACCTATCAACATCTGGAGTATTCCGGCGATACGACCGTCAACAACAAGGATGTGGTCATCATCATCCGCACCAACACCTTGTATGATAAGGATGAGCATTCGGAGGTGACACGCGAATATCTCTATGAGGAAGACGGCATGGTGTATTGGTGGAACAAGGATTTGGAGGAGTTCACCCCGCTTTATGATTTCGGGGCTGTGGCTGGCGATGAATGGGAAATCAAGGTGGGTATGGAGGGTATTACCATGCATGTGGATACTGTTGAGTACCAAGAATACGAAGGATGCCTGTATAAAATGCTGGTTGTGAGCGACGACCAAGGCCTCTTCGGCGGCACCATCGTGTGTGGCATCGGCCACTTGACCAGTTTCTTCCCTGAAAGGCTGATGGCACAAGGCAAGAAATACCGCGTGGAGGGCATCCGCTGCTATTGGCGCGAGGGTGAACTGGTGTTCAAATATGGAGACAAGGACTGCGATGAGGTGTATGAAGAATGGCACAACGGTATTGAGGACCCTTCGACGGGCTCAGGGGCCATGGTGGTTTATCCTAACCCGACGAATGGGGTTTTGTTTGTTCGGACGCACGCGGTGCGTCCTTACGAGGAATATCGCATCACCAACATTATGGGCCAGACGTTGCTGCAGGGCAGGATTGACGCTGAGACGCAACAGATTGACGTTTCGGATTTGCCCCAGGGTATGTATTTCATTACCATCTCGGGCATAACAAAGAAATTTGTGGCAAGGTAGTCTCCAAAATACAAGTAGAGATATGTACACATGTCTCTTCTTTTTTGTAGTTTTGCCATGTTAAACCCTAAATTGCAAAGAAAATGAAAAAGACTACGCATGTTTTATGGATGGCTTTGGCCATAATGATGCTTATGGTGAGTTGTACCAAGAAAAGCAGCGAAAAGCAGATTCTCTCATTCCGGTTCGAGTCATTTGATGAGGAAGCTGTTATTGTGGAAGAAACAAAAACCATTTCTGTTACACTCCCTTTTGGAGCGGATGTGACCAATTTGGTGCCGATAATTGTTGTCTCTGAAAAAGCGATGGTTAGTCCTGGTTCGGGCGTGCCGATGAACTACACTGAGCCTGTGATTTATACTGTTACCGCCGAAGACGGTTCACAGGCGCTTTATACGATAATTGTAACGGTTAAAGAGCTTACTTACCAGTCGTTTGTAGGCATTTGGGGGGTTGAGAAGATAGATTATTACAACATTGATTATGCGGGCAATCCCATTGTGGCTACAATGGAAACCTATGAATATGACCCGTTTGACATTGATAACGGCATCCAATTTGTTTTCAGGGAAGATAAATCTGGAGAGATGCGTGATAGTACCATCGATTCGCTTTGGGTTTATGATTCTTATGTTTATTATCCTGATACAACATTGATTTATCCCTACACCTATACTTTTGATGAAAACAACACATCTTTATTAATGAACATGGACTATGGTATCTATACTCATACTTTAAAAATGTTCATTAAGGATATGACGATAAACTCATTTGTCTACGAGAACGAATACGCTACAGGCTATATAGAGAAAGCATACTTGAGACGCATTAACGAAACGCCTTCCAAGTCAGTTGGTCGCCAAATGCTGAATCATCCGCACAAACGAGGATCGTTTTTAGGTGACAGATAACAGATAAAAGAAAAGGCTGCCACGTTCTCGCGGCAGCCTTATTCTGCATTCATAATTCAGCATTCAGCATTTACTTGAACGCGTTCTCGCTCAAGCCGTGTCCAGAGAGGGCCAGATCCTTCATGTAGCCAGGAACCTCCTTGCCGAGGTACTTGTCCACATACAACTTGGCGAGGTACTGGCCGAGCATGAAGCCGTGGCCGCGCAGGCCGGTGAGGATACCCACCTCCGGGTCGACGATGTAACGCGGCTCGGTGTAACGGCCAGCCCAGCAAGCCAAGAAGCTGACTTCGCCCAGGTTGGGAATCCACTCGGCGAAGACCTCAGAGACAATCTCCAAGAACTCCTTGCTGTTGTACTTGATGTTCTGACGGGCCTCGTAGGCATCGGTGTCGGGCGAGGCGCAGCCGATGATCTGGCCGGTGTGGGCCCACTGCTGTCCGTAGACGGCGCTGAAGCCCTTGTAGTGACGGCGGTCGATGATCATGTCCAACGGGCCGCCATTGGGTCCCATCATGGGCAGACGGCGCGTGATGAAGGCTTGGTGCTTGACAGGATAGAGGCCCGTATCCAAGCCCAACATGTCGTTGAACTTCTCGGCACCCCAACCCATCGCGTTGACGAAGTGGTCGCAGGTGTATTCGATGAATTCGCCTTCGTGGGTGCGTACCAAGGTGACGTAGTGTCCGCCGACCTTCTGCACATGGAGCAGCTCGCAGTCCTCGAAGTAGCGACCGCCTTGCTGCACGCCAATCCAACGGATGTAGTCGATGACGCGGCCAGGTGTGGCCTGCCAGCAGTCGCGGGTAATCAAAGCGTGGCTGTAAGTGTCCTTGCTGTCGTCCCAAAGCGGTGAGATTTCCTTCTTAAAGTCCTTACGCTCAATCATATAGGCATCGCTCCAGGCGCGTGAGGCGTCCAAGGATTTGTAGGTGGCCTCGTCGTGTACCAGATTGACATAATGCGTCAGGTGGTAGTTGATGTTGTGCTCCTTCTGCATGTTCTTGAAGATCTCGTGGTTGTGCACAGCGATGTCGGCGATGTCGGGGTTGGAGAAGGCCGGACGTCCACCACCGATGCAGCGCCACGAGGCACCACGGCTGTAGTTGATCATCACGGGCTTCTTGCCAGCTTCGGAGAAGTAACGGAACAAGGCACTACCAGCGATACCGCCACCAGCGATGAACACCTCGACCTGTTCTTTCTTCACGCCGTTCATTTCGGGGAAGATAAAGGTCTCTTTGGTGTGCGGGTTGTAGAGGTCGCCGAGGCTAACTTGGTTCGACAGCGGGGCACGCGGTGTAGCGTCGCCCACCAGCTCGATGCCATAGGAGCGCAAAATCTGACGGGCACGGGGGATGCAACGCTTACCACGGCAAGGGCCCATACCCATGCGGGTGATATGTTTCAACTCATCCACAGAGATGGTCTTGCGGTTGCCGATGACGCGCAGCACGCGGTCGAGCTTGATGTCCTCGCAGTGGCAGACATAGGTCTCGGCATCACCTTCGGCCATCTTCTTCTGGGAGATGGGGGTGGTGAGTTCCTTGTTGGCGTTGTAGCGGTCTTTCAGGATGAAGCCCCTGACGTCGGTCAGCTCAAACACGCGGCTTGCCTCGCCCGAGGGACGTGAGGAACGGGCTTTCACCCTGGCCACATTGGTCTTGTTGGACTTCTTGAGGATCTTCTCGATGACGCCTTCGCCAATCTTCTGGCCATCGTTGTCGACGAGGTACACCTCAGCGCCTTCCTGGGCTTCATACTCGATGGGCAGGAAACACGTGGATTTCTGCACGTCGTAGCCGAAGATGGCCAAGCCTGGGCAGCTTGACACGCACAGCATACAGCCGATGCACTTGTTGTAGTCGATGGTAGGCGTGCTGCTGGTGGAAGGTTTGGTGATTGCACCTTGTGGGCAGCTGAACGAGCAGGGATTGCAGGCGAAGCCATAGAGGCAGTCGGCTTGCACGAAAGCCTTCTGCTGCATACGCTCAGGAGTGGGCAGGAGGGGCTTCTCCAATAAACGCACAGGATGCTGTTGTGAGTCGATATATTGACGGGAGATCTCCAAATAGTCGTCGTAGTTGAAACGCACGCCGATGGCTTGAGCCACTTCGTAGGCGACCTGTTTGCCACGCAACACGGCGCTGGTGCCTTCGCCAATACGGATGGCATCGCCAGCACCATAAGTGTTGAGACCAAAGACCTCGCGGCCTTTCACGAGCAGTTGGTTGTCGGGGATAAGACCCGTGCAGATGTTGATGATGTCGATGTCGTCGATGACTTGTTCAGTGCCAGGGATGGCCTTGAAGTTCTCGCATCTGGCGATGACGGCACCCGTTATGCCAGTGTGGTCGGCATTCGGGATGGCACGAATCAAGACATAGCCTGTCATGATTGGGATACCTAAGCGGCGCACACGGTTGGCCTGCACGGGGAAGCCGCCCTCGCGGGGCATGGCCTCGATGATGGCCTTGATGGTGGCACCAGCCTGCATACCTTGATAGGAGGTCAGGTAGCCGATGTTACCAGCGCCCACGGTAAGGACTTTCTTACCTAATAAGGTGTGCTCTTGGTTCATCATCTTCTGGAACACGGCGGCGGTGTAGACGCCTGGCACGTCGTCGTTCTCGAAGGTCGGCATGAAGGGCACGGCACCTGTGGCGACCACAAGATGTTGGGCATCGATGTAGCCCACCTCGCCAGTGACGATGTTCTTGATGGCCACGCGACCGCCTTCCAGCAGGTCCCAAACGGTGGTGTTGAGCAGGATGCCTTCGTGGTTGTCGCCGGCTAGGGTCTTGGCGATGTCGAAGCCACGCATGCCGCCGAATTTCTTCTCTTTCTCGAAGAAGAAGAACTGGTGGGTCTGCATGTTGAACTGACCACCGATGTTGGCGTTGTTGTCGACCACGATGTTGCTGATGCCGAAGGCGTTGAGCTGTTCGCGGCAGGCCAGACCAGCAGGTCCGGCACCGATGATGGCTACTTGGGTCTTGTAGATCTTCACCTCGCGGGGCTGTTGTTCCTTAGGCTCGGGAAGGATGTTGGCTTCCTTGTCGATGCAGCGCACTTCCTTCACGCCGTCGACTTTGGTGATGCAAATACGGCGCACGACGCCGTCGACGAGCATCTCGCAGGCGCCGCACTTGCCGATGCCGCAGTTAAGGCTTCGGTTGCGGCCGTCGAGGCTGTGGCTGTGAACGGGATAACCGGCTTGGTGAAGGGCGGCGGCGATGGTCTTGCCCCGCTGACCCTTAACGGTCTTGCCTTCATATTTGAACTCCACAAGGTCTTCTTGCGGGATGTCCAAAATGGGGTGTTTTTCGATTTTGTACATATAGAATGAGTTTTGTGTCGTAAAAAGCGACCGCAAATTTAGGAAAAAGCAAAGAAAGTGTATTCAAGTGGCCAGATTTTTTCAAAAAAGAGGCTACTTTAAGACAAATTGCGTCGTGCTTCTGCTCTCCTGCTTCACCAGAATCTTCTTGCCCCGGATGAAATGGACTTCCATTCCGTCTTGGTAGTGGCGTATGGTGAACAGCTGCAAATTGTCGTTATAGGTGACGCTGAAATCCTCCTTCAGACGTGCCCTGAGCTGTTTCAGCTTTTGTTCGTCGCTGTCGAAGCAGAAGGAGAGCATCAAGGCGGAAGTCTGGGTCATGTTGGCGTGGATGTTGAGGTCGGCGCAGACGGCGAAGATGTTTTTTAGGTTGGGCTCGTCCATAAACGACAAGTCGTAAGGCTTGATGGACACCAGCGTCTGGTTGTCTTTGATGATGTAAAACGGTATTTTCTCGATGCTCCGCTCGGGCTTGCTGTCGATGACGGTAGGCTCGTGGTCGGGATGGAGGAAGGACTGCACCTTGAGGGGGATTCCCTTCTTTCCAAGAGGTTTGATGGTCTTGGGGTGAATGATGCTGGCGCCATAGAAGGCCAATTCGACGGCTTCGGGGTAGGGGATATGGGAAATTTTCATCGTGTCGGTGATGCCAATGTCATCGAGGCGTTTCGGGTCGGCGTTGAGCAGGCCATCCACGTCCTTCCAGATGGTGACCTCTTCGGCCTCCAGACAGTCGGCGAAGATGGCCGCAGTGAAGTCGGAGCCTTCGCGCCCGAGGGTGACGCTGTGTTTGCCGTCGGCGGTGCCGCCGATGAAACCTTGCGTCAGGCATACGATACCCCGAATATGCTCGTCATTCAACTTGCTGATTCTGAGTCGCGTATCGTCCCAGTCGGGGTTGGCGGCGCGGTAGTGGGTCTCGTTTTCGGCGATGATATATTGTCGGGCATCAAGCCAGCGCGTGGGGATGTCGCGCTTGCTCAGGTATTCGTGGATGATGCTAGTCGAGATAAGCTCGCCGTAGCACACAGTCTGGTCGTATTGGTAGTCGTAAGGTGTGTTGGTCTTTTGCAGCTTCTCCCAAAGCTCGATGAAGATTCCGGCAATGTTTTCGTCAAATTTCGGGTCTGTGTTGCCGTCAAACAAGCCTTGGATGATGCAGTCGTGATAAGCAATCACTTCATGCAAGGCATCCATGCCAAGTTGTCCGTCGTGTTCGCGGAAGTTGGCCAATGCTTTTTCGAGGGCGTTGGTCGTCTTGCCCATGGCGGAGACCACCAACAGAATGTCCTCGTTTTTATGTTGACTCACAATGTCAGCTAGGTTGCGCACGGCCTCGGCATCCTTTACCGATGCGCCACCGAATTTATAGATTTTTTTGATCATTGGATTCTGATTGAAAATGCAAAAATAGGAAAAAAACGCATTACTGCAGATATTTGCTTTCTTTGTTGGTATTCAATTATATATCCGACAGCAAACGACAGCAAACGAATACTGTCGACAACAAACGTTTGTTCAACGGCTCTGTCTTGACGGATGCCGTTTCTTTGTGGCATAAATCCAAATAGATATGAAACAATTCGAATTTGTGCCAGAAATACAGTCAGAACTTGGCCATCTGACCAAAAAAGAACTTCGTAAGTATGTACTTGATTATTACAAGAACAATCTGAAAGGCAAAGAAGTAATCAATAAAGACACCGGCATCACCATTCATTTCTCCATGACATCAGGAAGAAAGACAGCTATGGGTGAAGCGATGTACCAAAAAAAGGCTGAAATGATAAAAGTTTTGCCGGAGTTGGTAGAATATGCTATTTACAACAACTTTGGTAAACGAAAGCCTGACGAAAGCGATGAGATTATAGGCTATTTGAATTTTAAAGGGCAATGTAAACTAGACGGCATAACCGAGAATGTGAGAATTGCAGTGCAGTTCCAACGAAGCGCTAAGTTCTATTACAACATCGAGGTAAACATGATCAAATGAAAAACGGATGGAAACCTAAAGAGTCCTGTTTCCGGTGTTCTCTCATCCCGATTTCCATCCGTGAGATTGCCGCGAAATGCGGGCAGCAGTCGTACTTAAACGATAGGCCTCCGCGCGGACTAGACGGATGGTCGTGCCGAATTCCCGACTTATATCTGCCTGCAAAAATACAATATTTTTCCCAATCGCGCCCCCTTTCCCTGCAATAAATTTATTAAATAGGAGTTATTTCCCCGAATAACCGCTATTTTTGCACGCTTTTTGACGGAAGTGCCGCAAAAATGAGAAATGCGACTTGTTGACTGGAACTTCGTCTCGCGTCCCGAGTCTCGCAGTCCCGCGTCAACTGAATCACTGAACAACTAAACAACTGACAAAATGATAGAAACCGACATTCGTGAACTGAACGAAAAAATCCAACGTGAGAGTCAATTCCTCGACCTCATCAACCTCGAAATGAACAAGGTCATCGTCGGACAGAAACAGATGACCGAACGCCTGCTGATCGGCCTGCTGGCCAACGGACATATCCTCCTTGAAGGTGTGCCGGGCCTGGCCAAGACCTTGGCCATCAAGTCGATGGCCAGCGCCATCGACGCCAACTTCGCCCGTATCCAATTCACTCCTGACCTGCTGCCTGCCGACCTCATCGGCACGCTGATCTACAGCCAGAAGAACGAGGAGTTCGTAGTGCGTCGCGGCCCCATCTTCGCCAACTTCGTCCTGGCAGATGAAATCAACCGTTCGCCCGCCAAGGTGCAGAGCGCCTTGCTCGAAGCCATGCAGGAGCATCAGGTGACCATCGGCGACGAGACCTTCCAGCTGCCCGACCCGTTCTTGGTCATGGCCACGCAGAACCCCATAGAGCAGGAAGGCACCTATCCGCTACCCGAAGCTCAGGTGGACCGTTTCATGCTGAAGGTGGTCATCAACTACCCCAAGAAAGAGGAGGAGAAGCTGATTCTCCGTCAGCAGATTGCCAGCGCCGGCGCCAAGATCAACGCTGTGGTAAAGCCTGAAGACATCATCCGCGCCCGTGAGGTGTGCCGCGAGATCTACCTCGACGAGAAGATTGAGAACTATATCACCGACATCGTCTTCGCTTCGCGTTATCCTTCGGATTACAAGCTGAAGAAATTCGCCAACATGATCAGCTATGGCGGCTCGCCACGTGCCACCATCAACTTGGCACTGGCTGCCAAGGCATACGCCTTCATCAAGCACCGTGGCTACGTCATCCCCGAGGACATCCGTGCCGTGGCCCCCGACGTACTGCGCCACCGTATCGGATTGACCTACGAGGCTGAAGCCGAAAACATCACCACCGAAGAAATCATCAACGAAATCCTGAATACCATCGAGGTGCCGTAATGGAAACTAACGATATATTCAAAAAGGTCCGTAAAATCGAGATTAAAACGCGCGGGCTGTCAAATCACATCTTCTCGGGACAGTACCACAGCGCCTTCAAGGGGCGTGGTATGACCTTCAGCGAGGTGCGTGAATACGAGTACGGCGACGACATCCGCAACATTGACTGGAACGTCACTGCCCGTTTCAACCGGCCTTTCGTCAAGATCTTCGAGGAAGAGCGTGAGATGACGGTGATGCTGCTCATCGACGTGTCGGGTTCCAACGACTTCGGTTCACAAACGCAGTCGAAACGTGACTTGACGGCGGAGTTGGCTGCCGTTTTGGCATTCTCTGCCATCCAGAACAACGATAAGGTGGGCGTGATTTTCTTCAGCAGCAAGATTGAGAAGTTCATCCCGCCCAAAAAAGGCAGTTCGCATATCCTCCGTATCATCCGTGAGATCGTTGACTTCAAGCCAACGGAGCGCGGTACTGACATTGGCGAGGGCCTGCGTTTCCTGACCTCGGCCATCAAGCGCCGCACCACCGCCTTCCTGATTTCCGACTTCATGACGGACCAGAGCTTCGAGAAGGAGATGCAGATCGCCGCCAACAAGCACGACTTGGTGGCGCTGCGCATCACCGACCGCCGCGAGATGGACATCCCCAAGGTGGGTTTGGTGAAGTTCCGCGACTCGGAGACAGGCAAGGAACGTTGGGTGGACACGTCGAGCCACGCCTGGCACGACGCCTACCAGCAGATGATTCACTACAAATCGGCGGAGCTGAACCGCGAGTTTACCAAACACGGCATCGATAACTCGCTGATTTACACCGACGAAGACTATGTGAGACCTTTGATGCAACTCTTCAAGAAAAGGGAGGCAAGAAGATGAGAAAAACCATTTTGATATGGATGGCGACGTTCGCCCTATTGGGTGGCCTCAAGGCGCAAAACGTGGAGGTGGAAGGCAAAGTCAACAGCACGGACGTGCAAGTGGGCAAGCCGTTCACCCTCGATTTGAGCCTCAAGGTGCCCTATGGCTGGTTCGTGGAATGGAACGACTTCGCCATCGACACATTGTCGGAGCAAATCGACATCATCAAGCGCAGCGAGGTGGAACGTACCGCCGATGCCGACAGCAATGTCATCGTGAAGCAGCAGCTGACCTTGATGACCTTCGACACAGGCCAAATCCAGTTGCCCGCCGTCGGCTTGACCTACGCCAAGTCGTTCGACGACCCGATGCGGATGCAAGCCTTTACCGAACCCATTGATTTATACGCCACGACAATCGTTGTGGATACCTTGCAGCCTTACAAGCCTATCGTGGAGCCTATTGCCGCACCTGTTCAGATGAAAGAGGTGTATCCATGGATTCTGGGTGTACTGCTGCTGGCTTTGCTCGCCTTCGGCATTTGGTATTGGAGCAAACACCGTAAGGTGAAGGTGGATGAGAACGGCAACATCGTCCGTGGCCCCGTCATTCCGCCATACGACAAGGCTGTCGATGACCTGAAACGTTTGCGCGAGGAGAAACCGTGGCAGTCGGGCAAGGTGAAGGAGTATTTCTCTTCACTGACCGACATCGTCCGTGAATACATCGAAGGCCAGTTTGGCGTCAACGCCGTCGAGATGACTACGGATGACATCCTTGAGGAAGTCAAGCCGCTGCATTTCTCGAAGGAGACCTACGACAAGTTGAAACAGACCATGGAAGTCGCCGACCTGGTGAAGTTCGCCAAGTATTCGGCCTCGGCCTTGGAAAGCGATACCGCGCTGACAGATATGACAGAGTTTGTCAACGAGAGCTACGAGCAGTATCAGAAGCGCAAAGCCGAAGAAGAAGCGCGGCTCGCCGAGATGAAGAAGCAGAAACAAGAAGAACCCGAAGGAAAGGAGGACCAGCCAAATGTTTGAAAACATTGAATTTGCGAATCCCAAGCTGCTGTGGCTCTTGCTCTTGGTGCCTGCGCTGATTGTGTGGTACATCCTGCGCCACAAGCAACAGGAGGCCTCGGTAAGTTTCTCCGACCTGAAAGGCATGGTGAAGCTGCCGAAGACCTGGAAAGCCTATCTGCGCCACCTGCTCTTCGCCTTGAAGATGGCGGCCTTGGCTTTGCTTATCGTGGCTTTGGCGCGTCCGCAGAGTTCGTCGACCAACTCGACCTCCAATATCGAGGGCATCGACATCGTCATGGCCATGGACGTCTCAGGCTCCATGCTCGCCCGCGACCTCAAGCCCGACCGTTTGACGGCTGCCAAGAACGTGGCTTCCGACTTTGTGAAAGGCCGTCCCGGCGACCGCATGGGACTGGTCATCTTCTCAGGCGAGACCTTCACCCAGGTACCGCTGACCACCGACCATGGCGTGATGCTCAACATGCTGGCCGAGATGAAAAACGGCCTCATCGACGACGGTACCGCCATCGGCGACGGCTTGGCCACGGCCATCAGCCGCCTCAAGGACAGCGAAGCCATCTCTAAGGTGGTCATCCTCCTCACCGATGGCTTGAACAACGCCGGCTCCGTCGACCCCTACACGGCGGCTGAGATTGCCAAGCTCTACGGCATCCGCGTCTATACCATTGGCGTAGGAAGCTATGGAACAGCACCTTATCCCGTGCAAACGCCTTTCGGTACACAGATCCAGCAGATGAAGGTGGAAATCGACGAGAAACTGCTGGCGACCATCGCTGGGGAGACGGGTGGCAAGTACTTCCGCGCCACGTCCAACCAGAAACTGGACGAGGTCTATCAGGAAATCGACCAACTGGAGCGTTCCAAGATTGAGGTGACCGAGTTCCGCCGTCTCCACGAGGAGTTCTATCCGCTCGTGGCTTGGGCTTTGGCGCTGCTGTTGCTTGAGTTCCTTCTGCGTAAAACTGTTTTCAGAACGCTGACAGATTAATACTGGTAAAAATGAAGCATGTTTTTTTGACACGAGACTTCGAGACACGAGACGCGAGACGATTGGATAATGTCCCGTGTCCCGCAGTCCCGTGTCCCGTGTCAATATAATTGCTATGGAAAACGTACTGCGATTTGAACACCCCGAGTACCTCTACTGGTTGATTGTCATCCCGGTACTGGTCATCATTTATATCCTGTTCCGCATGGGTCAGAAGCACCGTTTCGAGCGTTTCGCCCACATCGGCATGCGCGAGCAGCTGGTGCCGAGCTATTCGCCCCGTCGCGCCAACTTCAAGTTCGTTGTCTTCCTCCTGATGATTGCCTGCGCTGTCTTGGCTTTGGCCAACTTACAGAGTGGCAGCAAGATGGAGGAGGTGAAACGCGAGGGCATCGACCTCTATCTGGCCGTCGACGTGTCGAACTCGATGAATGCCGAAGACATCGTCCCGAGCCGTCTCGAACGCTCCAAGCAAGCCATCAACAAGCTCATCAATGAGATGAAGGGCGACCGCATCGGTGTCATCGTCTTCGCTGACAAGGCTTTCGTGCAACTACCCATCACCACCGACTATTCGGCGGCCAAAATGTTCCTCTCGACCATCAACACGAGCCTTGTGGCCTCGCAGGGTACGGCCATCGCCGAAGCCATCAATTTGGCGATGAAGTCGTTCCCCGACGAGACGCACAGCCGCGCTATCGTCATCATCTCTGATGGTGAGGACCACGAGAACGATGCCGCTCTGAAAGCGGCTCAAGAGGCTGCCAAGGAGGGCATACACGTCTATACTATCGGCATGGGTCTTCCTGACGGTGCCCCTATCCCCGAGTACAACCAATACGGCCACCAGACGGGCTACCGCAAGGACCGCAACGGCAACACCATCATCACCCGCCTCGACGAGCAGATGCTGCAAAAGATTGCCGCAGCGGGCAATGGCATCTATGTCCGTGCCAGCAACTCCAATGTGGGCTTGGAGAAGATCTACGACGACATCAACAAGCTTGACAAGACGGAAATCGACGCCAAGGTCTTCACCGACTACGAGGACCAGTTCCAGTGGTTCGTGGGTGCCGCCATCGTCCTCCTGCTGATAGAGATTTTGATTTCGTCGGGCAAGAAAGCCTGGGAGCGGAAGTTTAACATTTTTGAGAAGAAAGATGAATAAGCTTATTAAATATCTGACAATCATAGTTTTCCTATCGTCTGCACTGACAGTCTCGGCACAGAGCGACGAGAAGGCCATCCGCAAGGGCAACCGTTGTTACAAGAGCGGCCACTATGAGCAGGCCATCGAGTACTATAGAAAAGCCTTGGAAATCAGGCCGAACAACGCAAAGGCACAGTTCAACCTGGGTGATGCCTATTTCGCCAAGCAGTTGTACGACACGGCCTACAACGAGTTCCAGAAGGTGGTCGAGATGTCGCCAGACGCCAAGTTGAAGTCGAATGCCGTCTATAACATGGGCAACTGCCTCCTGGAGCAGGACAAGTTCTACGACGCCTTCAATTTATATAAGGTGTCGTTGAAGCTGAACCCCGACAACGAGAACGCCTTGTACAACCTCGAGTATTGCCGCGCCCACCTCGTCAAGAGCAAGATTTGGGTGGTGCAGCCGGAGCACGGCAGGGTAGAGGCCAATTTGCAGGAGGCCTTCAACGGACAGCGCGTCATGCTGACGGCCAAGGGCGACGAGGACTATGCCCTCTCCCAATATATCGTGGTGAAGGCCGACAACCAACAGGTCACCGTCGACGTGAGCGGCAACAGCTTTGTCATGCCCAAGTTCAATGTACTGGTGACGGCTGAGTTCAAGCAGGCGCACAAGATCGAGATTGAGAAGAACATCAAGCACGGAAGCGTGCAGGCCGACAAGACCAAGGCCATCGAAGGCCAGCAGGTGGTGCTGCGAGGCATCGGCGAGGACGGCTACATGGTGGATAAGTTCACGGTGTACAAGACGGGCAACCGCAACGACACAGTGCCGGTCAACGACACAGCGTTTCAGATGCCCGACTTCGACGTGACGGTGACGGCGACCTTCCGTACCGCCTTGAAAGTCAGCATCGACAGTGTGGCCAACGGCAGCATCAAGGTGACCGACAGTTTAGTGAAGCCCGGACAGAACGTGGGCATCATCGTGAAGCCCGACAAAGGCTTCCAGCTGGGCGATTTGAGGGTTGTCAGTCAAAAGGACGCCACCGAGTCGGCTCATGTCAGCGACGACAACCTCTTCCAGATGATTGACTCCGACGTGAAGGTGCAGGCCACCTTCGTGGAAGCTACGGATTATTATAAGGTGAAGGCCGACACCACCATCAAAGGCGGTCATGTGCTGCTCGACCAGGTCGAAGCCACGCGCCGTGAGACGGTGAAACTCGACAATGCGCCCGAGCCGGGCTACCAGTTCAAGGAGTATGTCATCCATCAGGTGGGCGACACCTCCGTGAAGGTGCAGGCTTTGGGCAATTTCTTCACCATGCCTGACTTCGACGTGGAGGTCACGGCCGTCTTCGAGAAGAGCGAGGGTCAGGACCAGCAGCAACAGCAGCAAGACCAGGACCAGCAACAGGATCAGCAGGACCAAGAGCAACAGCAAGACCAACAGCAGAACCAAGACCAGCAGCAACAGCAGCAACAAAACCAACAACAGCAGAGCCAGCAGATGTCGAAAGAAGACGCCCAACGCATGCTCGACGCCCTAGAAAACCAAGAAAAGAAGACCATGGAAAAGGTCAACGAACAGAAAGTACGTCAACAACCCAAAAAGAAATCCGACAAGGATTGGTGATTTTGTAGAGACGCGATTTATCGCGTCTCTACAATAAAATGTAATTTTGCACCGTGAAATCAAAGAATCAATGAAAAGGATATTTCGGTTATTATTATTCATCGTATGCGTCGTGCCCGTGTCATTATGGGCACAGGACGACCCAAGGCTGACCGTCTCGACCAAAAAACAGGTCGTGGTGGGCGAGCGTTTCCAAATCGTGTTTGAAGCCAACGCCGAAGGCCGCAATTTCACCGCGCCTTCGTTCCAGGGATTCAACGTGTTGGGTGGCCCCTTCACCTCGACCAGCTCCAGCATCCAGATGATCAACGGCTCGGTGACGCGCACCACGAGCGTGTCCTACACCTATGCGCTCCAAGCCTATCAGGAGGGAACCTACACTATCGGTGCCGCCTCTTTGACGGTCCATGGCAACAAGGTCTCGAGCCAGCCTGTTGAAGTCAAGGTGCTGCCCGACGATGGTAGTGGGTCGAGCGATTCAGGCGGCTATGCTGGCGGCGGCACGCAAGAGCAGCATCAAAGTACCTCTGACCCACAGGTGAGTGGCAAGGACTTGTTCCTCAAGGTGATACCTTCCAAGAAGTCGGCCTATATTGGCGAGCAGGTGGTCCTGACCTACAAGCTCTACACTAAGGTGCCCGTCAGTTCGCTGTCGGTTGAGAAAGCACCTACCTATGCGGGATTCTGGACCAAAGACATCACAGAAAACACCGGTGGATCCTTGCGTCAAAGCAGCGAGATTATCAACGGCATCGAATATACGTCTGCAGAGATTCAGAAAGTCGTCATCGTGCCGCAGCGTTCGGGCACGCTCACGGTCGACCCGATGACTATCGAATGCATCGCCCAGGTCAGGACGGAGTCGTCACGCAGGCGCAGCAACGACCCCTTCGAGTCTTTCTTCAACGACCCCTTCTTCAATCGCAATTATGTCAATGTCCAGAAAGACCTCAGTACGCAGCCTTTCAACCTAGAGGTGAAGAACATCCCCGTGACGGGCAAACCCGATTCGTTTGCTGGTGCCGTTGGCAACTACACTTTCAAGTCTGACATTGATAAGACCCAGCTGAGCACCAATGAGGCCATCGCCCTCACGCTGACGGTCTCGGGCACGGGCAACATTGAACTGCTGCAAATGCCTGAGCCGGTCTTCCCGCCCGATTTCGAGGTCTACGACCCCAAAATCACCACTTCGACGAATGTCACAGCCCAAGGCTTGTCGGGGACGAAGAAGGCTGAGTATCTGGTGATTCCGCGTCGCGCAGGCACCTTCACCATCCCGCAGGTCGAATTTACATATTTCAATCCCGCCACGGCATCGTACCAGACGTTGACTTCGGAATCTTACACGCTCTCGGTGGAGAAAGGCAAGGACGATCCCGAAGGCGGCGTCTTCACCTCCAATCAGGAAGGCATCAAATATCTGGGCAGCGACGTGCGTCATATCATGACCGGTGACGCCAAGCTGAGGTCGATGAATACCGTGTTCTTCGGTTCTCCAGCCTATTATGTGGCCTTGCTCGTCCTCTTGCTGCTCTTCGTCATCATGCTCTTCGTCTTGAAGAAGCGTGAGGAGATGGCCAAGGACACTGCCGCATCGCGCAACCGCAAGGCCGACAAGGTGGCTCGCGGCCGACTGAAACGCGCTGCGCAATATCTGAAAGCCAAGGACCAGGACAAGTTCTATGTAGAGATGTCGCAGGCTCTGTGGGGCTACATCGCCGACAAGCTCGGCATCGAACGCTCCAAACTGTCGATGGACACGGTGAGCGAGACCATGAAGGAAAAGAACGTGCCCGACGAGCTGACACAACAATTCATCGACACGCTCAACAGCTGCGAATTTGCCCGCTTCGCCCCAGGCAGTGCTGAGGAGAAGATGGACGACCTCTTCCAACGCGGCATCGACGTGATCTCGAAAGCGGAAAAAGTCTTGTAAAGAATGAAAGGGATAAAAATGAAACGATACACCTTATTTATATTAATGGCTTTCTTCGCCCTCACGGGTAGGGCGCAGGAAACCGCCGACCAGTGGTTTGAGCAGGCCAATGCCGCCTATAATGCGGCCAGCTACGACACGGCCGTCATGCTCTATGAAAAAATCCTCGCCTCTGACATGGAATCGGTGCCTGTGTATTACAACATGGGCAACGCCTACTACAAGATGCGCGAGTATCCCATGGCGATTTGGTGCTACGAGAAGGCCTTGAAACTCGACCCTTCCAACGACGACGTTCAGACCAATTTAGCCATTGCCAACCTGGCCATTGTCGACAAGATGGAACCCATGCCTGAGCCGTTCTACGTTAAGGGATGGCGCAACATGAGGGCCATGCTCTCGGGCGACCATTGGGCTTGGTGCTCCATCGTCGCCTTCGCCTTGCTGCTTGTGGCCTTGTTCCTCTTTCTGCGGGCACGGCGCGTCGGGTTGCGTAAACTGGGCTTCTTCTCAGGACTCGTCTTCCTTGTCATCTTCGGTCTCTCGGTGGTCTTTGCTGCTCAGCTGAAACGCAGCTCCGAGACCCAAGACCAGGCCATCGTCATGGCACCTACGGTCACGGTGAAGAGCGCACCCAAGGAAGAAAGCATCGACCTCTTCGTTTTGCACGAAGGTGCTAAAGTGGCCATTTTGGAGGGTTCAAACGGCTGGAATAAAGTCCGAATCGCCAATGGTAGCGTCGGTTGGCTTGAAGCGGACAAGATGCGTCCTTTCTGACCTTTTTCGGGATTAAAATGACTTTTTTGAGAAAAAAATGAAATTTTTTTTCTTCAAAATGTTTTTTCTTTCATAATATGTCCTATATTTGCAGACTAATTAAAGTGAAAAACCGTCCAATCAACCGAAAATTAAATTAAAATTTCGTGATATGAAAAAGAGATTTTTACCTTTCAGTTTACTTCTGGTAATCATGACCTTAGGTCAGGCAGTCATCGCTGACCAAGGTGGACACTATGTCCCGCGCAAGCAAAACGCGGAGAGCTACATGGGCAGTCTTCGCGCCAACCAAAACACCGGCATGATCGATCCCGCCGACATGTTCAAGGCCATGCAGGCCACGGCGACGAAAGACGCTTCTGATGAAGACCCGCTGTATTGGATCAACATGGGTCCAGACAACATGGGCGGCCAGACTACGGCCATCGTTTACGACAACAAGAAGAACGCTTATGGTAACCCCAACGGCGTAGTCTACATCGGCTCCAAAGGCGGTGGTGTCTACAAGACCTACAACTATGGTATCACTTGGCATCAGGTGGACGACCTCGACCTGATGGTCAGCTGCATGGTGCAGGATGAAGACGGCACCATCTATGTCGGTACCGGTGACGGTAACAACAACGTCAACTACAACGGCCTCAGCCAGGAGGGCTACGACAACAGCTTCATCGGCACGGGCCTCTACAAGATCGTTGACGACGAAATCAGCCTTGTCAAGGCCCCGACCGCCGATTCTTGGCTCTACATCAACGAACTCGCCATCGTCGATGGCAAGCTCCTCGCTGCCACCAATGACGGTCTCATGGTGTCAAGTGACAAAGGTGCTACTTGGACTAACGCCCTCGAAGGCGTGGCCGTCTCCGTGAAGGTCGCCAAGGACAACACCATCATCGTCGCCAAAGACGGTCAGGTGTTCATCGGCAGCAATGTCAATAACCTCGTGTGCCACTCCTCTGAGAATGGCAACATGATGGGTGACACCTTGATTCCCAAGGCCACCGGCATGATCGATATCGCCGTCGCCCCCACCAACGAGAACATCATCTATGCCGCCTGCATCGGCACCGATGGTATCCACACTGGCGTCTATGCCTCGCGCGACAAAGGTGCGACTTGGACCGTTGCCCTTCCCGCTGTGACTGCCACCCAAGGCCACAACATCTATGGCAGCTTCGGCACCTATAACCACGGCCTCGTGGTCGACCCCGAAGACGAAGACCTCGTTTATGTGATGGGCTACTACCTCTGGTCGCTTGAAAGACCTGAGACAGGCTCAGGTTACTACCTCGCCAGCCAACTCACTGCCGAATCGGCTTATGTCTATCCCGACTATCTGCATGTCGGCCTCCACACCATGGTGTTTAACCCCAACAACAGCCAAGAATGCTATATTGGTTCCGATGGTGGTGTCTTCAAGGGTCAAGGCAGATTCTCTTTCAGCAATTGCAACCGTAACTACACCACCACCCGCATGTTCAGCGTGGCCGTATCGGGCAAGGACACCCGCGTCCTGGCTTCTGGCCTCGACCACGGCATCGTGCTGATTGAAGGCGATGAGAACGCCAATAACCTCGGTACTGGCAACTGGATCAACCCCACGGACTACAACGAAGGTTACTTCGCCGATGACGGCCACGGCGGTGAAAGCTACATCTCCGCTATCAACCCCAACACCTTCATCGTCACCTGGAAGGCTGGTGGCCTTGCTCGTACTGCTACCGCCGGTGAAGACTGGGTGTCGACCAACTTCACTTCGGGCCTCTCCATCAGCACCACGGCCTTCCGTATGCCTGTGCTGCTCCACGAAAGATACGACAACCAAGACAACCCTGAGACGGCATGGTTCTTCAACGAGACCGAAGAGACCATCCCCTCAGGCACTGATGTGCTGGTGATGAGCAACAACAACTTCCCATTCCACTACACGCTGACCCACAACCTGCACGCTGGTGACTCCATCGAAGTCCACGATCCCATCACGGCCAACTTCTTCCTGTCTGTCTCCGACGCTCTCTACATGACCCGCACCCCGCTGCAGTTCGATGTGGAAGCTGCTTGGTACAAGATCGCAGACAAGGCTCACACGGGCTTCACTGGTGACCCGCTCTGCATGGGTATCTCCCATGATGGCGACAACCTCTTCGTCGGTATGAAGAACGGCAGATTCTATCGCGTCTCTGGCATCAACACCGTGATTGACGAGACCTCGGGCACCATCACCGACTCGCTCTTTGCTGTCACTACCACCGAGATCATTCTGCCCGTGAGCGGACAGTGCGTCACCTCGGTCTGCGTCGACCCGCGCGACAACAACAAGGTTGTCGTCACCTTAGGCAACTACGGCAACGATGACTATGTGTTATATAGCACCAATGCCATGTCTGCCGAGCCGACCTTTGTCAGCAAGCAGGCCGGACTGCCCAAGATGCCCGTCTATTCAGCTTTGATTGAAATGGCCACTGGCGATGTCATCCTCGGCACCGAACGCGGTATCTTCAGAGCCAAGAACATCAACAACCCGACTTGGGTTGCCGAAAGCCACATGCTCGGCGAAATTCCGGTCATGGAACTCAAGCAGCAACTCCTCAACCACGAGGATGAGCAAACCGTCAAGGTCACCGAAGAAGGTGAGTTTGTGACCGTCTATCCTGGCGTCCACAACACCGGTATCATCTATGCTGCCACCTACGGCAGAGGCGTGTTCCGCTGCGAGAACTACAAGCAGTTCAGCGGCACTGGCGTCCCGGAGACTCCAGCCGTCACCGCCTTGAATGCTGAGATGTATCCTAACCCAGTTCGCAGCCAGGCCACCCTGAGCTTCAATGTCAAGGACAACGGTAACGTCAGCTACCAAGTCTTCGACATGACGGGCCGCATGGTGATGAGCCAGAACCTTGGTCGCATGGCCGAAGGTCAACATCAGGTGAACGTCAACGCCGAGAACCTCAGCACTGGCACCTACATCCTGCGCCTCAGCCAGGGTGCCAACGCCACCAGCGTGAAGTTCATGGTGTATTGATTCCCCTTGTAGAGACGTTGTGTGCAACGTCTAAACAAAATGCAAAAAAGGAAAGACAATCTTTTAAGGTTGTCTTTCTTTTTGTATTTTTGCGGTATCATTCCCCGACCGACATGAACAGCAGAAGGATACACAAAATATTGATCGCTAACCGTGGCGAGATTGCCGTCCGCGTTATTAAGACGCTGCGCAAACTCCACATCGCCTCGGTGGCTGTGTTTGCTGACAACGACGCCAACGCCCTGCACCGTCGTATGGCCGACGAGGCCTATCCCTTGGGCAACGGCGCGTTGAAGGACACCTACCTCAACGTCCGCAAGATTATCGACGCCGCCCTCGACTCGGGTGCCGACGCCATCCATCCTGGCTACGGCTTCCTTTCCGAGAGTCCTGAGCTGGCTGAAGCTTGCGAAGCCAACAACCTCATCTTCATCGGCCCTGATGCCCGCTCCATGCGCCTCATGGGCAACAAGATCGAGGCCCGTAAGATTGCTGTCGCCAACGGCATCCCCGTGACCTTCGGCATGATGGGTAGCCACGACGACATCCTTCAGGCGGCCGACACCCTGCCTTATCCTATATTAATCAAGGCGGCAGCAGGCGGCGGCGGCAAAGGCATGCACATCGTCTGGGCCAAAGACGACCTCAAAAACGAACTCGAACGCGCCTCGCGAGAGGCCGAGAAATATTTTGGCGATGGCACCGTCTTCGTCGAGCAATACATCGAAAACCCGCGCCATATCGAGGTGCAGGTGCTGGCCGACCACTTCGGCAATGTCATCCATCTCCACGAGCGCGAATGTACCATACAGCGCCGCTATCAGAAAATCATAGAGGAGTCGCCCTCGCCGACGCTGACGGAGGAGAAACGTCAGCAGATGTTCGACACCGCCCTCCGCCTCTGCAAAGCCATCGGCTACCGCAACGCGGGCACGGTGGAGTTTCTTGTCGACAAGGGTCTCAACTTCTATTTCCTGGAGATGAACACCCGCATCCAGGTGGAGCATCCTGTCACTGAGATGCGCACAGGCATCGACATCGTCGAGGAGCAAATCCGCATCGCGAGAGGGAAGGAGATGGGATGGACGCAGGAAGGCATCCAAGCCCAAGGTCATGCCATCGAGCTGCGTATTTACGCCGAGAACCCCGAGAACGGCTTCCTGCCCACGCCGGGCACGGTGACGGCCTACCACGAGCCACAGATCCGTGGCGCACGCGTCGACAGTAGCATCGACGGCCCCTGTGTCATTTCGGAGGCCTACGACCCCATGATCGCCAAGCTGAGCTGCCACGCCAAAAACCGCCAGAGCGCCCTCGAGACGGCACAACTCGCCCTCAAGGACTTCATCATCCAAGGGCTGACCACCAACAAAGCCTACCTCTGGGAAGTCATTAAGAACCCTGACTTCGTGGATAATAAGATCGACACCGCCTTCTGCGCCACGCATCAAGAAAGCCTGCTGAAGGCCTTGAATGAGAGCCGAGAAAAACTGAATGTCAACGATATAGCCCTTTCATTCCTGATGTTTGATTTCTGCAAGCGACAGGTCGAGCAGCAGCCCGAGAATGTGTGGGAACAGATTGGCTACTGGCGCTACCATATGCAGATTACCGTCGACGTGGAAGGGAAGAAGATTCCCGTTAGCATCGGCGCGGCTGAGGCCGGTAAGATCAAGGGGACGGTGGGGGAGGCGCCTTTCACGATGGAGTTCACCCACTACGACAACCATCAGCTGAAGCTCATGCTCAACGGCCGCACCGAGACCGTCTACTGCTCCGTCAACGACGAGCAGAAGACCATCGTCAACTTCCATGGCCTCAACTTCACCTGTTACCGCACCGACCAGCTCAACGACACCTTGGATTACGCCTGCAAGGAGACCGTCAACGACAAGTCGCGACTTGTTTCGCCCATGCCTGGTAAGGTGGTGAAAATCAATGTCAAGGAAGGCGATGAGGTGTGCGAGGGACAGATCATGATGGTGGTGGAAGCCATGAAGATGGAGAACAACATCGTGGCCGCTGGTCCAGCTCGCGTGAAACGCATTTTTGTCGTTGAAAATGAAATGGTAGACAATAAAAAACAACTCCTGGAGTTGGAATAATGGCCTTTGGCTCCGGAGATTCCCCTACGGGGAAATCGAAGATTAGCTACGCTGAATGCAAAGCATTTCGACGAAGTCAATGGAGTAACATGGTGCTGTTGTCCGCGGCGGCTGAAAGAGCCAACGCTTCGTAAACGCGACAAGCCGCCGTAAAACACAAAACGAACAAACTCCATTCCCGAAGGGAAACTCAATCTTGAAATATGAAATTTTGAAATCTTGAAATCTTGAAATAAATGAACTTCGACCTCACACAAGACCAGGAAGCCCTCCGCCAGCGTGTGCGCGACTTCGCCGAACAGGAAGTGAAACCCGTCGCCCGCCAAAACGACGAAGACCAACATTTCGATGTCGAGCTGACGCTCAAGATGGGCGAACTCGGCCTCTTGGGCATGACCGTCCCCAAGGAATATGGCGGTCAAGGCCTTGACAACCTGAGTTATATCATCGCCGTGGAGGAGCTGGCTCGCGTGGATGGCTCCACAGCCGCCACCATCGCCGCCGACAACTCGTTGGGCATCGGACCCATTAAGGACTACGGCACCGAGGAACAGAAACGCCGTTACCTGCCCCAGCTCTGCAAAGACCGCCTCTGGGGCTTCGGCCTGACTGAGGAAGACGCCGGCAGCGACTCGCGCGGCACCAAGACCACCGCCCACTACGACGGCACACTTTGGCACCTCAACGGCTCCAAGATCTTCATCACCAACAGCGCGACGCCCATCAGCCTCGGCACCACGGTGCAGGCCATTTCGGGCGAGAAAGACGGCAAGCCTGAGTTCACCGCGCTGCTCGTCGAGAACAAGAAGGAAGGCTACACCCAGACGCCCATGCACGACAAGATGATGTGGCGCGCCTCCAACACGGGCAAGCTCATCTTCGACGACGTGCGCCTCAGCGACGACTGTATCCTCGGCAAGCCGGGCGAAGGCTCCCACATCATGCTCGCCACCCTCGACTCGGGCCGCTTGTCCATCGCCGCCATGGGTCTGGGATGCGCACAGGGTGCCTATGAGATGGCTTTGGCCTACTCAAAGAAACGCGTGCAGTTCGGCAAGCCCGTCAGCAAGTTCCAAGCCGTCGGCTTCAAGCTGGCCGACATGGCCATGAAGATCGAGGCGGCGCGCGGCTTGCTCTACCGTGCCTGCTGGCTCAAGGACCAACATCGTCCCTTCGGCAAGGAGGCAGCCATGGCCAAGCTCTACTGCTCGGAGGTGGCCGCCGATGTGTGCGACAACGCCGTTCAGGTGATGGGTGGTCACGGCCTGCTCAAGGAGTTCGACATGGAGCGCTTCTACCGCGACCAACGTATCCTCCAAATCGGTGAAGGCACCTCGGAGATTCTCCGCTTGGTCATCTCCCGCGCTATTGGATGTTGACGAAAAGGGAGATTCCCGCTGCGCGGGAATGGAGTTTGTCATCGTATTATCTTGCGGCGGCAGTATGAACTATCGGTTTGTAAACGCTACAAGCCGCCGCGGATAGAATAGACAAACCCTTCCATTCCCCGAAGGGGAATCTCAGAAGGCTACACATCAGCCCCCTCCAAGAAATCGTTAATTCCATCAGTCAACTGACGCAATTTAGCTAAATTCCGTCAGTCAACTGACGGAATTTTTATTTTTTGCTTGTTTGGAAGGAAAAAAGCCGTATTTTTGCAGCATAATACTTTAAGAAAATGGATCAGATACAACGCGCATTGCTGCCACAGGTAGAGCAACGCATGAAGCCTCAAAAGGTCATGATGATTTTTGGACCGCGTCGCGTAGGGAAGACCTTCCTGCTCAAGCAGATCGTACAGCGGTTTGACGGCAAGTCGCTGGTGCTTAACGGCGAGGATGCCGACTCTGTAGCGATGCTTGAGCCAGTCAGCATCGCCAATTACAGGCATGTGTTGGAAGGTGTGGATTTGCTCGCCATCGACGAAGCGCAGCATGTCCCTGACATTGGCAAAAAGCTGAAGCTCATCGTGGATGAGATCCCCGGTATTCGGGTCATCGCCAGTGGCTCTTCTTCCTTCGACCTGAAAAACCAGGCGGGCGAGCCTTTGGTAGGTCGTGGCACACAGTTCATTTTGCTGCCTTTCTCGCAGCGTGAGATTGCCACTGTGGAGTCGCCTATCGAGAGCATGAGGAACCTTGAGACCCGATTGCTATATGGCTCCTATCCTGAAGTGGTCGCATCGGAGAGTTTTGCCGAGAAAAAGGAGTATCTGGGCGATATCGTTGAATCGTATCTCCTGAAAGACATCCTTGCTGTGGATGGCGTCAAGAACTCGGCCAAGATGCGCGACCTTTTGCGTTTGGTCGCTTATCAGATGGGCAATGAGCTTTCTTATGAAGAGATTGGCAAACAACTGGGTATCAGTAAGAACACCGTTGAACGCTATCTGGATCTGTTGCAAAAGGTGCTCGTGTTGTACCGCTTGGGCGGCTATTCCAAAAACTTGCGGAAAGAGGTCGCCAAGTCGAGCAAGTGGTATTTTTTGGACAATGGCGTGCGCAATGCGGTCATCCGCAACTTCGAGCCTTATCAGCTCAGGTCTGACGATGAGAGAGGCGCGCTTTGGGAGAACTACATCATCACCGAGCGCATGAAACGCAATCACAACGAGCGGCTCGGACTTGAGTATTATTTTTGGCGCACCTACGACAGGCAGGAAATCGATTTGATAGAGACGGGTTCGGGCGTGATGAATGCTTTCGAGATGAAGTCGGGCAAGAAAACACCTTCAGCCCCCAAAGCCTTCGCCAACGCCTACCCTCAAGCCCAATTCGCCGCCGTAAACATCAATAATTACTTGGACTATATCTGATTTTCACTATCTTTGCCCTCAAAATCTTGGAATCTTTAAATAACGAAAGAGCTATAAGCCGTAAGCCATAAGCTCAGTTGCTACCAAGCTAATAGCTAACGGCTAACAGCTAACAGCCAATCCTAAAATCTAGAAATCTTTGAATTTTGAATCTTTAAATCTTTAAATCAATAATTATGAACATCAAACACTTAACCCTCATCGCCGCCGTGGCTCTAGTCGTCACTGCCTGCGGCAACAAGACCACTGAACAGCAACCCACAGAGCCTGTTCAGCAACAGACCCAATTGTCCGACAAGTACGCCGAGTACACGCTGACCACCGACATCAGCCACCTCAGCGACAACGAACGCGAGATGCTCGGCCTCCTCTTCGAAGCCGCCGACATCATGGACAACCTCTTCTGGCTCGAGAACTACGGCGATAACGCCGAACTCATGGCCCGCATCGCCGACAACCCCGACCTCGTTAAGATGGCCACCATCACCTATGGTGCCTGGGATGGCCTCGACGGCAACAAACCCTTCGTGGAAGGTATCGGCCCCAAACCTGCCGGCGCACAGTTCTATCCCCTCGATATGACCGAAGAGGAATGGGAAGCCTTCGACGACCCCGACAAGAACAGCCAATACACCATGATCGTCCGCGACGACGAAGGCAACCTGAAGTGCGTGTGGTATCACGACTACTTCGCCGAACAAATCAATAAGGCCGCCTCGTTGCTCGACGATGCCTCTGAACTCGCTGGCGATGAGGAGTTTGCCGAATACCTCCGCCTCCGCGCCAAGGCCCTCCGCACCGACGACTACTTCGAGAGCGACATGCAGTGGATGGACGTGCGCAACAACAACATCGACATGGTGATCGGACCCATCGAGAACTACACCGACGCCCGCTATGGCATTAAGTCGGCCCACGAAGCCTTCATCCTCGTCAAAGACCAGGAATGGACCAAACAGCTGGCCCGCTACGCCGCCTATGTGCCTGAGCTTCAGAAACAACTGCCTGTACCTGAGGAGTATAAGAAAGAAGTGCCCGGTGCCGATGTCGACCTGGCCGCCTACGACGTCGTCTACTACGCCGGCGACTGCAACGCCAACAGCAAGACCATCGCCATCAACCTGCCCAACGACGAGCGCGTGCAGCTGGCCCGTGGCACCCGCAAGCTCCAGCTCAAGAACTCGATGCAGGCCAAGTTCGACAAGATCCTCGTCCCCATCGCCGAAGAGCTGATGACGCCCGAGTCGATGGAACACATCAAGTTCGACGCCTTCTTCGCCAACGTGATGTTCCACGAGACCGCCCACGGCATGGGCATCAAGAACACCATCACCGGCAAGGGGACAGTGCGTGAGGCCCTCGCCAACCAATACAGCGCCATTGAGGAGGCCAAGGCCGACGTGTTGGGTCTCTACCTCGTCACCAAGCTGGCCGAGATGGGCGTCTACACCAACACCACCATGGAAGACAACTACACCACCTTCATGGCGGGCATCTTCCGCTCGGTGCGCTTCGGTGCCGCCAGCGCCCACGGCAAGGCCAACATGCTTACTTTCAACTACTTCCAGAACGAAGGCGCCTTCACCCGCAACGAGGATGGCAAGTATGCCATTGACTTCGAGAAGATGAAGGCCGCCGTCGAGAAGCTGGCTGGCGACATCCTGAAATGCCAAGGTAACGGCGACTACGAAGCCGCCAAGGCCTGGATGGCCGAGATGAGCGTCATCCATCCCGAGCTGCAAGCCGACCTCGACCGCGTCAATGCCGCCGGCATCCCCACCGACATCTATTTCAACATGGGACCTGATGTCCTGCTGAAATAAAACCCTATCAACCCGTTTGTAGAGACGTGGCGCGCCGCGTCTCTACAGCGGGTTTTTCACAAAAAAACGACAACATGACCATAGAAGAAATCCAATCCCTCATCGCCACCAAATCGTTGGTAGACATTGATTTAGGCGGTATAACCCTCGAAGGCCTCGACTTCAGCGGCTGCACCCTCGTCAACGTCAACTTCAAGAACGCCATGCTGCGTCATTGCCGCTTCGACGAGGCGAAGCTCGACAGCTGCGACTTCGACCATGGCGGTAAGGCTACTGAGCCTACGCTGCAGAGCGTGTCGTTCAAAAAGGCCGTCATGGAGAACTGCCGTTTCCGTTATGCCAACATCGCTTGGAGCGACTTCCGCTATGCCCGCATCAACGGGGCCACCTTCGAGGACGCCACCGTCGACTTCTGCGACTTCTACCGTTGCTTCTTCGAGGGCGTGGTGCTCTTCAAGCACGCCGCCTTCAGCAACTGCAGCTTCTTCAACGCCTACTTCGGCGACGGCGCCAACATACGCCGCGAGAACCTCTACAAAGACCGCATCATCCAGCAGGACAAGGCGGCCTACACCAAGTTCCTCGTCGACTGGCACGATTTCGGCACGGGTGTGCGCACCAACGACCGCCGTCAAGTGTCGGACTGGAGTCCCGATGCCGCGGTGCAGGCGCGTTGGGCCGATGCCGAGGACATCTACAAGACTCTCAACGGGTTATGGGCGGGCAAGGGCTACATCGCCGACGCCAACTGGGCCTATGTGCAGGGGCGTCGCATGGAGCGTCGGCGCATGATGAGCCAGATGAGCGACCCCACGGTGAAGCCCGGCACCAAGGTCGGCAACTGCTGGCGTATCCTCACCAACAGCCTCTCCGACCTCTTCTTCGGCTATGGCGAGAGCATGCTCAAGATGATTCTCACCTATGTATTCATCGTCCTCCTCTTCGCCTTCATCTTCAGCAAGGAGGTGTCGCTGTTGCATTATCTGGAGGCCTTGGGCGTGAGCCTGAAGAACATGGCCGCCATGGACTCGGAGGTCTTGCACGGCGTGTCGCCTCTGGTCGACATGCTCAACCTGGTGCAGACCACCCTCGGCATCCTCATCACGGGCATCTTCGGGTTTATTTTGGGGAATAAAATCAGGAATCAGTAGAGGCGTGTATTTTAATCCCCCGCCTTTCAGGCACCCCTTTAAAAGGGGGAAGCCTACCGGGCAGAACGGACGCAGAACGGACGACGCATAAATTATGCTTTTTCTAGGCTTTGCCCCACTGCCGCTTCGCGCGTCCCCGTCCCCCTTTGTAAGGGGCAGGGGGATTCGGGGGGCAGGGGGGGGGTCGAAGACCCGCTTCGCGCACCCCTTTTATTCCTTCCCCATCCTCTCCCGAATCATTCTGCACTGATCGGTGATAAACGCGGCTACACGGTCGGCATCGTCGCGCACGTCGCCGTCGTTTACGCGGATGATCTCTAGCCCTATGGCCCGCATCTGGCGGTCGCGTTCTTGATCCTTAAGGAAAGCTTCGTGCGAAAAATGTGAGGCACCGTCGATCTCAACCACCAATGACAGCTCCTTGCAATAAAAGTCCGCGATATAGTTCAGTATGGGCTTTTGCCTGTTGAAGGCAAAGCTGGTTTGTCTTGCTTTCAGCCGTTTCCACAGCATGGCTTCCGACTTCTCGCCGAAGCTTCTCATGCTTCGGCTGAAACCTTTCAGACGGGGGTTGTAGGGGAGATGGTTCGTGCTGAACAGCAATCCGTCTGGGTTGATGTCGTGCTGGCTGAGGTATTCAGGGGTGATGTCTTCGAAGCGCATGGGGATGATGGTTTGAAATGCAAAGATATTGATTTTAGTAGAATAAAAGAGTGTTGTTTTGTAGTGGGTGTGTCTTCAACTCCCCCGTCCTTCGGACACCCCCTCAAGACCTTAGATTTGCAGCGTGCAAATGAAAGGAGTACTTTTGTGGCGAGATAAATACAATGGAATCGTATAACAGACATTGGAAGAAAGGAGGCAGCCGGACAACCAATCCCTCACG
>Ga0310690_10002105_pt1 | contig 33345 bp, 46 predicted proteins | sample AusTroGonzalo_MG_2_FD_207661 | JGI IMG/M metagenome (GOLD analysis project Ga0310690, IMG submission 207661) | Bovine rumen microbial communities from tropical cattle in Woodstock, Queensland, Australia - Gonzalo_04 (v2) (version 2) | ecosystem: Host-associated > Mammals > Digestive system >...
GAGAGCGACCACGCCGGCGTCGACTACGTCTTACGGGGATAAAAACGAAATGTATCTAGGTAATGGTAGTAGGTTTCAGAGATAAGTAGCTTAATTCAAGGCAGTTAAATAAATTTGGGCCGCGGTCTGTGTTAAAAACGAAATGTAACACGGGCCGCTTTTCTATGTGACGCGGCGCCTATGTAAAACGCGCTATTTTAAGGGCATTTTAACATGAGGCCGCGGATCCAGTCCATTTTCGCCTCAAAACGGCCCAGAATCGCCCTGTATGGACAAATAGGCCCTCTCTTCATCTCCTCCTTCCTGGCGTTTTACAGCGACCATTCCATAGGGCTGGAAGGTATGTTTCCGGCCGGATCCATTCATGTCGTAAAACGGTGCTTTTCCGAGGTTAGGGAGACACTTAGGTGGACACTTAGGTGGACACTTCTCACGGCTATACAAAACGAAAAGTATTCATTAGGTGGACACTTAGGTGGACAAATTCGTGCAAAAAATTGGCCGAGTAGCACCCCGACGCGACAAAAAAAAGGCCGTTTTTGCACGAAAATGGCGCGAGTTAGCCCCCCTTTTACATATAATTTTAGCGAGTTTTTCCCGATAAATGCCGAATAAATAGGCAGTTATGGCGAAAACCCGCAGGAAAATGCGCGTGTAGAGAAAAAATGAGGCTATTGCATCGTCAGGAAGGTGATGCTGGCCTTTACTAGCGCGAGCGCGTTGATGGAGTCGGCTGGAATCTCCACCGGCTCGTAGAAGTCATTATAACTGACCAGGCGGATATTTCCCTCGATCAGGGAGCGCTTCACATACTTGACGACGGTGAAGGTGTCTCCGCAGATCGTGTAGGAAAGCAGGTAGATCTGCCCCCATAGGATCCGGTCCACCGCCGGCTCTACCTTCTTATAGATAATGATGTCTCCGCTCTTGAGCAGCGGGTGCATGGAGTTGCCTCTCACGTAGACGGCACCGTCCACCGGCGGCAGATCCGGGATCTGCAGGAAGTCGACAGGCTCCTGGCCGGAGTCCTGGAAGATCTCTACCAGGCCGGCAGCTGCCGCAACATCGAACAGCGGGATCTGCTGGCTTGTCAGCTTCCGGTCTGTCCGGAGCTCGAAGGTGTTCGCCGGCTGAATTGGAAGGAGATTTCTCTCCATCTTTCCTTCACCATATAATAACCAGTCCCGGTTCAGATCCGGAAAAGCATTTAGAACATTTTCTAGCTTTTCTAGTCCAAGTCCTTTCCGCATAGAAGACACGTATCCGTTAGACATTTTGCTCTTTATCTCAAACTGTCTTACGGAGATGCCGGTCGCGCGGCAGTATTCCATAATTCTGTCCTTTATAGACATATTTCTAAATAAATTTTGAAAAAGTTCCGAATTCCTATTGCATATTCGGAACAATGTTCTATATTTGCGGTTGAAAAGACAACCGGACTGCAAAGATACGAAAACACACAAAAATCGCAACATATGAGAAAATCAATCAAAATCAGCAGTGAGGGACGCCAGGAGCTTCGCGAAAAGTTCCAGGTGTCTGACCAGATGATCGGGTACGCGCTGAACTACGTGAAGAACGGTCCTGCCGCTGTCAGGATCCGGCAGGAAGCCCTCCGTCTCGGCGGTGTCTACGTCGAGGAGCACTTCGTCCCGACGTGCCGGTTCGAGCAGCTGCCGGACGGCTTCCGTCAGATCTTCGCCGGCGATGTCGTCCTCCAGGTCGACGTCAAGAAGAGCACCGCAAAGATCTCCCGCCGCGGGGAAGAGATCGAGAGCATCGATGAAATCACGCTTGACTCCTGGGCTGCCCTCGCGATGCAGGCCCAGCAGCTGAGCATAGACGGTTGTGTCTTATGGCGTGCGTAGAGTACAGCTGCTATCATCACGAGGACTGCGTTGTCCTGACGAAGGAAGAAGCGAAGCATTTCCTCCCGCTCGTCGAAAAAGCTATCGATAAGGCGCGCGCTTCCGTCGATAAGTACCAGGACCGCCACGACAGCGGTTATGCTTCCGATCGAGACGATACGCTTCTCTCTAAGTACGAGCTGCAGCTCGAAAATCTTCTCTCAATTCACCGTGTAATACAAGGCTTCCTGAAATAACATGAAAAAGCATATCATCAATATCATCCTGGCCCTTGTCGCCATCGCGGCGCTTGTCTGGTCCGCACCGGCGAAGGGGATGCAGTGGTTCATCCCGGCCATCATCTTTGTCGTCGCAGTGGAGGAGCTGCTCCGCCGCAACACCGACTACATCGCGCACTACTAGCCCTTTGTTTTATAGTCTACCGGGCTCTGGTTTCTTCATATCACAGGTATTGGTTTTAGTTATTTGTTTCGACACCCCTGGGGTTTTGCCCGGGCCCCAGGGTTTACGGAGACACTTCGACGCCGAGAAGGCGCACCTGCATATAACGTTAAACTTTTTCCCAATCCACAGGCCGGCGTCGCCTGACCGTGCCGCCGGTCACCAAGTAAAAGACAATTAAAATGGAGTCCCACGACGGAATCATCTACGTGACAGTCCAGGAGCTGACAGACAGCAGCGCTGGTATCATGTCATACGCGAACTACCAGAAGCTCGCCCAGCGTGGCCGCATCGAGCAGGGCCGCCAGGGCAAAGGGATGGGCAGCTATGCCCTGATCGTTTTCGATTCCCTTCCTACCCGCTTCAAGGAGCGCTACGTCGCGACGTACGGAGATCCGCACCGCAAGCTCGAGGAGCAGCGCGAGACGGCATCCGTGCCGATGGATGAGGCCGCCAGGACTTTCTTCGAGCGCTACCAGCTGCCGGACGGCTCACACATCAAAGGCGACAAGATCGACGAGTTCACCGTCAACGCTTCCGTCCTCAATGAGCTCATGGATATGGAGAACACGCAGCGCGCCGAGCACCACAAGGCCGGCAACTCCACGCCGGTCAACTGGCCGCCGATCTATGACCGCTGCGAAGCCCTGCGCGACATCTGCGCGCACACCCTCCCGAAGAACATTTCCCGTCTGCGCGAGAAGCTGCGCGATTACCGACGCGACGGCTACGCCGCCCTGGTGTCCGGCCGCCTGGTCAATGCCAATGCCGGCAAGATGACTGACGACGTCGTCGAATTCCTGATCGCGCTGAAGTGCTCCCGCGTGCCGGTCTACAACAACGCGCAGATCCTGGCGAAGTACAACGAAGAAGCAGCTGCCCGTGGATGGAAGGAAGTCAAGAGCCTGGCCACCATCACGAACACGCTCAACCGCCCGGATGTGCGCCCGCGATGGGAGGGATCCACTCTCGGAAGCCTCACCGCGAAACGCCGGTACCAATACCAGTTCGCCACCTCTCTGCCCACCGTGCGCGACGCCCTCTGGTATGGTGATGGTACCAGGCTCAACCTCTTCTACAAGGCCTATGTCGACGGCCGGTACCGCGTGGCCACGCTCTACGTCTTCGAGGTGATCGACGCCGCCACCGAGGTCTTCCTGGGCTGCCAGATCGGCTCCGTGGAAAACTTCGAGATGATGCGCGAGGCCTACCGCAACGCGCTAGAGTTCGCCGGCCACAAACCCTACGAGCTGGTCAGCGATAACCAGGGAGGTACGAAGAGCTCGGAGGCCAGCGAATGGCTGGCGCGCATCGCCACCGTCTACCGTCCCACCGCTCCGCACGAGCCGAGCGCGAAGACGATCGAGTCCGTCTTCGGACGGTTCCAGGCGCAGCAGCTGCACCAATACTGGTTCTACACCGGCGGCAACGTCACGGCCAGATCTGACGCCGCCAGGATCAACCGCGAGCTCATCGAGAAGAACGTCGCCGCGCTTCCCACCTATGAGGAGGTCGTGGCCGCATATATGGACGCCCGGAAGCGCTGGAATGAGTCGGCGCATCCGGACGTCCGCCGTTTCGCCGGCCGCTCCAGGATGGACGTGTACCTTGGTACGCAGAACGCCGCCACGGAGACGCTGTGCGACGCGACGAAGCGCGACCTGTTCTGGCGTACCACAACGCGCCCGTCCCGCTTCACCCCGCAGGGCATCGCGATCCAGGTGAACGGAGAGGAGTACCGCTACGATGTATACTCAGCTCCGGACGTTCCGGATCTCGACTGGCGTGACCGCAACATCGGCCGCGAGTTCTTCGTGCAGTTCGACCCGCACGACATGGAGCGCGTGCGACTGCTGACGAAGGACAGCTACGGCTTCCGCTTCGAGGCTGACGCCGCTCCTTACCGGATCATCCCGCGCGCCCTGCAGGACCAGACGCCGGAGGACCGCAGCTTCATCCGCCTGCAGGACGAGCGCAACAAGGTGCACCGCCTGCGCCGCGAGAAGGAGACCTACACGCTGCTGGTCGAGCACGGCGTAGCTCCGGAGCAGCATGGCCTGACGAGCACCGGCATCACCGGCTTCAATGAGAGCCGGGCCAGCTACGAGCGCCTGGACGCACGCGCCGAGCAGGAGCTGCTCGCCCGGGAGCCGGCGCCGGCCGAGATCTACCCGGAGAGCGAGGGCCGCTTCACCAAGGAGGAGAGCCTCCAGACGCAGTACGACATCGACAATGCGCTCTGCCGCCTCTAGACACGCAACCACCACAAAAAAAGAAAAGATATGTTACAGGAAACACAAAAGCAGAAGATCCGCGAGAGACTCGCGCTCTACGTGCAGAGATTCCCGTCCGCGAACATGGCGGCCACTTCCCTGAAGGGCACCAGCGCGCCCACCGTGTCGAACATCCTCAATGGCAAGTTTGACAAGATCAGCGATGAGATGTTTCTTCGCATCGAGTCGCAGCTCGTCAGTCACGAGGGCTGGCAGATCTTCTCGACGTCCGCCTATCGCGACATGATGCTCTTCCTGGAGGACTCCCAGTTCAACAGCTCAGTGATGTGGGTGACTGCTCCGGCCGGTACCGGCAAGAGCACGGCCGCCGGCAGCTACGCCGCGACGCACCGCAACGTCTACCGTCTGACGTGCGCTTCCGACATGACGCGCACCGACTTCGTGCACGAGCTGGCCAGTCAGGTCGGCGTCCGCACGCAGGGGATGTCCGTCCGCGAGGCATTCAGCGCCCTTCTCCGTCACATCGTGACGCTGGACCGGCCGCTCCTGATCTTCGACGAGGCCGACAAGCTCGCCAACAACGTCATGTACTACTTCATCAACATCTACAACGCCCTGGAGGACCGCTGCGGCATCATCTTCCTGTCGACCGATGCCATCAAGAAGCGTTTCCGCCGCGGCGTCGACAATGACATCAAGGGCTACGACGAGATGGAGAGCCGGATCGGCCGTCGCTTCGTCGACCTCTCGCCGGTGAAGACCAACGAGGTCGAGCAGATCTGCATCGCCAATGGTCTTCAGGACAAGACGTCCATCGCGGCCGTCAAGAAGGACGCCGCCATGTATGGCAACGACCTGCGCCGCGTCAAGCGCGCCGTCCACCGCGAGCTCAGCCGTCTCGGCCTGTCTAACACGTCAGCTGTGGAGGAGTAAGTCATGAAGCAGACGATCTCGGCGGGACAGGTGCTCTCCGTGCGCAACCGCACGCTCCCCGTATCTGAAGAATGGCGCGGCTGCCTGGGCGACGAGATCGCCCGGAACGGCACCGTATTCTTCTGGGGACAGAGCGGCAACGGCAAGAGCTCGGCGGTCATGTCGTTTGCGAAGATGCTTACGGCGAGCGGTCGCGTCCTGTACGTCTCCCGTGAGGAGGGATACTCGCTGAGCTTCCAGAACACCCTTTCGCGCCTCGGCATGGCCGAGTGCGGAGCGGATCTCCAGGTGATCGACAATGAGAGCCTGGAAACGCTCAAGGAGCGCCTCTCCAAGCAGCGCAGCCCGGACTTCATTATCATCGATTCCGTCCAGGTGATGGGCCTGTCCTATCGCGACTTTTTGGAGCTCCGCAAGGCATACCCGCGCAAGCTCTTCGTCCTGGTCAGCCAGGTGTACGGCAAGCAGCCGGACGGCCGCTCCGCGATGAAGATGATGTACGACGCCGACCTGAAGATCTGGGTCGAAGGACACACCGCCTTCTCCAAAGGCCGCTTCATCGGATCTACGGGCAAGTACGTGATCTGGAAGGAAGGCGCCGACCGCTACTGGGAGGGCAAGAAGAAGGAAAACAACACACAAGAATAGAACACAATGGCAAAATCCTACACGAAATTCTACGCGCTTCTCCGCAAGAATCCGCGCATCGACAAGGACGAGATCGTGCTGCAGTACACTGACGGCCGCACCTCCCACCTGACGGCGATGTCGGACGAGGAGTTTGATGAGATGGTGGCCGCTCTCGAGAAGGCTACCAATACGCCCCGCGCAGCTCTGCGCAAGGCGCGCAGCTCCGCGCTGCTCCGCCTCGGCCGGCTCGGCATTGACACGATAGACAACTGGGATGGCATCAACGCCTTCGTCTCCAGCCCGAAGATCGCCGGCAAGCCCTTCGCGGAGCTCTCCGTCGAGGAGCTGCAGCAGCTGGTCCGCAAGCTCGAGATGATCGCCCGCGCCGGCGGCCTCAAGAAGCTGGAGCAAGATCAGGATCCTGTCGCGCCGGCACCCTTTGACCGGCCCGGCGTCGTCGTCCGCGTGCGCCCCACCGAGCTCGCCTCGTAAAACACCATTCAAGCACCGTTCAACCACAAAATAAAGAGTAATATGTCACGCAAAAAAACCACCGCACAGGAGACCATCTTCAAGGATGGCTTCGGAAAAGAAATCAAGAACAACAGTTTCATCGCCGACGCTAAGGGAAACACCTACCGCGTCAACCTTGTCAACGGGCTCGCCACTCCGCTCAATGAGGGCGCCGTCACCCCTCTGCAGGACCTTCTCGACCAGGGAGGAGTCAAAGTGCTGTCCGCCCAGGAAACGCTGCAGCTCGCGGCCGACAAGGCAGGAATCGCCCGCGTGGGCTCCAGCAAGCGCACAGAGGCGTCAAAAACGGACGCGAAGCTCGCGGAGGCTCCGCAACACGTCCGCGCGGAAGAAGCGCAAAATAACGCCCCGGCTCCGGACGTCATGGCCGAGATCGCGCTTGCACTCCAGGTCATCCCCGACAATCTGCTCGCGAAGGAGCTGCGCCGTCGCGGCTATGTCTTCTGCGCAGTGAAACCGGCAATCGTAGAGCTCTAGGCTATGGGAAAGTATCTTCTTATCGCTCTTGGCGTCATTCTCGGCTGTGCGATCATATACGTCGTCACCGTCCTGGCGCTTACAGCAGGATCTGGAGCAGCAGAAGGCGCCCGTGAAGTCAAAGTCGAGGAGGACGAATAGTATGAAGTTCTATTTCATGTCTTCGCTCAGCATGTCGTCCAGGCCTTCCCGTCTGGAGTCGGCGCTGTGCCAGGTGGTAAGCGAGAAATTTCAATACCACATGCTCAGCGAGAACGACGTGCCCGCTCTGGTCAGCGCGCTGCGTAGCGCAGAGCGCAAGGCCTGCAGGAGCAACAGATACCTGGCCCGGACGTCCGTCGACGAGGTCATCTCCCCGACCAACGCGGCCTATCACTATCTCAACATCGGCAGCTCTTTCTTCCAGCTTGTGGAATGCCAGGGCCCGTGCGAGCAGATCAGATCCATCGAGTTATCACTTAAATAAACATCAATATCATGGCAGAAAACAACAATCAGACGGTCCAGATGACCGCGGAGGAGCTGGCAGAGTTCCAGGCCTACAAACAGGAGAAGGCGCGTGCCGCCGCCGAAGAGCGCGTGCAGCAGCTGCGCGACAACTACAAGAACCTTTCGGAAGCGTTTGTCAAGTCGACGATGAAGTCTCTCTCGCCGCTTTCGGAGACCATCCGGAGGAAGAAGTCCGAAGTGCTGGAGCAGGCAGCTGCTCTCCAGGCGATCAAGGCCGAGCTGCTCGGCATCGACGGGAAGAACATGCCGAAGTCGCATCAGTTCACCAACGCGAAGGGCACCGCCCGCGTGACCATCGGAGTCTACGAGACCGACGCCTATGACGACACCGTCGAGGAAGGAGTCACCATCGTGAAGGAATATATCCAGGGCCTGGCGAAGGACGAGAACGGCAAGAAGCTGGCCGACATGGTCGTCACGCTCCTGCAGCGCTCGGCCAACGGCGCCCTGAAGGCCTCCCGCGTCGTGCGTCTGCGTAAGCTCGCAGAGGAGTCCGGAGACGCCCGCTTCCTGGAAGGTGTCCGGATCATCGAGAACGCCTACAAGCCGGCAGTCAGCCGCACCTACATCCGCCTCGAGAAGCGAGAGATCGACAAGGAGGGAGGCATCGTGCACGACTGGGAGACGCTTCCCCTTGGTATGACCGAATCCTAACACTCCGGGACCATGAAAGCAAAGAGAGATCAGCGGCTCATCGAGAAACGCAACGCGAAGATCGCGGCCCGGTACTACTACTGGACAGAGCGCCAGCGCCTTCGTAGCGATGACGCAATCAAGGTGATGAGCGAAGAAGAGTTCTTTCTGAGCGAGGCCACCATCCTGCACATCCTGCGCGTCGCGCAGCGAACAGGAGAGGAGGAGATCAAGAAGCTCATCAAGCTGAAGGGACCGATGGCGAGGCCGCCGAAGATCACGGCGGACATGCTTTCCCTGATGGCAGACAAGGTCCCTACGAAGTAATCACCCGGGCGCGGGTTACACCGCGCCCTTTTTCACACAAAAAAGAAGATCATGTACCCGAAAGAACTACAGAATAAGATGGATGAGATCCAGGCTCGCAAGCGGCGCCCGTCAGCCCTCTCTGAGGCGCTTTGTATGGCCGCTGCAGCGATGCTGATCATCACCATCGTGCTGCTGCTCTGCTACGGCCGTCGCGGCCAGGATCCTGTCCAGGATCAGCCGGCGCCGGCGCCCCGTCTCGAGCAGCACGTGGCAGCCGTGCGCGAGCTCTCCGAATGGGAGATCCTCTGGATGGCCGTGGCACTCACGGAGAGCCGGTACAACCCGTCGGCCGTCGGCAGCGCCCACGACTCCGGCATCCTGCAGCTCACTCCGATCTACGTGAAGGAGGTGAACCGCGTGTCCGGATCTGCTTACCAGCTCGAGGATGCCTTCGACAGCGAGAAGGCTCTCGAGATCACCTACGCGATGCAGGACCACTACAACCCCGAGCGGAACATCGAGCTGGCCATCTGGCTGCATAACAAGAGCCCGTACTACCGCATAGAGGTCCTGAATAACATGGAATTCGTAAAACGCATGGAGGCCTTTCGGGAGGTGTTGACAAAATGAAAGTAGAAGAATTAATGATGCACGACTGGGTGCTGTATCAAGGAAATCCGGTTTAAGTTCGTGGTTTTGGCACTGCGCGAGTCGCAATATCTAGTCCTGAAAATCCGTTCGTCCCGTTTAATGAGATAGACCCTATTCCTCTCACGAAAGAAATACTTGAGAAGAACGGATGGAGCGAAGACTATAACGAAGAAACACACGTATCGAGTCACCACTTTCCGGAAGACTTTAACCATATTTTGGAAATATATGATGCATCGCCCTACGGGATTCAGTGGACAATTAACTGTTACGAATACGGTGTCTTGCCTCTTATGTATGTTCACGATCTGCAGCACGCATTGAATTTGTGTAAAATCAAAAAAGAAATAGTGTTATGAAAGAATACAATCTTCCCCCCAGGGCCTTCTGCAAGCCCTGCACCACTTTCGGAGGGCCGTGCCCCTATTGTAATGGGGTGACTTGCCCCAGATTCCGCCGGAACAACCGGCTCGCTGGAATTCTCATAAGCGTCGCGGCCATCGTAATCGTACTAGCAATCGCATTTTTGTGCGGCATCGAAAAATAAATAGTGTTATGAGCAAGAAAGCTGAACTAATAGGGATGGACATCGCGTATGAGATGGTCTATTCTGGAGACACCATCCAGGACTCCAATGGCCGGAAGTATGTAGTCGCTGAACACGGCACCTGCCGCGATGCTTCCGGCCGCGAGACGCTTTTCCGCGACATTCAGGGCCCGCGGCTCTGCGCTGCCGAAAAGAAGCTCTCCAGCCCGTCGCAAGAAGCTGCTGCAGCAGTCGCAGACCAAGCAGCTGCTGCGCCTCGTCCGCACGCATTTCCTGACCCCCCCATAGGGAAGAAGAAAGGCGGCCGCCCGAACACGTCTGGAATGGTACGCCTGGAAAACCTCTACAAGCGTATTGGATGCCGCATAGCTGGCGCGAGACAGATCCTAGCAGATGCCGGCATTGAACTAGTCTTGAAAGGGAAGTATGTCGGAGTCCGCGTCGAAGATGAGGCTCTCGCTCTCGAGATCCTTGCAGCTGTCCAGGGACCGCCGGCGCCGGAGAAGCCGGCGGCGAAGCGATCATCGAAGGATCAGAGGGAGAAGGCTGCGAGCTCCGAAGAAATTCCTCCAGAGAAGACAGGCGTCCTTAAAACTGTCAAGGCATTGGTGAAGACCGGAGAGGATAAGACGTTCACGAAGTTTGACGCCTTTATTATCCTGGGCGACCAGGACATGGTCGACGAGCTCCGTCGCCGCGGCTACACAGTAACCTGTATTAAACACATCGAATTATAAACACTCAAGTCATGAAACTCAAACACACACAAGCAAGAAAAGCAAACACTCGCGCCTTCAGAAGTAACCGCGGGACCAGCAATCACTCCGAAATTCGTGCATTTAAGCGCGAGCATCTGCACAAGAAGAAGTATAAGACCTTCGGGTGCCATGTAACCAGGATCCAGCGCATCTTCTTGAAGCCTGATCGGTTTGGCATGGGACTGAGTGGCGTGCGCATCCGTTTTGTTGGACACGCCGACTAATAAGACATGGATACGATCAAATACAAAGGCGTCAAGTACGTCGTGCGCCACTGCCCGAAGGGAGCCGATCCCTGTAAACGCTGTGCATTCCGCGATGACATACTTTGCCCGGATTGTCGGGACTTCTTCAAACGCAACAAGAAGGGAGAAGCCACCAGACTCGCCTATTTTGCCTACCTCAAGCACCCGCTCGCGCGCCCGGACCTGTTGCTGGCTCTTTTTGTCATGGCGCTTCTTGCAATCTTCAGTTTGCTCTTATTTTAAACTAATTGTCTTATGTTCAAGTTCTTCAAATCGCTCCGCGTGGAGATCCGGAACCAGTCCAGCTGGAACTATGTGCAGCTGCTGCCGATGATCTTGCCGAGCATTGGCACAAGGGAGGAGGATAGAGGATTCTTCCTGTCTTTCGTTTGGCTTAAATGGGCCTTTGTGCTTGTCTTCAAGCTGGACCACGGGGAGATCGCTCCCGCGGCAGAAAACGACGTGATTGCAGCTGCAGTAACACTGCTCGAGTCGAAAGGATTCGAGGTCGCCGAGCCGCTTACTAAGGGGCTGCGTTGTGTGGCGGCTGAGCGCCGGCGCCAGATCCGGGAAGAGGGATTCTCCGCAGAGCACGACCAGCTGCACGTTAAGAATGAGCTGCTTTATGCCGCGCTTTGCTATCTGGATCCGTCGAGAAAATACGAAAAGGCGCGCGAGGGAGGAGTATTCTTTGGAGGCACCATGACGACCGAAGTGCCGACCGTCACCCTCGAAAAAGGGCCTGAAGGACCTGGCCAATACTTTGTCTTGCCGAGGCAGTTCTGGCCGTTTGACATCAAATGGTGGAAGCCGTGCCCGAACAACCGGAGACGGGAGATTATAAAGGGCCTTGCACTTGGCGTCGCCTATCTTGACCAGCAGCTCGAGCAGGAGTCAAAGACGGAGAAGATCATCGAAGACTGTTGCGGAGCGATGTAATAATTTTCGAGATATGCTTCGCTGGTTTATTAAGATCTTCGACTACATCAACTGGTCGATTTGGCACACTGGAGACTTCTAACCGACACGATAGAGGGACGCAGCAACGCGCTGCGGCCCTCTATTTTTAACTTATAGGTTAAATCCGAGCAGATACCTCGGGCGACGCCTGGACGCCCGTTGTAGGCGGTTCTATGATCTCGGTGACTTCGCAGCTGTAGGTCTGCTCGTAGACTTTGATCGCGTGGTCCCAGGTGAAGAACCGGCTGCCGCTCCGGATGAGCGGGCCGAAGCCATCGATGCGATGCCCCTGCAGCAGCTGGTGGACCTGGCTGCGCATGGCTGCGCGCTCTGCGATCTTTTCGGTCGTGGTCGAGCCGTAGTGCGTATCGTCGTAGCAGTCCAGGATCAGCCGGGCGCGGATGGTCGCCTGGCCGATCTGGGAGAGTCCTTTGATGTTGGTCCAGCTGCATTCCGGCGCGTCGATGAGAACGGCAGGGAACGTCAGCGGGTAGGTGTCGCGGTTCTCCTGGTTGAGCATCTCCAGCTGGCCGTAGTCTTCGTCGACGGTCCGGAGCTCAGGCATCAGCTGCCCGAAGAGGTTAATGAGATCTTGCAGTAACTTTTCCATTTGAATGCTGTTTTACGAAATTTCTGAGTTCGGTGTCGACGACATCCTTCACGATCTTGTCGACGGATTTGTCAGGGCCCAGGAAGTGCCGGCGCGGAATCTTTATCCTTCCGCCCGGCTTCTTCAGGGCCATGTTGCGCCAGAAGTCCGCCTCGACGGATCCCTTCCCGCGGATCTCCTGGGCCTCGTAGTGCTTCGCCCAGAAGAATTTCTTCATCCGCTGCGTGACGGAGATCTCGTCGCCGTCATTATGCACGGATGCGTACTTGACCAGGTTGCGGATGAGCACCTTGCCGGTCATCGGCACGTAGTCCGTCGACATCATCAGGTGATCGTTGCCGGAGAGCAGCGGTCCATACTGGCCGCCAGCGCCGGAGAAGCCGAGTTTTCTCCGGAGAGGATCCTGCCACTCCTGGCCGCCGTAGAAGCTGCCGCGGCGGAAGTTCTCCCGGACGGAGCTCTGCACGGCGCGGCCTACCTTGACAGGCAGGACGCGCTGCTGGATGCGCTGCAGCTCTTTGAGGTCATCGCTGACCATCTTGAGGAGGTCCGGTGCGGGCATTTGCTAGTTACTTTTCTGGTTACTATTTACTTCCGAGGTATTCCGATGCTGTTGAGCAGCGCCTTGGTGGCGTCGCCGGCACCAGGATAGGCCTCGGTGTAGTACGGGTGCGAATAGCTGAAGATGCGGCCGTCTTCGGCCGGGTTGTTGTCCAGCCCGGGCATCGGCAGCGGAGGCGCCCAGCCGTCGAGCGCGGCGCCGTTGACCGGCTCGTCAGTCTGCTTCAGGGAGCACTTGCAGTTCCAGCGGTCGCCCGGCCTGTGCTCCTTCCAGAAGGGATGGTCGAGCGGAAGCGTAAGCCGAAGCGCCCAGTAGTGCTGGTGGATAGGATCCGGCGTGATGGAGGTCGTCTCCATCCACTGAAGATTCGGGAAGACGTCGCGCTCCTCCTCGAAGTGCTTCCAGTCGGCGGCCTGGTGCGCCCGGATGACGGCGGTGTTGTACTCCGTCTCCAGCCAGCTGCCGTTATAGTGGTCTGTCATCCCCTGGATGTCGCGCTTCCAGCGGTCGAAGCTCTTGAGCTGGCCGGTCTCCGGATCTATCAGCTGACGGGCGATGTCGTTCTGGTACCGGTGCGTCTTGAAGGCCGAGAACACTGCGTTATTGTTGCGCAGCTCCTCAATGAAGCGGTCCGGCACGTCCTCCGGCTCGAGACTCTCCGCGAGGCCCCTGGCTGTCGCCTCATTGAAGAGGCGCAGCGTCTCGAAGAAGATGTGCTTCTCAATCTGCGTCCTGACGTTGATCTCGCGCTCGAAGATGGCGCGAAGACCTTCCGCCAGGGCGCGGGCGCTGAACTCGACGGGGATCTCCGCTCCTTCGTTGCGCAGATCCTGGCAGGCCGGGCAGCTGCAGCCGTACTGCGTGTCAATCAGAACGGCAAGGGATCCTCGAGCGCCCCGCCCCGCGGGGCTAGCCCGAAAAAACGCTTGAACCTGTTGAAGAAGCGCTCTTTCTCTTCGATATCATTGGCGGGCTCATTGAGCCGCCGCGCAAACTCCCCGGAGCGCTCTTCGGCGGCGATGCGCGTCGCCTCGATCTCCTTCTTCAGCTTATCGTAGTCTTCCGGCTTCTCGACGTCGAATACCTGGTAGAGGTAATCGTCCGACATCGGCAGGCCGAGCTCCTTAAGCGTGCTGACGACGTTGATCTGGACCTGCTTGTCCATGTACTTCTCCTGAACGCGCACGAACTCTCCATTCGAGGTGTCGACTCCGAGGCTCGAGAAGATGTCAGTCATGTCATAGTTGAGCAGATCCAGGATGAACTGCACGTCGTCCTCGGTGATCTTCATCTGCTCCTTCGCCTGGACGGTACCAAGGGCCTGCGTCCCGTTGGTGTCGCTCTTGGTGGTGAGCGTGTTGCCCAGGATGGCGATGGACATCTCGTCGTTGCAGGCATCGCAGAAGCGCTCGTAGAGGTCATTCGTGCCGCTCTTCTGCGTCGACTCATGCAGCGTCATGTTGGAGCCCTCCGGATGGATGTAGACCGCATTGGCGCCCTGCTTGCATGCGTCGTCGAGCAAGCGCTTGCGCGCCTCCTCGTCGCCGGCCGCGTAGGTGTACTCGCGGATCGGCATGCCGAAGATCTGGCAGAACTGGGCCCAGTCGCCCATGTTTCCACGCTTATAGAGGGCGTACGGAGCGCAGGTGGCGAGATCTCCCAGCCCGCGCGGGTCGTCGCAGACCAGCAGGCAGTTGGAGAACATCTCGAGCGGGACGCCGTTGACGTCGCGCTCATAGAGCAGCACCTGCTTCTTGACAGGGTCGAAGTGCTTTCGGTCAATCAGGTCGAAGTCAATCCAGCCGGCGTCATCGCGCTTGAACTGGAAGAGGGAGAATCCCCACAGCTTGGAGTTGACAGCCTCCTTGACGAAGCGGCGGAACCAGGGCGAGCGGATCTGCTTGTTGATCTCCTCGTCCGGCTTCCCGTCGCGCTGGAACTCGAAGCGCTCGCGGGCAACGGCGCTCAGGCGCTTGTTGATGATTCCCTTGAGGTGTCCGTCGATGGTGGAGACGGAGTGATAGATGTCGTACAGCTCCGCGCGGTTATAGAAGTCGATGGCGCTGGCCGACTGCAGGCCGGCCATGTATCTCCGGATGTCGAAGTGGAAGAGCTCCGGAGACTGCAGGATGACGGTCAGGTTCCGTTGGGTCGGGGAGAGCTGGGTGATGCCTCCCTGGGTGATTTCTTTCTTGGCCGCAGGACGGCCTCTTCTTTCTGCCATAGTGGTGATGCTTTAGATGTGTGTAGGCCGGAGCTCATTGGAGCGCAGCTGCCAGGGCGAAGCATTGGCGGCCGCCTCCTCCGGGAGCCGGGGAGCGTTTGCGATGGTTACTTTGCCGGCGGCCACGGCCTTCAGCCATTCGACGGCACGGTCGTAGCGATCCTTGCGGACCTGCGAGATCTTGTAGGGGTTGTGCTGGCAATAGATGTGATAGACGGTGATGTCGACTGCCATCATCAGCACGAGCTGATTGCGGTCTTCGCCGGAGGCGCTGAAGAGGGCCTCGGTGTCGTAGAACTTGTCCAGGTATCCGCGCATCTCCTCGATGGCGCGGTCCTCACAGATCTCCACGATGGCGGAGTCGGCGACGTCGCTGTCGTGGCGGAGCAGGGCGTCCAGGATCTCTCGGTGGATCGAGGCGTCGTAGTCTGTTTCCTGTATGAACTGGCTCATAAAATGATATTTAATTAGCGTTTCACGTCAATTTATACGCATTACATGCGCGAGTAGCTGTCGATGAGCTCGGCCCGCGATACCACGTCGATGCGGGAGCCGTCCTGCAGCAGGCGCCGCTTCACGCAGGCGACGGCGCCCTCCACGGCGTCCGGGCCGTCGGCAGGGAACGGAAGCGTCGGCTCGAAGAGCTTGAACTGGTCAATCATCTCGACCATGTGCGGATTGTCGGCCTCGGCGGCGTTGAAGATCAGGGCACCGTTTCGGTCGAGCGGCTCGAGGTTCGCCTCGATACGTGCGGCCTTGTCGGTTTTCGGCCGTGCGTCTCCGGTGATGAAGAGGCTGTCATGCCGGCGGATATTCTCCTCGCGGATGAGCGGCAGGAAGACCTGCTCGTAGAACGGATCCTGCAGGCTGTTGTTCTCGATCATGTAGAAGACCGGCACGCGGCCGCCGACGTATTCCTTCATCTGATAGTACCAGTCGATGAAGTTCGCATTAGTGCATCGGTCGACGAAGACCTTCAGCACGTAGAAGGTGGTCTTCGCGCAGCCGACGAGGCAGAGCGACTTCGTGGATCCTCCGCCTTTGTTGGAGGTGGACGGGTCGCCGTAGCAGACCAAGAACTTGAAGGCGCTGAGCGGCAGGACCTTCCCAAGGGCGAGATTTTTGAAGACCTTGCCCTCCTGGATCGGGTTGTTCATGTATTCCGCCTGGAAGGAAGCGGTGGAGATGGTCGCCATGACGCGCTCGATGTGCTCGAGGGTGTTTTTCTGCGGCCAGCTGCTGTTACCGTCCTTGTCGACGATGTTGACGATGCTGTGCTTGTCCGCCTTCTTCCCCAGGCGTCCGATGACGGTGTCCTTCGCGATGAGGTTGCCCTTCGCCAGGATCAGCGTCGGCTTGTTGACCGACCGGGTAGGAATGACGGCCCGCTCGATGAACTCGGTTTTCTTGTCCAGGGTTACGGGGTTGCGGCAGTCCTTGTCAGTGTCGTAGTCGTCGATGTCGATGATGTCCGGACGGACGCTTTCGTTTCTGGTACCACGGGGCGCGTTGCCGAAGCCGACGGCCATGAAGGTGAGGGCGCTCTTGGTGACGAAGTGGTCCTCCTCCCATTTGCCGATGTTCTCCTGCTCGCCGTAGAAGGCGATGATGCGCTGGTTCGCCTCGAGGTTCGCCCGGTAGGGAGCCAGCAGGCGGACCGCGGCGTCCTGCGTCGCGCTGACCATCAGCAGGAAATGCTTGCGGCCGGTGAGCATCAGGAAGAGCTCGAGCATCATCGCGATGGTGGACTTGGCCAGCTCGCGGCTCCAGCTCCATACCTCGTACCATTCGTCGTTTCGGCAAATCCGGTTGATGGAGGCCACCTGGAAGGGCGCGAAGTCGCAGCTGGCGTAGTTCGGGAAGAAGTATTTCATCCACTCGACCGGATGCGCCTCGAGGTAGGCCTTCTTGCGCTGCTTCTCCGCTTCGCTCAGCTGCTCGACGGGCGTCTCCCGGCGGATGTTCTCCCGGAAGATCTCCCACTCTTGCAGCGCTCTTTTGTCGATCTCTTTCATGGTCTAGCGGAGTTTGTCCTTGATGAATGCGTCCCAGAGATAGCTGAACTCGACGGCCTTTTGCGGATCTGCACCGCGCAGCCAGGTCAGGAAGGCGATGCCGGTGTTGACGAGCTCGTGGATGCCCCCTTCCGTCTCGAGCTTTCCGATGGAGGAGGAGAGCTTCGCCAGGATGTCGGCCTCTGCCGGCGTCGGCCGCCGCTCTCCGTCCGGACGGGAGAGGATCTCGTCATTGATTGTCTGGACGTGGGCGTACAGGTTCTTGAGCATCTTGTCCTTTCCGACGGTCATCGATGCCTTGATGTCACGCCAGCCTTCGTCCTTCGCCCAGCGGGCGATCGTCTGCCGCGCAGCGCCGACCTTGTCGGCCACTTCTTCAAAGGTGTAGTCGCCGGCGAGGTAGAGCTCTTTCGCGATTGTTTTCTTCTGGTTGTTCTTAAGTGCTGCAGCCATAAGCAAATCTTTTTCGCAAAGATTGCTTTTTATTATGAGTTTCGCGAATCGTAATTTTCCCGCATCAAAGCGCGTAGCATCCACAATATCAATACATTTTATCGCGCGAAACGCGCGTTTTTTTTCTTGAAAAAGTATGCGCATTTTTGCGACGTAACGAACAAACGATAATTTTCGCTTATGAGTAAACCGAAAACGAAGTTCTCCTTCCTGAATGTCGTGGCCACTTCTCCGGACCGCGCTTCGCTGATGCTCTACGGGGCTGTCGGCGAGAAGGAGCCGGTCAATCCGGAGCGCGTCGTCTCCGAGCTGCTCATCCTGCAGCAGGACTTCCCGTTCATCGACGTGCATATCAACTCCCACGGCGGCGAAGTGTTTGCCGGCATGGCCATCTATAACGCGCTGCGCGGGTCCGCTTCCAACATCAACATCTACGTCGACGGCGTGGCCGCATCCATCGCTGGAGTGATCGCCCTGTGCGGCAAGCCTCTCCACATGTCGCGCTTCTCTCGCCTGATGCTCCACCAGGTGAGCGGCGGATGCCGCGGGAATGCGCAGGATCTGCGCGAATGCGCCGACCAGATCGAGAGCCTCGAGAGCTCCCTGGCTGAGATGATCAGCAAGAAGTGCGGGATGTCGTCCGAGGACGTCAAGGCCGAATTCTTTGACGGGAAGGATCACTGGATGACCGCAGATGAGGCAAAGCGCCGCGGGCTCTGCGACAGCATCTTCGACGTCGCCGGTTCCGAATCGCTCGGTACAGCTCCCACCGCCGAGGCGGCGTATGCGTTTGCAAACTCCGTCCTCGAGAACAGAACACCATCTATTAAAACTGATAAAATGGATTTTTTTGCTGAACTGAAGAAGGAATCTTCCTTCAAGGATCTGAGCGAAGAGCAGGCTCTCGGTCAGATCAGAACGCTTGCCAATGCTGCCGCGAAAGTGCCGGCGCTTGAGGCTACGGTCAAGCAGCTCCAGGGCGACCTGAAGGCCGCGAAGGAGAAGGAGATCGAGGCGTATCTCAACAGGGCCAAATCCGAGGGTCGTATCTCCGAGGATCAGGTCGCTACCTTTAAGGCGCTTCTGGCGGCCGATGAGCCGAACACTCGCAAGATCATCGACGCGATTCCGGCGAAGCAGAAGCCCGTCAACATCGCTGACTTCCTGAAGGGCGCCCCCGGCGCATCCGACAAGACCAAGGACCTCGCCAAGATGTCCTGGGACGAGATCGACCAGGCCGAGCGCCTCGCTGAGCTCAAGAACGAACATCCGGATCTCTACGCGGCTAAGTTCCAGGAGAAATTCGGAACGAAGGCGAACTAACAAATCTCAAGCAATATGGCAGTACAGAAAGAAATTTGGCAGAGGGACATCATCGAGGGTCTCTTCGCCGACGACAGTTTCCTCTCCCGCGCCGTCAACGATGACATTTATGTCAACGAGGGCAAGCGGGTTCACATCCCGAACGCCGGCTCCCCGTCCGGTGTCGTGCTCAACCGCGATACCTACCCGGCTACCGCCTACGTCCGTAACGACCAGGACGTCGACTACGTCCTCGACGAGCTGACGACCAACCCGGTCCGCATCCCCTATGCCGACATGGTCGAGCTGTCCTACAACAAGCGCAACAGCGTGATCTCTCAGGACCGCAAGGAGATCATCTTCCACGCCGCCGAAGCCATACTCAAGAACTGGTGCCCGGCCGCCGGGATGCGCGTGCTCACCACTGGAAAGGCCGTGTCCGCCTGGACCCCTTCCGCCACCGGCCTGCGCAAGGCCATCAGCACGAAGGACGTCTCCAACCTCCAGAAGCGCATGAACGCCGACAACGTGCCCATCGACGGCCGTGTCCTCCTGCTCGACGCCGACATGTACCAGCAGCTGCTTGACGGCATGACCGAGACGCAGGCCATCGGCTTCTTCCAGGCTGCCGACGTCAAGCGTGGCGTCATGGGTATGCTCTACGGCTTCGAGGTCATGATGCGCTCCACCGTCTACCGCTTCGCTGCGGACGGCACGCTCAAGGCCCTCAGCGATGCCGGCGCGGAGACCGACAATGCCGGCGCTCTCGCCTGGCAGCGTGACAGCGTGAGCCGCGCCCTCGGTGAGGTCGTGATGTTCGACAGCAAGGACAATCCGCTGTACTTCGGCGACATCTACTCCTTCCTGGTCCGCGTCGGCGGTGCTATCCGCCGCTACGACAAGAAGGGCGTCTACGCCATCGTGTCCTCCCCGGCCAATGCAGTCACCGGCTTGGCCCTCTCCGACGAGGACATCGACATCACCGGCACCGGGACGCAGACCGTCACCGCCACCGCGACTCCGTCCTCCGAGTCCGTCTACACCGAGTGGGAGATCGGCAATCCTGAAGTCGCCACCATCAGCGCAACCGCCGGCGCTTCCGTCGTCGTGACCGGCGTCGCCCCGGGTGTCACCTGGCTGAAGGCCAAGAACGGCGGGCAGGAAGCCATGGCCACCATCGAGGTCGTCGCCGCCTCTCCGACCGCCCTCGTGCTCGACGACATGTCCATCGACATTGTCGGTACCGCGACGCAGACCGTCGCTGCCACCGCCACGCCGAGCAGCTTCTCTGCTTCGACCGAGTGGGAGATTGGCAACACCGAGGTCGCGACCATCAGTGCCAACACCGGCGCCTCCGTCGTCGTGACCGGCGTCGCCCCTGGTACCACCTACCTGAAGGCGAAGAATGGCGCGAAGGAGGTCATCGCCATCGTCAACGTCACCGAGAGCTAGTCTCCGGAAGGACTCAATGTTTAACGTGTGCCGCCCCCGGCGCCTTTCCGGAGGCGGCACATTATAAAACCAGAAATCCATGCTTCCTAGAGTTAAAATCAACTATCTCAACGGACTGCTCGGCGCAGCCCCTGAAAGCCAGGACGGCCTGCTGATGCTCTGCGTGATCGGAGCGGCAGCTGTGTCCGATACCTTCGCCTTGGGCACGCCGTACCGGATCGTGCGCCCCGGCGACCTCAAACCGCTGGGCGTGACGTCGACCGCCAATGCTCGCCTCGTCGAGCTGGTGGACCAGTTCTACGGGGAGGCTGAGGAGGGCACGCCGCTATACATTCTGGGCCTGGCGAACACCTACACGATGACTACCGCGTGCAACCATCTCGACGGTCCGCTCACGGCCATCATCGCAGGTCTTCACGGTGTCCTGCGCGGCATCATCGTCGCCGAGCAGAGCTCCGCGTCGCCCACCGTCACCGAAGGCCTGGATCCGGATGTGTTTACGGCTCTCCCGAAGGCCCAGGACCTCGCGGACTATGCCGCCAGCCACTTCTACTCTCCGATCTTCGTGATCCTGGAGGGCCGCGCCTACGCGGGCGCCAGCTCCCTGCGGGATCTCTCCTCTTCCGCCTACAACCGCGTGGGCATCTTCATCGGCGACACGAAGGTCGGCGGTACCGCCGGCTCCCCGGCGTCGACGAAGAACGCCGCTGTCGGCGTGCTCGCCGGCCGAATCGCATCCGTCCCGGTGCAGCGCAACATCGGCCGCGTGGCCGACGGCCCGCTCTCCCCAGATTCCTTCTATCTCGGCGCCGCCCTGGTCGACGACGTGATGGACGACGTGGAGACGATCTACGGCAAGGGCTACATCACGCCGCGCATCTTCTACGGCCAGGATGGCTACTTCTTCAATGACGACCGCCTCGCCTGCGCCGCTTCCGACGACTACGCACACCTGACCGCCCGCCGTACCGTCGACAAGGCCGCACGCATCGCCTACCTGACGCTGCTGCAGTACCTGCTCGACGAGATTGAGGTGAACAACGACGGCACCATGCAGGCTCCTGTCCTCAAGAGCTGGCAGGCCTCCGTCGAAGGCGCCATCAATCGCCAGATGGGCGCGCAGGGAGAGCTCAGTCTTGTCGACGGCTCCGGCTGCGTCTGCTTCATCGATCCGGCGCAGAACGTGCTGAGCACCTCGAAGGTCAGGGCAACGCTGCGCGTGCGCCCTTACGGCTACGCGCGTGACATCGAGGTGGATCTGGGATTCCTGACTGACAACGAAAGCTAACGCCTTATGTTCAACACTCACGAATATGAATGGTCCGACGTGACCGTGGTGCTGGCTGGCCGGGACGTCACCGGTCTGCGCGGCATCAGCTACAGCTCTGCCCAGGAGAAGGAAGCCCTGTACGCGAAGGGCAACATGCCGCACGGCATCCAGCGCGGGAACAAGTCCTACACCGGCTCCATCCGTCTTCTGCAGTCTGAGGTCATCGCCCTGCAGGCGGCGTCTGCTACCGGCAGCATCCTGGACATCACGACCGACGTCGTGGTTGCCTATGGCAATCCGTCGATGGGCGACGTGATCCACACCGACCTTGTCCGCGGCGTCGAGTTCACCGAAGATCCGAAGTCTCTCAACCAGAATGACAAGTTCATGGAGATCGAGCTTCCCTTCATCGCCCTCGCCGTCGAAAACGACTACCGTTAATCCGTAGGGCCCGGAGCCCCCGGGCCCTTCTTTTAAAACACACACAAAACACCGTTTGAAATATGTTTACTTACACCGCAGACCAGCTTAAAGACTGGAAAAAGAAATACGGCGACGATAAGATCTTCGAAATCGTTGTTGGTGAAAAGAAAGCCATCCTCCACAAGCCCACCCGCACGGACCTTTCTTTTGCGATGGCCGGCAGCTCACAGGCCAAGGATTCCATCAAGTTCGCGGAGCTTCTCCTTCGGACGTGCTGGATTGAGGGCGACATGGAGATCCAGAACGATGACGAATACTTCTTCGCCGCCGTCCCCAAACTCGAAATCCTCTCTGAAACGAAGGAGGCCGAGATAAAAAAACTCTAGAGCTGGCCGACGGTCGTCCGGAAGGGAACTGGATTGGTTACATGGACACGATGCTCCGTTACTACCTCCACATCGACCCGGACACGCTGACGGACCAGCAGTGGGCTGAGAAGATCCAGCAGCTGAAACACATCCGACAAACTGAAGCAGGACCACGCAAATGAGCAACACCGCAGAATACCTCATCAATATATCCGCCACCGGCGAGCGCTCGGCGTCGAGTAAAATCGAAGGCGTGCAGCGTAAACTTGACGCTGCCGACCGCTCGGCGTCGCGCCTCTCCGGCCGCGTCGGCGGCCTGGGCAACGCGCTCCGCTCGCTGCCCGGCGGTTCTTTCTTTGCGAATCCTCTGGCCCAGCTGACGGCCGGCATCGGCGTCGTCTCACACCTCGGCATGCAGGCCGAAAAGACGGCGACGGCATTCAACGTCCTTGTCGGATCTGAGAGCAAGGCTGCGAAGATGCTCGGAGAGATCAACAAGTACGCGGATAACACTCTTTGGGACCGCTCGTCCGCCCAGGAGGCGGCGAAGACGATGCTCGGCTTCGGCGTAAGTACGGAGTCCGTCGTGGAAGATCTCAAGATGCTCGGCGACGTCGCGATGGGCGACAAGAACAAGCTGCAGCAGCTGGCCCTGGTATTCGGCCAGATCTCCGCCGCCGGCAAGCTGCAGGGACAGGATCTCCTGCAGCTCATCAACGCCGGATACAACCCGCTGCTCGACATTTCCGCGCAGACGGGCAAGTCCGTCGCCCAGCTGAAGGACGAGATGTCCAAGGGCCTTGTCACCTTCGACCAGGTCCGCTCGGCCTTCGAGCGCGCAACCGGCCCTGGCGGCAAGTTCGCCAATATGACCGAGAAGATCGCACAGACGTCTTATGGAGCGTGGGAGCAGCTGAAGGGAAAGCTGCTGGGCGCCCTGCTCAACATCTACGAGATAATCCAGCCGTACCTCATCCCGGCCATCAACATACTCGGCAAGGGGCTCGATTTGGTCGCCAAGGGCGCCAAATGGGTCGCTGATAACTTCCAGACGATCCTGGCTGTCGCCGGCCCTCTCACGGCCGCAATAGTGGCCTATAACGTCGCGACAAAGATTGGAACGGTTCTCACATCCGGCTTCGTGGCTGTCCTCAAGGTTCTCAACTTTGTGATGAACCTGAACCCGGTCGGCCTGATCGTCGCCGGCATCGCGGCGCTTACCGCCGCCGTCGTGGTCTGCTGGAACAAGTTCGCCGGCTTCCGCGCTTTCATCATCACCTTGTGGGACACCATCAAAGGCTTCGGCGAGATCCTGAAGACCTACGTCCTCGACCGGATTCAGGGAATTCTCGGCGGCGTCGGCAAGCTGGGCGAGGCCATCGGCAAGCTCTTCAAGGGAGATTTCCAGGGCGCCTGGGAGGCCGCGAAGAGCGGCGGCTCGATGCTTCTCGGCATCGACGCGGCTAAGAACGCCGCGAAGGGGACGCGGGACCTGGCGCAGAGCTGGAGCTACAACTACGCGAACAACCTGGCCACCGAGCGCGGCAAGCAGAAGGCGAAGGAAGGCGGCATCAGCACGCCGTCCGCCGCCGGCGGCGTAGCAGCTGCCGCGGGGCTCACTCCGGCGGCCGGCGCCGCCGGCTCCGGCTCCGGATCTGGCGCCGGCTCCCTCGCGAAGGACATCGCCACCGGCGGAACCCGCAACACCTCCATCGTCATCAACATCTCCAAGTTCTTCGACGACATCAATGTGACGACCACTGACAGCCGCGACACTCGCGCCCTGCAGGACGCCATCCTGGAAGGCATTAACCGCTCACTTGAAATTGCAACCAGCGCAGCAAAATAATGGCAGAGAACAGGATCATACTAGAGGACCTCGTCCGCCGGCTCCCGGCCGGATCTGTCCCGGAAGGATATAGCATCGCGCAGCTCACCGAAGAGCAGCTCACGGACATCGTCGTGGCTAACGCCATCGGCGTGCCGATGACATTCCCGCTCTACTTTAAGCTGGAAGGCGGAGACTGGTGGCTGCTGCCTTACGAGCCGCAGGTCACCCTCCAGGGCTCCAACGTCATCGTGAAGAAGCAGGTGTCCAAGGGATCCGTCCGCGGCACTATCAAGGAGCGCTGGTCACAAGGGGACTACAGCGTCAACATCTCCGGCATTCTGATCAGCACGGACGGCGCCTATCCGTCCGCGGACGTCAAGCAGCTGCGCGCCTTCTGCGAGGCCGGCCGTGTCCTGGTGAAGTCTCCGCTGCTGGAGATCTTCTCCATCAACCAGATCGTCATCGAGAGCTGGAGCATGCCCTTCACGCCGGGCGTGGCCAATCAGGCCTATACCATCGGCGCCGTGTCCGACGACATCTACAAGCTGCTGCTGCGCAAGGAAGACCTCAAACAGATCTAGACATGTTTACGATGAAGTTCGACATACAGGTTGGAGACTACCGGCTGGGAATGGTCGAGAAGGTCGAGGTGCGCCGCTCCGTCGAGGAGCTGGCGGACACGGCCATCATCACTCTCCCGGGCGCCGAGTATAATGCAGCCCTGCAGGTGGAGGACAAAATCCACCGCGGTGACCGCGTCATCATCAATCTCGGCTATGAGGAGATCGGCATGGTGCAGGAGTTCGAGGGCTGGGTGCAGCGTGTCGGTACCGACGGCGGCGCCATCACGCTCGAGTGCGAGGATGACCTCTTCCTTTTCCGGAAGGCCCTGCCGGACGAGCAGCTCAAGAACGTATCCCTGTCGGCGCTTCTCGCCAAGGTAGTCGAGGGCGTCGGCGGCGGATTCTCCGTCGACTGCTCATACAGCTGGACCTATCAGAACTTCGTGATCAGCAGCGCGACCGGCTACGACGTCCTGAAGAAGGTGCAGGAGGAGAGCGGCGCTGACATCTACATCGAGGGGAAGGTTCTTCACGTGCACGGTCCCGGCGAGAAGGTCGGCAACACCGTGATCTACGACTTTACGCGGAATATCCAGGACAGCGACTTGACCTATCGCCGCACTGAAGACCGGCGCGTCCGCGTGGTCGTCAAGGCCCTCACGCCTGACGGCAAGGTCAAGGAGAAGGAGTACGGCACCACCGGCGGCGACCGCATCACCGTGCGCGCCATGTCGTCCGACGACGAATCGATGAAGCTGCGCGGCGAGAGCGAGCACAAGCGGCTCACCTTCGACGGCTACGACGGCAACATCGTCACGTGGCTGGTCCCGTACATTAAGCCCGGCGACAAGGCCGAGCTGCACGATCCTGACTATGACTATAAGGACGGCGCGTACTACGTGCGCTCCGTCGAAACCGAGTTTAGCGCCGACGGCGGCAAGCGCACTGTCGAGCTGGGCTATAGACTGCTGTGACCATGACACCGGAACAGAGACTACTTCGCAACATCAAGGCGGCCGCGGGCCCTCAGCAGCTGGCGGTCTACCAGGGCATCGTAGCCGCTGTCGACGGCGAGACGTGTACTGTTGAGTTTGCCTCGCAGCGCGTCGATGGCGTGCGCCTGCGCGCCTCCGTCGCGGAAGTCGAGGAGCAGCTGCTCGTCGTGCCGAAGGTCGGCAGCGCCGTAGTGGTCGGCTCGCTCTCCGGAGATCTCGCGGAGCTCGTGGTGCTCGTCGTCGACGAGGTGGAGCGCATCGAGATCAACGGCGGGAAGCTCGGCGGCCTGGTGAACATCGAGCCGCTCGTGGACGGGCTGAATGACCTAGTCTCCGCTTTTAATGACCACACGCACACCATCCCGACAGGCGGCGTGGTTTGCGGAGAATATCCAAACGGAGCCCCCGTCAACGTCCCTAAGACGACCGGCCGGGCGACGGAGTTCAATCGGGAGGATCTTGAAGATGAAACAGTAAAACACTGATAAAATGAGAGGCATACAACTCACAGACTTTGACCTTTTCGTCGATGTGGTGCGCGACTCCTCCGGACGGATCACCTCCGGGCTGGTGGTCGGAGACATCCTCTACCAGAACCAGGCGCTGATCCTTGCGTTCAACAAGGGCGACCTGAAGGCGGACGTGTCCGTCGGCGTGGGCATCGGCCGGATGGTGCTCGACAATGAGCGTCTCACCTGGCAGCGCGAGATCCAGGAGCAGCTCGAGATGGACGGCCAGAAGGTCGAGTCCATAAAGATCACCGACAAATCGATTTACATTAAAGCAACATACTGACATGATTGACACCATCAAAAACCTCATCGTAACCGGCTGCAGTTTGCTGGCCGCTTACTTCTACCCGCTCAAGGACATCGTCTTTGTGATCTTCTTCATCTTCCTGCTTAACTGCCTTTTCGGGCTGGTCGCCGGCCTGGCCGTGCAGGGCGAGAAGTTCAACCTCAAGAAGTTTTTCCGCTGCCTGCTGGAGACGCTCGTCTTCTACGTGATCGTCCTCTCCATCTACGTGGTCGGCGAAAAGATGGGCAATCCGGACGGAGCCCTGCAGTGTATCAGCGGCGTCGTCTATGCTATCATCTACTTCTATTCCGTCAACATCCTGCGCAACGCGAACAAGCTGCTCCCGAATTGCAAGACCATCCATTTTCTGTACTACTTGCTGAGCTTCGAGATCATCAAGAAGATCCCGTACCTGCAGCAGTTCCAGGATAAGAAGGACGAGGTCGCCGCGGAGCTCAATAAGAAGGAGGAGTAACCATGGGAACCATCAGTCAGAATTTCTCCTACCGCGAGTTCGAGAAGAGCGACACCGCCGACCGGCTGGGCATTTGCAACGTGATCACCACGGTGCGCGTGCGTGATTCTGTCCGCGCCCTGACGCTCAATATCCTGCAGCCGCTTCGCGACGCCGTGAAGCGCGCCGTGCGGATCTCTTCTGGATTCCGCTGCTTCCTGCTCAACAAGGCCGTCGGCGGCGTGGAGACCTCGCAGCATACCAAGGGAGAGGCGGCCGACATCTACGTCCTCCTGGAGGACGGCTCCCGGATGCCGTCCGTCGAGCTCGCGCGCCTCATCATCGCGCTGGAGCTTCCCTTCGACCAGCTGATCCTTTACCCGACCTTCGTGCACGTCAGCCACAAGCTGGACGGCGCGCAGCGCGGGAATGTCCTGTATAACAAGTCCTACAAGGGCCCGAAAGTCTAGAAACTATGCGGAAGTGCATATTTTTCTTTTTTTGTGTGTCGGCTCTGGCCGCCTGCTCTCCGAAGACATTCTCCGGAGTGCAGGAGGCCCGGGCCTTTACGCACACGCAGCTCGTCGACAGCGTCTATCTGAGGAGCTGGCTGGAAGCTCGGATGCAGCAGTACATCCAGCAGAGCTTCGAGCGCGTAGACTCCACGAAGACGGAGACCGTCCGGGAGATCCTCTCCGCGCCGGACTCCTCCGGCCATCAGTACGTCGTCGAGCGCAGCACGACCAGCAGCGTCTCCGGATCCTCCACGAAGGCCGGGAAGACAACAGTCGTCGAGCAGCAGATCCTGCAGGAGGTCGACAGCACGGCCGTGCGGGACAGTGTCAATACGTCAGTGGCGGAGATCCGCGAAGAATACGAACAGAACACCGGGAAACGGGCGCCCTGGTGCCCTTGGTATGTCTACCTCGGCGGCCCGCTTGTAGCGCTAATTTTAGGCGTCTATTTGGGCGCTCGAGGTAAAAAATGGATAGGAGGATTGTAGGATGTTTGCAGTGACAGTCAGACGCCGGCAGACGCTTTCAGATGTGTGCCTCCAGGTATACGGCACCATTGAAGGCATCATCGCCCTGGCCCGCGAGAATAACCTTTCCCCGTCCGGAGAGCTGGAGGCCGGTACCGTGCTGCAGTGCCCGGACGTCACGTACGACAACTATCTGCAGGATTACGTCCGCAAGAACGGCATCATCCCTGCGACGGCATACAACGGCCGGGGCGAGATCCGGCAGCGCATTTTTACAGAAGAGTTTACCGAGCAATTTGAATAATATGGCACGCACAATTCAACAGATCAAGGCATCGATGACGGCCCAGTTCATGGGCGACAGCGTCATCCGCGAGAAATACGGCATCGTTGGAGATGCTACCTTCGATTCCACCTTCAGCACCGTCAGCATCGAGAATATCTGGTTTTCCATCGTGGCGTCTGCCATCTGGGTGCTCGAGTCAATCTACGACGCCTTCAAGGCAGACGTCGACGAGAAGATCTCCGGCGCCGTCGTGGCGTCCATCCCGTGGTACCACAAGATTGCGCTGGAGTTCCAGTACGGAGACAGCCTGGTCTTCGACGAGGAGACGCAGCAGTTTGTCTACCCGACCATCGATCCGTCGAAGCAGATCGTCAAGTTTGCAGCCTGCCGCGACGTCGGCGGCGGAGTCTATATTATCGCGGCGAAGGCAGATGGATCCGGCAACCCGACTCCATTGTCTGCGTCTGAGCTGGAAGCCTTCGAGTCATATATGCTTCAACGCAAGCCCGCAGGGATCATCATGCAGGTCGCCTCTCTCGGCCCGGATACGGTCCGCATCAATATGACTGTCGAATACGACCCGCAGGTGCTTAATGCAAGCGGCGAGCTGCTGGAAGACACGTCTGTTAAGCCTGTCGAGGTTGCGATCAATGAATATCTCCGCGGGATTGTTTTTGGCGGCGTGCTGAACAAGAACAAGCTCATCGATGCCGTTCAGGCTGCCCCCGGCGTTAAGGACCTGGTCCTCTCTTCGTTGCGAGTGAAGGCGTCCGGAACTGGGACGTACGTGGAGGTGACCACGAACAACTACGAAAGCGTAGGCGGATCATTTGTCTCGTTTGACCTTGTAAGCGGTATTAACTATGTTTTATCTCTTTGATCCGGCCAGGTGGATAATCCATCAGCTTCCGCCGGTGCTCAGGCGCTCGGCGATATATTCCTTTTTGCGTGCTCTGCTGTATCCCCTGAATGAGATGGTCCAGGCGTTTACGACATACCGAGACGCCGTCCTTCTGCAGCTTGGATACAACGGTTTTCTGAACTATCTGGAGCGATGGCTGAATGGACTATTCTTCTACCAGTACCATGAGATCTATATTACCGAAGAAGAGCTCCCGATACCGAGCCTCTCTTATGATTACGAAGATCTGGACCCGGTCTATATGACTGCTGTTGACGAAGATCCTTCCGTCGCGCTTGAGCTCTATAGCTTCCCGCCAAACAACAAGATCTGCGAATTTGTGGTACATGTCCCGCCAATGCTTTCGGAGTCAGACATAGCGCTCGTCGAGCAGTGGGTAAACTACTACAAATTCGCCGGCACGCAGTACAGAGTTGAACAATACTAAAATAGAGAAATATGGACAAATATTTGACTTATCCCGGCAAGCAGCCGGTCTATCTTGGAGACGTTGACTTTTTACAGGGAAGCGTCCGAGATGCCCTCAAGAACCTGCTCCGCGCCTATATTGGAGACAATAGCGGAGATGCTATCCTGCTCGGGTGTGAAATAAGCGTATCTCCGGCCCAGACGTCCTGGACGGCAGGGATAGTATCTATTGACGGAGAGATTCTCCCCATTGAGGCAGGCACCCTGAGCGGTGAGGGCGGCGATTACTTTGAAATCGTCTCGTCGACCGCAGGATCCAGGACATTTGGAGATGGCGCTTCTCACGATTGTTTGGAGTACCGCCAGGCGACCATCTCTCACACGAACACAGGGAAACCTGTCGGATCCTTCCCTCGCGTGGCTCCTGTTGGAGAAATTTACGCGAAAGAGTTCGGCTTCTATGCGATTACGAACAGCGCTTCCAGTTACGCCCGGCTGGCGTTTTGCGGAGGAGCTTTTCATCTCTCCATGCGGCGCCCTGCGATGGAGGCTTCATCGACGACCGTATTTCAGGGCACGACTGACCAGCTCCCGGACAACCTTGTGCAGTTGTTCCAGAAATCCAAGGCACCGTCCGGCATGATGGTCCAGGTTTGCGCGTCTATACTCAACGCCCCCATCGCTTGCGTCCTTTCTTGGAGCGTCTCCGGGAAGACCATTGAATTTACTCTCGAGGCGCTCTCTGCCGTACAACTTACAGAGTGGTGGCTGGATGTTACTCTTCCTGTTTTCTAGCATTTAAATGGCATTTAATATGACTATTCAAGACATCTTAATCAGAGCTCAGCGACTCCGCCAGGAGACGCGGCTCGACAGCATTACGCCGGACCGGGCCGGCGGCATCATGTATGACACGCTCGCGTATCTTAATCAGCAGGTCGTCTGGGGCGCGAATCCGCTGCTTATATCGAAGATATACGCATCGGTGTCTGCTATGAACGAAGACGAAAATCCTGTATCTGATCTTACCGGCGGACCTCTCAAGCCCGGCCAGGTGGTTGCAATCGTGCCTGCAGATCCGACATCCGAAGATGCTGGAGCAGTATATCGTTTCCTCTCTGCTGGCGAGTGGGAGTATGTCGCGACGATCGGTGACCTTCCCGCACTGTATGCTCGCTTCGATGCGCAGGACGCCGAGATTGACCGCCGAATGGACGAGCAGGACGCCGAGATAGATAGCCGGATGGATGCGCAGGACTCCGAGATTGCGCAGTTCAAAGAAGCCGTGCAGAATCAGGTAGACAATTATCCGATGGTCACCATCAACGGCAACGTGTCCAATGCGCCTGATGAGGAAGACATCACCACCAACGCGAGCAACCGGCTGAAATTTGCCAACCGCAGCGCGCTCTATGGGAAAGGCTACGTGATCCTGCGGCGGAACGCAACGTTCGCCTCTCAGGTAACGCTGCAGAACACCATCTACGAAATTCGCTACGACTTTGACCTGGGTGGCGCAGTCGTGACCATTCCGGCCGGGTGTGAGCTGAGATTTAACGGCGGCCGCGTAACAAATGGATACATAGCCGGAACACTTGAAAATGATGTGATAGACCTCGCCACATTTGATTTCAGTGATATTTCTGACTTTTTCACACACTACATACCGCGCTCTGGACAACGGATTTTTTTGAAAGCCGGGCATTCATATACGGCGTCGCACGAGTTCGCAATCGCATCCGATGGCGTGCAGATAGACGGGCGCGGTGCGAAAATTACATTTACGGGTGCAACCGGGAATCACTTACTTACGATTGGTAACGAATACGAGCAATTCAATTTCCCCGATTCGCAGGTTGTGTCCAACGGCACGATTAGCGACCCCGGGATATATGAGGCTGCAGACATTGGTGACTGCCTGGCTATAATGTCAAGCGAAACCATCGTCAGCGGGTATAAAAAGGGAGTGTTTTGTCAGGTAGTTGAAAAGGGGGAAGGTAAAATACGAATAGACACAACTTTCGATAATTCCGTCTATATTATCCGGGTGTATAAGGCCGTCCGCGGTATTTCTATGCGTAATGTAGAAATCTATAACAACTATAACAACCCGGACGGAATTGCCGGAATTTTCGTCACAGGTGTCGGTTGCGTGTTGGATGGGATCGTTGTGGATTCGGTGTGCCGTGTTACAAGCCTTGTCAATTTGTTCGGATACAATAACACGATCCGCAATTCTCGGATTTCCAATGCGGGCAGCGGTGGTGCTACAAACTACGGCATTGTAAACTCCGGCAACAACAATAAGGCTATCGGGAATGTGTGCCGGAATTGCAGAAGCCACATTAACGCAGCCGTGCGGGACTATCAATGCTATAATTGGGATGTACATAACAATATGGTTTATAATGACCCCGGATTCCCGCAAGGCGGGAGTGCTATCGGATTACATGCCCTTTGCGCAGCAGATATACACGATAATCTTATATACTGCGACCCAGGCATGACCATGTGTGCGAGCATTACCGGGCCTTACCAAACATATCGGAATAATAGATATATCTTGGTGGGAGGGGATTCTCCGCAGAAGTATCTCAATATTAGTTTTGGTATTCTTGCGCGTGATGATATATTCTCTGACAACATATTTATCAACCAAGCCGGGACGCCTGTTGGTGAACAAACAACGCAGGCACGATTGCTTTTTGAATACGCGAAAAAGTATGAAAGAATCACGATTTCCGGCAATATCGGATTCTCGCTCCGTACTTACGAAGCATCCGGGACAGAGATTGTGGATGTTATTATATCTAACAATGTACTTGATCTCATTTCGTTACAAGCAAAGTTTGATGGAGTTATATTCCAAGGGAACATTATCCGCAATTTCTTCTCAAATGGGGAACTATCTCCGTTCGGGCAAAATATATACTTAAATGTGCATCAAGGCTCCACAGGGTTATTATTGAACGCCAATACAATTATACGAAAGAGTGAGAGCGGTGCGTGTATTCGTTTGACTAATGCCGCAGATATATCATCACTCATAATCACCGACAATTCGTTTATTGGAGTTTCGGAAACACCGAATGTTGTCGAAGTTTGCTTTGGTACGAGACCTTATGTTGCAGCCGTTTGGCAGCGAAACCGGGAGATAAATGTCAAAAACTCATCTGTGGACACTATCAATTATGCGTTTCCGGAGGGCGGAACTGTCCGTCCGCAGTCCACGCCAAAAGGTTTCCAATTCTTTGACGAATCGGAAACCAAACCTGTATGGGGAGCGGGAAATAGGTGGATTCGCGGTGATGGTTACACGGACGGAGGAAAGTCCGGAACATCTGCAAATAGACCGAGCAACTTGAAACCTGCCGATGTAGGATATATGTTTTTCGACACAACCCTTGGTAAACCCATATACGCAAAAACAATTACCTCCGGAGGCGTTGTGACCTGGGTGGACGCAGCTGGAACGCTGGTCGAGTAATGCCTAATAAAACGCGGTTCTAGCAGCGCAATAGCTCTATGTGTTATTGCGTGTGTGAAAATAAAGACGCATTTCGTTTTTTAAGATACGAGATGCGTCTTGTTTTTTCGATTCGCGCTTTTTGTTTTTTTGATTATACTCCGACGCGCTGGTCAGCTCCGGCAGCGCCATCGGTCCGGGCTGGATCGGCGGCGTGCGCGACATCGTCTA
>Ga0310690_10002106_pt1 | contig 33331 bp, 30 predicted proteins | sample AusTroGonzalo_MG_2_FD_207661 | JGI IMG/M metagenome (GOLD analysis project Ga0310690, IMG submission 207661) | Bovine rumen microbial communities from tropical cattle in Woodstock, Queensland, Australia - Gonzalo_04 (v2) (version 2) | ecosystem: Host-associated > Mammals > Digestive system >...
GCGCAAGGCTTGTTGCCTTTCGAAAACTAAACCAAACAAGATTTCCGAGTTATCACAACGCGCCGGTGCGTTCATTCGGCAACTTAAACGCAAGGGTTTTGATTGTGGGGCTGGCGCCGGGCTTAAACGGGGCAAACCAAACAAACAGGCCTTTTACAAACGATTATGCCGGAGATGTGTTGTATCCGGCCTTAAAAAAATTCGGTTTTGCAAAAGGGACATATCTAAAGCGCGGTGATGACGGGTTTGAACTTTTTGATGTGCGTGTGACTAATGCCGTGCGTTGCGTGCCGCCGCAAAATAAAGTAACCACCGAGGAACAAAAAAACTGTTTGCCGTTTTTGCGTGCGGAAATCGGGCAGATGAAAAACTTAAAAATAATTTTATCGCTCGGGGCGGTTTCGCATGGTGCTGTTTTGGCGGCGCTCGGGTATAAAAAAAGCGCGTTTAAGTTTGCCCATGGTGCGGTGCATCATTTGGCGCAAAATAATGTTTTACTGCTTGATTCATATCATACTTCGCGTTATAACATCAATACCGGTGTTTTGACCGAACAAATGTTTGATGATGTTGTAGAAAAATTGAGGGACTTATTGTGAAAAGAATAATTTGTGATGTGGCAACGCTTGTATTTTTGTTTTTTGCGTTGGCGCTTTTGGGCGCGATGATTTACACCAATTACCTTTGGGGCGATGTAACGATTTCACAGATTTTTATCAATCTGGAAGAGGGACTTGAGAATTTGCCGCCGGTGATTGTGATGAATTATGTTTTTTGCATTTTGCTGGCGCTGTTTGTAACGGTTGTTTTGGCGTTTGTTTTTTCAAAAAACATCGGGCTGTTTTTGACGGCTTGCGGTGCGTTGCTTTTTGTTTTATGGCGGATTGATCTGTTCAATTATATTATTAATCAGCGCACTTATACGGACATATATGAAAAAGAGTATGTTTATCCGTTGAGTTTGAATTATCAATTTCCGGCAAAGAAAAGAAATTTGATTTTGATTTATTTGGAATCGGTTGAAAGCGGGTATGCCAATGCTTTCGGCGGAAAGCAAAATTTGATTAAAAACATTTCAGAACATATGGAGCGCGAACTTTCGTTTGACGGGTTTTATCAGATTAAAAATCAGGGTTTTACGTTGGCGGCTATGGTGGAAAGTTTGTGCGCTGTGCCTTATAAAAGTTCGCATATTAAGGGTTATACCGGATATCAAAATTTTCTTTCCTCGCTTGTTTGTATGCCTGAAATTTTAAAAAATAACGGCTATGAAACATATTTTATGAAAGGGGCAGATATCAATTTTGCGCGCACAAAGTTGTTTTTAAACTCACATGGTTTTTCAAACATTTGGGGTAGAGATGAACTCAAAAAAAGTTTTGCTTATCCTTTTGATGAAAACGAGGGCTCGTTTAACGGATATCGCGACGGGGCACTTTATGAAATGGTGAAACAGCAGCTTGAAAAAATTGGCGCGGAAAACGAGCCGTTTTTGTTTTCGATGATTACGCTTGACACGCACAGGCCGAATGTTTTTCTGGACCCGTCGTGTAAAGGAAACGACGGCGACAGAAAAGATGTTATGGTTTGTGCCGACAATATGCTTGAAGATTTTTTGACATGGCTCAAAGCGCAAAAATTTTATGAAAACACAACGATTGTCGTTTTAGGCGATCATCCGGCGATGAAAGAAGAAGACTTGGTTGATAAGAAACAGCCGCGCCAAATTGTCAACTTTATCTTAAATCCGTCGCCGATATTTAAAAAACAGCCGCATGTGGCCTTTACGACAATTGATGTGGCGCCGACGGTTTTAAACGCCATCGGGGTTAATTTTGAAGACGGTGCGTTCGGGCTTGGGCGGTCGCTTTTTGCAAATGCGCCGACGCTTATTGAGCGCGACGGTTTAAGTTTTGAAACCGAACTGATGAAGGCTTCGAAAGTTTATGAGAGTTTTGAAACGATTAAAACCGTTAATATGCCACAATATTTTGCGTATCCCGTTTTAAACACGCCGATTTCGAAAGGCGAGGATTTAAAGTGTTATGCTTCGTATTCGCATTCCGCGTTCGGCTCGGAGTTTTTAGATGAAATTTCGTTTTCTTTGCCTGTAGATATTGATGACGATTTGGTTTTAGAGGTGTTTTTCAGAACGCTTATCACACGTAATTTGGCGCGCGATATTAAGGTTTTGGTAAATCAAAAGCATTTAGACACATGGACTGTTACAACAAAAGACAGTCAGCCTGTTTTGAAATCTGTGAAAATTCCGTTAAGCCTAATTGAAAACGGCAAGCTCTTGGTTAAGTTTGAAAATGAGGATATCAGTGCCAGCAGCCAGTTGAGCGGGCTTGGTGTGGTTTGGGTTAATCTGCGTCTGGCCGATAAATAAGTGAGATTTTCAGATGAGGGCAAAAACGCAGTTTTCTTGACAAGATTTGAAGGCTGTGTTAGAAAGCAAAAAAAAGGAGAAAAAATGAAAATCGTGTTAACAGGAGACAGACCGACGGGGCGCTTGCATTTGGGCCATTATGTCGGTTCGCTTAAAAGGCGTGTTGAAATTCAGGAAAAAGGCGCAAGTGATGCAATTTATGTGATGATTGCCGATGCACAAGCCTTAACGGACAATGCCGACAATGTTGACAAAGTGCGCACCAATATCGGTGAAGTTGCGCTTGATTATTTAGCGTGCGGAATTAATCCCTTAAAATCGACCGTGTTTATTCAATCGCAAATTCCGGAGCTGTGCGAACTTTCGTTTTATTATATGAATCTGGTAACGGTTTCGCGGTTGCAACGCAATCCGACCGTTAAAAACGAAATTAAGCTGCGGGGTTTTAAGCAAAGCGTGCCGTTGGGCTTTTTTACGTATCCCATCTCTCAGGCGGCAGATATTACGGCATTTAAGGCAAATATTGTGCCGGTCGGTGAAGATCAGCTACCGATGATTGAACAAACCCGCGAAATCGTGCGCACATTTAACGCGACTTACCATAAGGTTTTGGTTGAGCCGAATGCGCTTTTGCCCGAAAATGAAACATGTGCAAGGCTGCCAGGGATTGACGGTGCGGCCAAAATGAGCAAATCACTCGGAAACTGCATTTATCTTGCAGACAGTTCAAACGATGTTGCAAAAAAAGTGAAAAGCATGTTTACCGATCCGACGCATTTAAGGCTTGAAGATGCCGGACACACGGAAAATAATCCGGTGTTTATTTATTTGAGTGCATTTGCCAAAGACGAGCATTTTAAGGCGTTTTTGCCGGAATATCAAAATTTTAGCGAACTCAAAGCGCATTATGAGCGCGGCGGTTTGGGCGATGTGAAAGTTAAAAAGCTCTTAAATGACATTTTGCAGGCAGAGCTCAAACCCATTCGTGAAAAAAGAGAAGAACTTGCCAAAGATATGGCGCAAATTTTTGAAATTTTGAGAAAAGGCAGCGAAAGTGCAAGAGAAGTTGCCGCGCAAACTTTAAACGAGGTTAAAACAGCAATGGGTATCAATTATTTTAGGTAGTTTTTCGCCTGATTGACGCTTGATATTGCGCAAAAAAAAGTTTAGATTATGATTTGGTTTAACTTTGCGTGAAAAGAGGTTTGTTTGTGGATAATTTGCCGCTTTTAAGAGATATTCATTTGCCCGAACCTGTTTTTTGGGTGCCGCTTGGCTATGGCGTTGTGCTTGTTGCAGGTCTTGCTCTGGCGGCTGTTTTTTTGTGGCCGGTTGCGCGCTTTTTATATCGGAAAACAAAAAAATATTATGCGTTAAATGCCTTGAAAAATATTAAAAAAAACGGCATTGAAAGTGTGGTTGAGATGTCTGTTTTGCTTAAAAGAGTTTGTTTGATCAAACATAAAACAGCAGCGGTTTTATTTTCAAAGCCGTGGGTTGACTTCTTAAATGCGCATACAGATTTTAAGCTGACGGAAAAACAAGAGGAAATTTTATCCGCAGCGCCTTATATGGCAAAAAATACACCGCTTGAAAAAAAAGATTTTGAAGCGCTTAAAAAATATGCTCAAAACTTTTTGGAGAAGAATTTATGATTGTGTTTTTATATCCTTTTCTTGCGGTTCTTCTTATTCTGGCGTTTGCGATGCGGCATTTTTCTTCTTTTTCCAAAACCCAGATGCAACAGGCCTTAAAAATTCCGTTTATCAAGGATTTGAAAAAAATTGAAAGTGCAAACAAACAGGTTTTGGTCCCTCCTTCTTTGGCTTATTTGAGAATGCCGCGCTTTTGGTTTTTGTTTTTGATATGGGCTCTTGTTGTGTTGGCTTTGATGCGTCCGGTTTTTTTCTCAGAGCCGATCAGAATTCAAAACAAAGGCCGTGATATTTTGATGATAACCGATATTTCAACTTCAATGCTTGAAGAAGATTTTGTGTTTCAAAACAGGCGCATCAGCCGGATTGATGGCGTTAAAGCGGTGGTCTCGGATTTTACAAAAAAAAGAACGGGTGACAGAATGGGGCTTGTTTTGTTTGGAACGAGGGCTTATTTGCAGGTGCCGTTGACGTATGATAAAAAAGCGCTTTTAGATGTTTTAGACGTGGTAAAGGCAGGTATGGCCGGACAATCAACAGCCATCGGTGATGCGCTCGGGCTTTCGCTTAAAGCTTTAAGCGAACTTAAAAGCGATAAAAAAAATCAGGTGATGATTTTGCTGACCGACGGTGAAAACAACGATGGTTCGCTTGGAATTGATGACGCAATTGAAATGGCCAAAAACGAGGGTGTGAAAGTTTATACCATAGGCATTGGTGCACCGTCGCTGACAATGGCTTCCGTTTTTTTTGGGCATCAAGGCGCAAGTGTTGATGAAAAAAGCTTAAAAACCTTGGCATCTGAAACAAACGGGCGTTTCTTTAAGGTTAAAAATTTGGGTGAGCTGGTTGATGTTTACCGACAAATTGACACGTTGGAAGCGCAAGATTTTGAGCAAAATTACATTTATCCGAAAAAAGAGCTTTATTTTGTGCCGCTTTTGCTGGCACTTATTCTCACGCTTTGCGCGCTTTTGTTTGAGAGGTTTAATAAAAGGCAATGAAAACACTTTTTGATATGGAATTTATCAGGCCTTATTTTGCTTGGCTTTTTGTGGTGGTGTTGCCTTTTTGCTTGATGAGTTATCGCTTGGCGCTAAAAGCCAATCCGTGGCAGAAAATTTGCAGCGAGCCGCTTTTGAAATATCTTTTGGCAGGCGGCAACAAGAAAACAAACCTTGCAAGATGGTTTTTAACTGTGGGGTTAATTGCGGCTGTTTTTGCGCTTATGGGCCCGAGTTTTGAAAAAACGGCGCGGGCGGTTTTGGACATTGAAAATCCGTTGATGATTGTGCTTGATATGTCTGCCGATATGAACAAAACAGATGTGAAGCCATCAAGATTAAAGCGCGCAAAAATTGAACTTTCGGACATTTTGCAAAAGATAAATGCCCATCCGAGCGGGTTGATTGTTTATACATCGGAGCCTTTTGTCGTTTCGCCTTTGTCGGAAGATGGTAATGTGGCTCTTAATTTACTTAAAGCTGTTGATTTTTCGATTATGCCGACAAACGGAAATCGGCTCGACAGGGCTATTGAAATGGCAACCGAAAGGTTGAAGGAAAGCGGTTATTTGAAAGGCAATATTTTGGTTGTAAGCGGTGGCTTGTCCGGTGATTTTCAAAAGGCGCGACAGGCTGCAAAATCGGCCTTTGAACAAGGTTTTAATGTGAGCGTTTTGAATGTTTCGCCCTTTGAAAACAAGGCGTTTGAAGATTTGGCGCGAGTTTCAAAAGGTGCTTACGGAAGTGTCGAAAGGGTTTCAAACAATGCACTTTTGAGCGTTTTGAGAGAGCAAAACTTGACCGATTTGAAACAAACGCAAAACAAAATGAATGTTTCTGAAGATAATGGTTATTGGTTGTTGTTTGCGGTGGCAATTTGTTTGCTTTATTTTTTCAAAAAAGGCGTTTTGTTTTGTTTGTTGATGTGCTTTTTTGCCCTTGATGTTCGGGCAGGTTTCTTTTTAAGCGGCAATCAGGAAGCGGCAAAACTTTTTGAGGCGCAGGATTATGAAAACGCCGCATTGAAATTTGACGATAAAAACTGGAAGGGGGCGGCTTACTATAAGGCGCAGGATTATCAAAAAGCTGCCGCACTTTTTGAAAAGCAGGAAGGCATTGAGGGGCGTTACAATTTTGCAAATGCGCTTGCAAAGTCTGGTGATTTGAAAAAAGCCATTGAGCTTTATGAAAGTGTGTTGGCACAAAACCCACAGCATGAAGATGCCGCCTTTAATTTGGAATATGTTAAAAAAATGATGCAAAATCAGCAGCAGCAAAGCGAAAAAAACAAAGAAAACAACGAGGAAAACAAAGAAAATACGCAAAACCAAAGCGCTCAAAGCGGTGGTGAAAATGAGTCGCAAAACGAGCAGGAAAAGCAAAACAGTGATGAAAATCAGGCAGAAGGAAATGGTGCTCAAGGCCAAAATGAGGCGCAAAATGACGATTTAAATCAAGAGCAGAAAAATTCGGAAACAATGTCGCCCGAATCCGAAGAAAGTGCGACGCAAAATGAGGGCAAACAAAACGAAAATGATGCGCAAAATCAAAAAAACGATTCATCTTTTGAAGAAAAACAAGCAGAGGCTATGAAAGCCAAAGAAGGTGATGAAAACGAAAAATATGATGAACAGGTTCAGGCAAGGCGTCAACAGTTTCGGGAAATTAAGGAAGATACGGGCGGACTTTTAAGGGCAATTATCAAACAGGAATATTTAAAAAACAGATATGGAAATTAAAATGAAAAAAACAGGATTGATGGCATTTTTTTGCATTTTGTTTGTGAGCGCAAAGGCAATGTGCGCCGTTTCGGCAAGCGTTGACAGGAAAACGGTTGGCTTAAATGAGATGCTTTTTTTGAGCATTAAGACCGATCAAAATGTTGCGAGCCTTCCGAATTTGACGGATATTTTGAGCGGTTTTCGAGTTGTTTCGACCTCTGTTTCACAAAAAAATTTTATATCAAATATGAGCCAATCGCGCTCTGTTGAGTTTAAAATCGGGCTTATGCCGACGGCAACAGGCAAGCAAATTATTCCCGCAATTGATGTTGGGGGCGAGAAAACCCGGCCGATTGAAATTATGGTTTCAGACGAGGCGGTCGGCGCCGCGCCGCAAGAAAGTTTGAGCGCGCCTGAAAATAAGGTTTTCAGCGGTTTCGGTGTTGAGGCGCTTATTAAAAATCCGGCGCAAAAATATTTTGTGCAACAACAGATTGACTATCAGATTGTTATTACAGATGACGGTTCAATAACCGATGGACAGGTGAGCTTTGAACCGACGAATGATTTTATTATTAAGTCTGTCCGAGAACCGTATATCAGGCAAAGCGCAAACGGGCGGCAGATTTTTTATGACTTTGCCGTGTTTGCGCAAAAAAGCGGCTCTCTTACATTGCCGAATGCTGTTTTTGAGGGATATTCTTATGAAGAACCTGAGGCAAAAAAGGTTTTTGATGTTGGTTTTTTTGCCGTTCAAATGCCGTCGATTTTCGGTGTTAAAAAGCCGGTTTTTCTTTCAAAAAAAGGCAATGAAATTGAAATTTTGCCTGCGCCTTCCGATTTTGAGGGCAGATGGTGGCTGCCTTCAACAAATGTTCGTTTGGAAGAAAGTTTTACAGACATCAAACAACCTGTGCGCGCTTTTGAACCAATTGTTCGCGAGGTTGTTTTAAATGCAGAGGGGGTTTTGGAGTCGCAGCTTCCTCCAATTGAATTTCAAGATGCGTCAGATTTTAAGCAGTATGTCGAAGAACCTGTTCTAGAAACAAGGCTTGTCGGAAACAAAATTGTTGCAACGCAAAAAACAACAATAACCTATATTCCGCAAAAAGAAGGAAAACTCGAATTGCCCGAAATTGCCGTTGAATGGTTTGATGTTTCAACGGGCACAATTAAAAAAGAAACACTTGGAAAGGTGATGGTTGACGTTCAAAAAAATCCGAATGTGGCAACCGAAAACATAAGCGGCGGGCAAAAAGAAGAGGCAAAGACTGAAACAAAAGGTGTTTCTTTATGGCTTGTAATTGCGGCATTTTTGGTTGGGGCTTTGATGAGTTTTTTGATATCAAAAAAAACAAGTTTGCCTAAAAAACCGGCAGAAAAAAAGGACATTTCAAAAACAATTCGGACGGCTGATTTGAAAACGCTTCAAAACAATGTGCTGAATTTTGCCCGTGAGAAATTTAAGAATCAAAACTTTAACAGTTTGCAAGATGTTGCACTGTTTTTGAGCGATGATGATTTTTTTGAGGCAGCAAAGGCGTTGAGCGATTGTCTTTATTCGGGCAAAAAAACAGTTTCTTTTGACAGGGCGTTTTTTGAAGATTCTTTCAAAAAAGCGCTGAAAAAGAGAAAAAGCAAAATAAAAGCAGATGATGTTCTGCCGCCGCTTTATCAATAGCTGTTTCAATTTTTTTAAGAGCATCTGTTTTTGGAAACTTTAGGTTTCATTTTTTCGTGCGATATCGATAAAATGTTTGCAATGTGAAAATTTATGTGTTCTAATGAGCAAAAATGAAAACATCAATAGGGTGCTTCTTATGTTTTGGTTTAAAAAGATTGCGTTAGGCCTTGTTCTGGTTGCTTTGATTTATGGCGGAAGCTCGGGCACACAGAGTTCAAGCCTGTTTGTTCAGGCTGTCAGTTTTGTCGGGCTTTTGGTTGTTCTGGTTATTTTATACATTTTTGCAAAAATGTTGCTGCGCGGGCTCGGATGTTTGCCTTCGATGCTGATTATGGGCGGTATCGGGCTTTTTATGATGTATGCGCTCGGAATGTTTGACAACGGTTTATCGGGTGTGCATGACGCTGTTTTAAGCTTTATCGGCAGGGACAATCCAAAAGAAAATGTGGCGGAAATGCCCTCTGCTCCTGAAGTTCAGCAGGCGCCCGAGGTTTTAGATGTTAAAGAAAAAGAAGAACCCCTAAAGTCTGAAGTGCAGGCAAAACAGCCCTCGGGTGCGCTTTTTGACGATGTTCATAAGAAAGCCGAACAAGAATTAAGAGAAGAAACTGCGCCCCAGCAGGAGCGGAAAAATTTTGTAGAAACGCTTGTTTCGGCAATTGCAAGTCCGAAGCAGGCGGAGGCTCAAAAACCGTTTAATCCGAATGATTTTCCGGTGATATACGCGTATGCGCGGGTGATTAACGGTGATACGCTTGAAATTATGGGAAGATATTTCAGGCTGTTCGGCATTGCTGCACCGGAAATCAGCCAGACGTGTGCCGATTGGCAAGGCAGAGCATATAATTGTGGTAGACAGGCGGCAAGTTGGCTTAAAAGTTGGATTGAAGACGGTGAGCTTGAGTGCCATATCATTCAGCAAGATACAAAAGGCAATATGGTTGGAACCTGCTCATACGGCCCGTATGATTTGGGCGCGGCAATTGTGAATGCCGGCTGGGCCGTCGCCTATACGAAATATACCGACGCGTATTTACCTTATGAATATCAGGCGCAAAAAAACAGGCGCGGTTTATGGCAGGGCAGTTTTTACAAACCTTGGGATTGGCGCAAAATTAAACAGCGCGAACAAAATGTGAAGGTTATCAGAAAAAAAACAAAAAAATCGGGATTGTTCGGGTTTTAAAATGAGTGAAAGTGCAAAAGTTTTTCGCTTTGAATGTTTTTCGGAAGATGAAACAAGAAAGCTTGCGGAAAAAATTTCTTTGGTGGCACAAAAAGGCGATGCGTTTGCGCTTTACGGAACGCTTGGCGCAGGAAAGTCGGTTTTTGCGCGGGCGTTTGTTCAAAATTTGACATCGGCCGAAGATGTGCCGAGCCCGACTTTTACGCTTGTGCAAACATATCAGGCCGCTGCGTTTGAAATTTATCATTTCGACCTTTACCGCTTGAAATCTGAAGAAGAAATTTGGGAGCTCAACATTGAAGAGGCCTTAACCGAAGGTGTTTCTTTGATTGAGTGGCCCGAAAAAATGGGCATTTATTTGCCGCGCGATGTGTTCAAGGTTCGTATCACGCCTTTGGCGGAAAAGCATCGGTTGGTTGAAATTAGCGTGAATCATCAAAAAAAGCAGGAACGTCTTGAAGTCATTGGTGTTTGAGGATTAAAAATGGAAAACATCCACGCAACAGCAGTTGACATTAAAGGTTCCGGCGTTTTAATCATCGGGCATTCGGGAGCCGGAAAGTCTGATTTGGCTTTAAGGCTTATTGAAAACAAAGGTGCCGTCTTGGTTTCGGACGACAGAGTTGATTTAAAAGCAGAAAACGACAGGCTTATTGCGACCGCTCCGAAAACCATTGAAGGTTTGCTCGAAGTTCGCGGAATAGGCATAATTAAAACGGCCTTTAAACCTTCGAGCACCATTGAACTTGTGGTTGCGGCCGCCCCAGCCGAAGAGATTCAAAGACATCCTCAAGATTGTTTTTTTAAAAACCAAAATGTTCGTGTGCCGAGTGTTTTGCTTGATTTATTTGAGCCTTCCGCACCCGACAAGATTGTGGTCAAATTAAAAGCCGTTCTTGAAAGAAAAAAAGAAACATTATATGATGGGGCAGCTTCCTTAAAGATAAAGGCTGAAAAATGATGAAAAGGCAAATCGAAAATTTTTTAAGAACACTCGGGCATCCGCTCGTCAGCTTTATTATTTCGCTCGGAAATTTGGTTTTGTTTGTGGCATCTGCTGTTTATCACGCCCTAACGCCGAAATATTACGTGAAAAACTTTTTGAGGCAGGTTTTGGAAATGGGTTTTTATTCGTTGCCGGTTGTGGGGCTTACAACCATTTTTGCCGGTATGGTGATTGCGCTTCAAACATATTCGGGTTTTGCGCGTTACGGTGCAGAAAGCGCTGTGGCGTCGGTTGTGTTGATTTCGGTTACGCGTGAACTTGCGCCTGTTTTGTCGGCGCTGATGGTTGCAGGGCGTATCGGTGCGGCCATGGCCGCCGAAATTGGCACAATGAAAGTTACCGAGCAAATTGATGCGCTTGTTACACTTTCGACAAATCCTTTCAAATATCTGTTTGCACCGCGCTTGTGGGCAGGGTTGACCGTTCTGCCCGTGTTGGTTCTTTTTGGTGATGTCATCGGCATTTTCGGGGGATATGTCGTCGGGGTATACAAACTGGGTTTTAATCCGGCAAATTATATCAACTCTACCATTGAAGAAATTGAGGCCATTGGTATAATTTCGGGTTTAACAAAGGCGGCTGTTTTCGGGTTTATTATCGCGTTGATGGGATGCTATAACGGATATCATTCGAAAGGTGGCGCGCAGGGCGTTGGGCAGGCGACGACGAACGCCGTTGTTTCGGCTTCTATTTTGATTTTGATTTTCAATTATATCTTAACCGAAGTTTTCTTTTCAAAATGATGGAGAAGGTTGATGTCTGAGGTTAAAATTTCAATTCGCAATTTGCACAAAACTTTCGGCACAAAACAGGTTTTGAAAGGTGTTGATTTAGACGTTTTCAAAGGTCAATCTTTGGTTGTTATTGGCGGTTCGGGAACGGGAAAATCGGTTTTGATTAAGTGTATTCAAGGCTTGCTCGAGCCCGATTTCGGCACGATTAAAATTGATGGCGCAGATGTTTTAAGTGAAAAATCAAAGGGCCATATCAGCGAAAAAATGGGCATGCTTTTTCAGGGCGGCGCACTGTTTGACAGCTTGAGCGTTTGGGAAAATGTGGCCTTTTCTTTGATTGAAAACAAGGGTTATGATAGGCAAGTTGCCAAAAGAGAGGCCGTGCGCGTTTTGCGGCAGGTGGGTTTGGCTCCTGATGTTGCTGACCTGTCGCCTTCCGAGCTTTCGGGCGGAATGCAAAAACGCGTTGGGCTTGCACGGGCGATTATTACAAAGCCGGATATCATCTTTTTTGACGAGCCCACAACGGGACTTGACCCAATTATGGCCGACGTGATTAACGATTTGATTGTTGAATCGGCCAAAGGGCTTGGGGCAACAACGCTGACCATCACGCACGATATGTCATCGGTTAGAAAAATTGCCGATAGGGTGGCTATGCTTTATCAGGGAAAAATTATCTGGCAGGGAACTGTTAAAGAAATGGATAAGACAGAAAATCCTTATGTCGTGCAATTTATCAACGGCTGTGCGCAGGGGCCGATTAAGGTGGAGGTTTAGATGGCAAAGAAGGCTTTGCTTGAATATGTTTGTCAAAGCTGCGGCGCGGTTTATCCAAAATGGCAGGGAAAATGTGATTCCTGCGGGCAGTGGAACAGTATTGTTGAGGAAAAAGTTGAGCAAAGCGGTTTTTCCGTTTTAAGCCCCAAGAAAAAAGGTTCTGTGCTGGAATTTGTTGACTTAAACGGGGGCAGCGAGCCGTTTGAACGCATTAAAACGGGAATTAAAGAAATTGACCGTGTGACGGGCGGTGGTTTGGTGGCAGGTTCGGCAATTTTGGTTGGCGGTGATCCGGGAATCGGCAAATCAACCTTACTTCTTCAAATTTGCGCGGCGGTTGCAAAACAAAATCAAGATGAGGGGTGCTTTTATATTTCGGGCGAAGAAGCCATTGATCAGGTGAGAATCCGTGCTAAAAGGCTTTCGGTTGAAAAATCGCCCGTTAAACTTGCGAGCACGACAGAGCTTAAAGACATTATCGCAACAATTGAAAAGGCAAAACCGACGCTTGTGATTATCGATTCAATCCAAACGATGTATTTGGAAGATGTGGAATCAACGCCGGGCAGTGTTTCGCAGGTTAGAGCCTGTGCGTATGAGCTGATTAAACTTGCCAAGAAAAAAGGTTTTGTTTTGTTTCTTGTCGGACACGTTACAAAACAGGGTGCGATTGCAGGGCCGAGAGTTTTAGAGCATATGGTTGACACTGTGCTTTATTTTGAGGGCGAACGCGGGCATCATTTCAGAATTTTAAGAGCCGTTAAAAACAGGTATGGTGCAACCGATGAAATCGGTGTATTTGAGATGCAGGACAAGGGTTTGGTTCAGGTTGAAAATCCGTCTGCACTGTTTTTGGCAGAAAGACAGGGTAATGTTTCGGGTTCGACCGTTTTTGCGGGCATTGAGGGCTCAAGGCCTTTGCTCGTTGAAATTCAGGCTCTTGTGAGCCAAAGCGGATATAGCGCGCCCAAACGCGCGGTTGTCGGCTGGGATTCAAACAGGCTTGCAATGGTTTTGGCCGTTTTGGAAGCAAGATGCGGCTTTAATTTCAGCGCTTACGATGTTTATCTTAACATTGCCGGCGGGCTTAAAATTTCGGAACCGGCTGCTGATTTGGCGGTGGCGATGGCGGTTATTTCTTCGCTTTCAAACAAACCGCTGCCTTCGGATATGGTCGTTTTCGGCGAAATTGGGCTGTCCGGCGAAATCAGAGCGGTGACGCAACCCGCTTTAAGGCTGAAAGAAGCCTCGAAACTTGGCTTTACAAACGCCATTGTGCCGGCAAGCTTCGGCAAAGAAAAGAAAACGGAAGGTGTGTCGTATTATGAAATCGGCAATGTCCATCGTTTGATTAATTGGTTTAATTAAGGAAAGGCAAAAAATGCATCAACTCAACAATTTAGACGTTATTTTGATTATCTTGACGCTGCTTTCGATGGCCATTTCGCTGGGGCGCGGGTTGGTCAAAGAGGTTCTTTCAATTATCGGCTGGGTTTTGGCGGCGGCGTTTATTTTTTATTTGCTTCCGTATCTGGCGCCGTTTATGAAAAAATTTGTGGCAAGTCCGATGATGGCAAGCTTCGTTTCTGCGCTTATTTTGCTTATTTTGTTTTACGGGTTTTGGTTTCTTTCAACGTTTAAGTGCCTAAAAAAACTGCGCAAAAGCAAACTTGGCACGTTAGATAGAATTTTAGGGCTGATTTTCGGTGCATTGAGGGCATTTTTGCTTGTGATTTTGTTTCATATTCTGTTGCAATCGTTCTTGCCGGAAGAAGCAAAAAAGCCGTTTTTTGCCGATTCGGGCTATTATCGGCTTGCGGGTGATTTTGCCGAACCGATTAAAAACTTGATGCCGAAAGAAACATTTGAAAAAATTAAACAGAAAGCCGAAGCGCAAAACCTGATGGGAAAGGAAACGTCGGAAGATTTATTTAAAAAACTTGCCGAGCCGAGACTTGAAAAAACAGCCGGCGATGTGCAAAAAGATGAGGCTCAAGGTTATGATAAATCTGAAACCAAAAGCCTTGATAGGCTCATTGAGAACGCGGCAGAATAAGGCTTTTTTCGAAAAAAAGGAAAACCCCGCGGCGTTTTTTTTCGCAGGCGGGGTTTTTTACACACTTAACAATTTTTTTTCTTCTTGCAGCGCCTAGTAAGGCGCAAAAGGGCGAGTTCTCTTCATGGCTCTTTTTGTTTTTGTGTCGGTGGGGTTGGTGCACGGGGGGATTAAAATGCCCGTTTGCATCGCAACTGCCGGCGGCCGGTGGATCTTTTTACTTCATGGAACGACGATTGTTCTTTGATGGCGGTGATCTTTTCATGGCTTTCTTATTTTTGAGTTATTTATATTAGTCGAAAAGAAGCTCACTTTCTTCTAGGCGGTGGACGAATCCAGCCGCGGAAATTTTTTCTCATAATTTAATATTCTTAAAATTTATGTTCTTCTTATACACCTGTTAATTGATGATGTCAAGACAAAAATTCAAAAAAATTAAATTTTTGTATAAAAAATTACGTAACATATTGAAATTACAGCATAAATTTTTTGAAAAATTATTTAATTCTGACGGTGTGAAGCAGGTTTGTCTTGAGTTTCTGCCCTAAAGGATAGCCGGCGGTTGTGATGATATGGTCGCCTTTTTTGCCGTAGCCAAAAGATTTGACGGTTTTTAAGGCGATGTCCTCCACGCGCTCAAAACTTTGAAAAACCTCTTTATCGACAGCCGCCTTAACACCCCAGACAATGCCCATACGGTTTGCGACATAGGCGTTCGGTGTGATGGCGATAATCGGCATTTGCGGGCGCTCTTTGGCCATTGAAAATGTTGTGAAACCGGAGGTTGTAAATGTTACAATCGCAGCAACGTTTTGTAAGACTTCCGAAAGCTCTTTTGCCGCATAGGTCATGCCTTGTGAAGCGTTGCAACAAAGGTGCATTTCATTTGCAAAAGTCGATTCGATAAAGCGCGAATCGTGTTCAACTTCGCAGATGATGCGGTGCATCATTTGAACGGCTTGAATAGGATATTTTCCGACAGCCGTTTCGGCCGAGAGCATGACGCAATCAGCCATATCATAAACTGCGGTTGCAACATCGGAAACTTCCGCACGCGTCGGGCTTGGCGCTGAAATCATCGATTCTAACATCTGGGTTGCCACAATCACGGGTTTGGCCTGCAACCTGCAAGCGGAAATAATCTTTTTTTGAATAACGGGCACGGTTTCAAGCGGACATTCAACACCCAAATCGCCGCGCGCAACCATGATGGCATCGGAAAGTGCGATGATGTCATCTAATTCTGCCACTGCACTCGGTTTTTCAAGCTTTGAAATGATGAGCGCTTTATCGCCGATGATTTTTTTAACATCTCTCACATCTTGCGCCCTCTGCACAAAAGACAAACTTATCCAGTCAACACCCAGCGATAAGGCAAAATCAAGGTCTTGTCTGTCTTTTGCCGTTAAAGCGGAAATGTTGAGGGAAATGTTTGGAAGATTGACACCCTTGTGATCGGAAAGCTTGCCGCCGACAAGAACTTTTGTTTGAATGTGTGAGCTGTCTTTTGAAACAACCTTTAAGGCAATACTGCCATCGTTTAAAAGAAGTGTGTCGCCTTTTTTGAGTGCCTTAAAAATTTCGGGGTGGGGCAGGCAAACGCGTTTTTCATTGCCTTTTGAGGAATCTAAATCAAGAGTGAAATCTTGTCCTTTTTTTAGGGTAACAGAAGCGTTTTCGAATGTGCCGACACGCAATTTCGGACCTTGCAAATCTGCCACAATGGTGATGTGTTTGTTTTTTTGTTTGGAAAGTTTGCGCACAATTTCAAAGCGTTCTTGATGTTCGGCATGCGTGCCGTGCGAAAAATTAAAACGAAAAGCGTCTGCGCCGGCGTCAATTAAGCGGCTTAATGTTTTTTCGTCTGCCGTTGCAGGGCCGATTGTCGCTAAAATCTTGGTGTTTGTGTTGTATGGCATAGCTCTTTCCTTGAAAACGTTTTTTTTAATATAATCCGAAAATATGGCTTGTAAAACATATTTTTTTTTGCTAGGTTCACGCTAACACAAAATGTTTAACCAATGATTGATGGAGAAAAAAAATGGCTGAAGTCGGCGGTATTGCGAGCGACAGATTACGCTCGCTTATTGAACGAATCGAAAAGCTCGAAGAAGATAAAAGAGAAATTGCAACGGATATCAGAGAAGTTTTTGCCGAGGCAAAAAGCGCGGGGTTCGATGTTAAAATTATGCGGGCGATTTTGAAGCTGCGTAAGATGGACGCGGCGTCGCGCGATGAGCAGGAGTTTTTGCTTGATACCTATCGCAAAGCGCTTGATATGTAGGTTTTATGCGTGTTTGTTTTGAGTAAGGCGCCGGTTTCAAACCGGCGTTTTTTTGTTTTTTTTATTTTGGTGGAAAAAAATGTTGCAAATTAAAATTTAGTTTGCTATAACACACTCGATTGGTTTGACGGGTGTATAGCTCAGCTGGTAGAGCAACTGACTCTTAATCAGTGGGTCCAGGGTTCGAGTCCCTGTGCGCCTACCAATAATAAAAGACCGCCTTTATGGCGGTTTTTAATTTTTGCAATAAAAAATAAGATTACGTTTGATTTTTGTTGCAACACCGGAAACCGCATCGCCATCGAAAAATGTGTCATTAAACGTTTTTTCGCTTTTGTTTAAAACTTCAAATTTTCCGAAACAAGTTTGGTTTGCAAGCCGGTAACACTCGCCCATTGTGTGGCGATAGCCGTTGCACTTTGCTTCATAAACAGCGCCGCCCACGCCGGAATATAAAAAATCAACCGTCGGTGCGTTTAAGCGGCATGCGCACAAAGCAAAGGGCAAAACGAGCATATATTTTTTCATTTCAAAGTCCTTTCTTGAGAGTTGTTATCAATGGAAAATATAAATCGCGCAAAGCAAAAAATCAAGGCACTTCAGATTTTGGAGCTGTGTTTGAAAATGTTAAAAAAATAAGGTTTAAAAACCTGTGAAAGACTCTCTTTTTTGATTTTAGATTGCACTTAAGTGTGGTATGAAAAAAATAGTGGGATAATTTTTTTTTAGAAGGTCTTTGTGGAAAATGAAGTTTACGATTGAAAGAGCAAACCTGCTTAAAACACTTAGTCATGTTCAGAGCATTGTTGAAAAGAGAAACACGATTCCCGTGTTGTCTAATGTGCGTTTGGAAGCGCTTGCCGACGCCATCAGCTTTAAGGCAACCGATATGGACACCGAAATTACCGAAACGGTTGATGCGCGCATTTTTGAAAAAGGTGCAACAACGGCGCCTGCGCATATGCTTTATGACATTGTGCGCAAGTTAAATGACGGGGCGGAAGTTGAAATTGTTTTTCCTGACGAAAAAGGGCAGCTTTCAATTGCTTCGGGGCGCTCAAAGTTTTCGCTTCCGACCATTGCGGTTGAAGATTTTCCCGTTATTTCGGGCGATGAATTACCTATCAATTTTGAAATGAAAAACGAAGATCTTAAAGATGTAATTGACCGCACGCAGTTTGCCGTTTCAACCGAGGAAACGAGATATTATTTGAACGGTCTTTACATTCACGCTAAAACGGAAGGCGAAACAAAGCTTTTGCGTGTTGTGGCAACCGACGGACATCGTTTGGCATGTGTTGAATCACCTTTGCCGAAAGGGGCGGAAAAAATGTCGGGCATTATTGTGCCGCGTAAAACCGTTGCTGAAATCAGAAAACTTCTTGATGATTCACAAAGCCAGAATATTGCACTTTCAATTTCGGAAAACAAAATTCGCTTTGTGTTGAAGGATATTATCCTGACATCAAAGCTTATCGACGGAACATATCCGGATTATGAGCGTGTCATTCCGACCGGCAACAATAAAATTTTAGAGCTTTCGGCCAAAAATCTTTCAACGGCGGTTGATCGTGTGTCGGTTGTGGCGGAAAGAACACGCGCCATTAAGTTGATTACGGCCAAAAATCATGTGATGATTACAACTTCGAGCCCAGAACTCGGCAGTGCATTGGAAGATTTGGAGGCAAGCTACGATTCGGAGGCCTTGGAGGTTGGTTACAACTTCAGGTATTTGCTTGATATTTTGTCGCAAATCAGAGGCGACAATGTCGAGATTAGTTTTTCGGACGGTTCATCGCCATCAATTATTCGCGATAAGGCCGATTCGGCTGCGATTTATGTTTTGATGCCGATGCGCGTTTGAGCTTAAAATATGTTAAAGGCGCAGTTTTTTAAGGTTGCGCCTTTATTTATGGTGTAAAAAAAAAGAGTCTTTAATGAGTTCGGCTTTTAAAATTTCGGAGGTTATTAAGGAAAAGTCAGGAATGAAACGCCTGACTTTAACTGACTTCAGGAATTATGAAAGTTTGCGGCTTGAATTTGATATTTGCCCAATTGTAATGACGGGAAAAAATGGAAGCGGCAAGACAAACATTTTGGAGGCCGTTTCGTTTTTGTCGCCCGGACGGGGTTTGCGAGGCGCGAAAATGGCAGATATCAGGCGCATAAATGCCGAGCAGAGTTTGGCTCGAAATGTTTTGTGGGCGGTGTCGGCAAATGTTCAAAAAAACAATGAAGACTACGCGCTTTCAACCGCTGTTCAAAAAAGCGAAAAAGAAAGTCAAAATGATGTGCACAGTTTTGAACGCCGCGTTGTTTTAATTGACGGACAGAAAGCAACCACGCAAGCCGAGCTCGGCAAATATTTTTCCGCTATTTGGCTTACACCGCAGATGGATCGTATTTTTTTAGGCGGGCCGCAACCCAGACGCAGTTTTTTAGACCGAATGGTTTATGCTTTTGATTTGGAACACGCCAAGCGCACGGCAACCTTTGAACACTTGTATAAAGAATGGTATCGAATCATTAAATCGGGCAGAAGCGATAATTTGTGGCTTTTGGGGCTTGAAGAACAGATGGCTGCCGTCGGTGTTTCGATTGCGGCGGCGCGGCGCGAATTGGTGGCAAGGCTGAACACGTTTACAAAAAATGAGCCTGATGATGTTTTTCCTGATGTGGGGCTTGCGCTTGAGGGCAAAATTGAGCAGATGCTTGATGAAAATGCGGCCATTGATGTGGAAGATTTTTACAAACAAAGCCTTTATGAAAGCCGCAAGAATGTGTTTTCAGGCGACGGTATTGAGGGTGTGAACAGAACAGATTTCAAGGTTTTGGACAAGAAAAAACAAATGCCGGCGGAGCTTTGTTCCACAGGTGAGCAAAAGCTTTTGCTTATCAGCATTATTTTGGCGCAAACGAAGTGTCAGATGCTTGATAAGGGGTTTGCGCCCGTTTTGCTTCTTGATGAAGTGACGGCGCATTTGGATAGTTTTAAGCGCAATGCGCTTTTGGAAAAAATTAAAGAGTTGCGTTTGCAGGCATTTATCACGGCAACCGATGAACAAATTTTCAAGGCCTTAAAAAACGAAGCGCAGTTTTTTGAAGTGAAAAGCGGTGTGGTTTTAGAAAAATCAAGGGGGTAAAATATGGCGGAAAATATTTTAAAATCAAGGCGTTTCCTGCCGCTTTTAATCACGCAGTTTTTGGGTGCGTTTAATGATAATTTGTTCAAAAATGCGCTTTTGATGGCGGTAACGCTTCAAATGGTAAGTAAAGCGGCGCTCGTTTCAAACGTGATTGCGGCACTTTTTATTTTTCCGTTTTTTTTGTTTTCAGCGCTTGCAGGCGAAATTGCCGACAAATATGACAAAGCGGCTGTGGCGCGCGTTTTGAAGTTTTGCGAGCTGTTACTGATGATTATGGCAATGGCGGTTTATCGCTTTGAAAGCCTTTGGGGGCTGATTGCGCTTTTGGGGGCAATGGGGGTTCAATCGGCTTTTTTCGGGCCGGTTAAATATTCTCTTTTGCCGACGCATCTTACATCGGAAGAATTGGCTCTTGGCAACGCGTATGTTGAGGCAACGACATATATGGCGATTTTGCTTGGGCTGATTTTGGGAACGGTTTTACCCATTACAGGTGTTATGGTGCTTTTGATTTTTATGGCGTTTGTCGGTTTTTGTTCTTCGTTGTTTATTTTGAAGGCCGAACCGGAACGGAAAAATGCGCTTATTCATAAGAATATTTTTTCATCTACCGCGGAAAACTTGAAGCTGATTTATCGTCATAAAGTTGTTTTCAAGTGCATTTTGGGCGCAACGTGGTTTTGGATGATTGGGGCGTTTGTCGTTGTGCAGATATATCCGCTGTCGGGGCATGTCTTAAATGTGACAAACACAGTGATTACGTTTTTTTTGGTTTTGTTTTCAATCGGCGTTGCGTGCGGTTCTGTTTTTTGCGGGCACTTGATGAAAGGGCTTATTCATACAACTTATATCCCGTTAAGTGTTTTGGTGATGGGACTGTGTTTTTGTGCGTTATACTTTTTGACGGCTCATTATCAAACACCCTTAACGCCTGTTTCTTTGACGCAATTTTTGATAAAGCCGGAAAGCTTTTTTATCAGTTTGAGCATTTTTGTGATGGCTTTTTTCGGCGGGCTTTATATTGTGCCGTTAAACACATTGATGCAAAACAAAGCACCGAAGGCCTTTTTGGCAACCATTATCGGCGGTAACAACATTTTAAATGCCCTCGGTATGGTGCTTATGTCGCTTTTAACCATCGGGCTTTTGGCGCTCGGGTTTACCATTTCGGAGTTGTTTTTGGCCGTTGCGGTTTTAAGCTTGTTTGTTTTTATATATACCGTCAGGCTTTTGCCGAACGCGTTTTGGCGCTCTGTTTTGCGTGCCCTTTTAGAAGTTTTGTTTCGCATTGAGATTAAAGGTGCGCAAAATTTGAGACGTGCGGGAAAAAGTGTTTTGCTTGTTTCAAATCATACGTCGCTTCTAGACGGGCTTCTGATTGCTGCTTTTACGGAAGATGAACTAACCTTTGCCGTGAACACGGGGTGGGCTGAAAAATGGTTTATGAAAATTTTTAAGCTTTTTGTGCACTTTGCGCCGCTTAATCCGACAAATCCGATGTCAATGCGCTCTTTAATTGCCGATATCAAAAAAGGCAAAAGAGTGATGATTTTTCCGGAAGGGCGTATCAGCACAACAGGCGGTTTGATGAAAATTTATGAAGGCGCGGGGCTCATTGCACACAAGGCAAATGCCCGTGTCGTGCGTTTGAGAATTGACGGAACACAATTTAGCAAATTGTCATATTTGAACCATAAAAACAAAACGCGGTGTTTTCCGAAAATTACGCTGACTTTTTTAAAACCGAAAAAACTGACGGTGAGCTCAAGCCTTTCAAGAAGGGCGCAAAGGCACCAAGTTTCACTCAAGCTTTATGATATGATGACCGAAATGATGTATGTGACTTCAAACATTAACGAACATCTTTTTATCAGCCTTTTGAAAGCTGCAAAGCAGCACGGTTTAAACCATAAGATTGCCGAAGATGTTCAAAGGCACGCTGTTTCGTATAAAACACTTCTCAAAAAGGCATATGTTCTTGGAACGGCTTTTGAATATGCGTTTGCCGATCAGGAAAATGTGGGATTGATGATGCCGAACTGTCTTGCCGATTTGGTTTGTTTTTATGCGCTTGAATGCGTCGATAAGGTTCCTGTTATGCTCAATTTTTCACTTGGGGAAAAACCGTTTTTATCGACGCTTAAGACGCTTGAGCTTCAAACCATTATTACCTCGCACGAATTTATTGAAAAAGCACGGTTGGCGCATTTGATTGAAAGTGCGCAAACGCAAAAAGCAAATGTTGTCTATTTGGAAGATTTTGCAAAAAATATTTCTCTGAAAATTAAAATTAAAGGGATGTGGCGCTATTTGACTTCTTATAAGCCGACAAATGAGCCGACAAAGCCTGCGGCGGCGCTGTTTACGTCGGGCTCGGAAGGGTTGCCGAAAGCGGTTATTTTGAGCCATATCAATTTGCAGGCAAACCGTTATCAACTCACAAATGTATTGTCGGTGAATGCTTCGGATGTGTTTTTTAATGCGCTTCCGATGTTTCATTCTTTCGGGCTTTCAATCGGGGCGGTGGCGACGGTTTTGTCGGGGATTAAAACGTTTTTTTATCCGTCGCCGCTTCATTATCGCATTGTGCCGGAGCTGATTTATGACACAAACGCGACAATTGTTTGCGGCACGGACACGTTCTTTTACGGCTATGGACGTATGGGACACCCGTATGACTTTTTTAATGTGAAATATGCGATTGTCGGCGGCGAAAAACTCAAAGAAAGAACGGCGCTTGTCTTTATGAAAAAATTCGGTGTGCGCATTTTGGAGGGCTACGGAACAACGGAAACGGCTCCGGTTTTGGCCTTAAATACACCGATGAATGCAAAAGAAGGAACGGTTGGAAGGCTGTTGCCGGGCATTGCATATCAAATTAAACAAACGGAAGGCGTGGCAAACGGTGGCGAACTTTGGGTGAAAGGTGATAACGTGATGCTGGGATATGTCAAACCGCAAAATCCGAACAAGATCGAGCCTTTAGAAAACGGCTGGTATGCCACGGGCGATATTGCAAGCGTTGATGAAGACGGCTTTATCAGGATTTTGGGGCGTATGAAGCGTTTTGCGAAGATCGGTGGTGAAATGGTTTCGCTTGCCGCTGTTGAAGAAGCTCTGGAAAAACTTTATCCTGAAGCTTTGCAAGGTGTTGTTTCCCTTGAAGATGAGAAAAAAGGGGAAAAGCTTGTTTTGATTACAAACAATCAAGATGTTGATTTAAGCGCGGTTAAGGCTTTTTTCAAAACAGAGGGCTTGGGCGAACTTTGGGTGCCAAAAGAGGCCATATATATGAAAAATCCGCCGATGCTTGCAAGCGGTAAAATGGATTATCAATCCATTTTGCAAAAGCTTGAAGAACAATCAATCGGGCTTGCTTGAAACGGCAAGAATTCATAAAATGAAACATCGTTAATCGGTTTTAAGCTTGCAAGGCAAACCGCAAATCGGTGAAAAACAAAAAAACGGTGATAAGGGGGCGTATGTTCGTTGCCGAGTTTAAAATCGGCTTCATATTGCGTGAACATTTTATAAAAATCGAGTGCATCGACAGGTGTTTTGAATCTTAAACGATTTGCTGTTTTTTGAAAATCGCGGTTTGGGTCGATTTCTTCGATGTCTATGCCGACGGGGCAAACATCTGTTGCAAGCATAACATAATTTTTAGAATGTGAAAGACTCAAAAACATGCCATCGGCAACAAGTTTTCCCGAAATGGTTTGACGGGCGTTTTGTATGCCGACATTTTTGATGAGCACTCTTCCTGCCAAAAATTGCAGTTTTCGGTTTTGATTCGTGATTTTTTCAAAACGGGTGCGCTCTTGAGGGTTGAGCGTTAAAAGATGCGCTTCAAAAAAATCAGAGGTCTTGATTATCTTGCCTAAATCTGTTATAAAAACTTTCATAAAAACGATATACACCACAAAAAACAAAAGGTCAAGAGATGCAAACAAGCGCCAGATATCAAGCTGTTTTTGAATTGCTTTGCAAAATTTTCAAAAACCAAGCGCCGGCCGATGTGCTGATAAATACATATGTGCGTGCGCGAAAATATATCGGCGCGAAAGACAGGCGCTTTATTTTGGAAACAACATGGGATATCATTCGGCACCGTCTGCGTTTAGAATTTGATGCAAAAAGCGAAGATGTGCGCAGGGTTTTGCTTTGTTATTTGCAAAAAAAAGGTGAAGATTTTGATTTGATTACGGGCGGAACATACGGTCTTGAAGCTCTGTCAAAAGAAGAAAAGAGTTGGCTTAGAAACTTGAAAAGCGAGCCGTATTCTTTAGATGTTGAGCTTGAATGTCCGCTGTGGTTGATGGAAAAAATTGACAATCCGGCGCTGCTTGCCTCACTTAATCAAAAAGCGAATGTCGACATTAGGGCCAATTTTATAACGTCTTATGATTTGAAAAAAAGGCTTGAAAAAGAGGGGTTGTTTTTTTCGCTGACCGCATATTCGCCTTTTGGGCTTAGAACTTCGGAGAACATCAACTTAAACAACTGCACCGCCTATCACGAAGGGCTTTTTGACATTCAAGACGAAGCCTGTCAGATTGCCGCGCTTTTGTGCGATGTGAAGGTTGGCGAAAAGGTGATTGACTATTGCGCGGGGGCTGGAGGTAAAACGTTGGCGCTTGGCAGTATGACCGAAAACAAGGTTTTAATTGAGGCACACGATGTCGATTTTGAGCGTATGAGTCCGATTAAAGAACGTGCACAGCGATTGGGTGTCACAAATATTAAGCTTATTTCAAAGCTTGAAGCTTTTGATTATGATTGTTTTATTGCCGATTGTCCGTGTTCGGGAAGCGGCACATGGCGACGTGCGCCCGATTTGAAATTTAGAACAAGTATCGCGCATTTACAGGCTTTGCAAAAAATTCAAAGTGATATTTTACAAGTGGCATATCAACATACAAAATCCGGCGGGCGGATTGTTTATATGACCTGCTCGGTTTTGCGCGAAGAAAATGAAGATGTGGTTGAAAAATTTGCAAACAAGCACAGCGATATACAATTTGTCGACCATGAAAAACTGTGGGTAAAGAAAATTGATGTGCCATACCCTTTTTCAAGCAAAAAATATTTAAATTTTTCACCGCTTTTAACAAACACCGACGGTTTCTTCTTTTGCTGTTTGAAAAAAAATTAAAAACTGTTCCACGGTCTGAAGCCGATATTATCACGAATGGTTTTAACTTTCGGTCTGCCGTTGTTTAAATAGATGAATCCGCCGCCGCTTGCAGAGGCGTTGAGCGGTTTGTTTTTGATTTTAAGATGTCCGTTTAAGTCAAATTCAAAAATATTTTCGTAAACGCATATATTTTCATTGCAAGAGATGTTTATCACCTCGTTGGCGTTGTTTTTTAAAATATCGGTTGTTTTAAGAGATTTATTTTGCGTATAACCGTTTTGTTCAAGCCAGTTTTGCGAAAGCCACACATCTTGTTTTTTTGCCAAAATGACAAGGTTGCCGTTGTTGTCCTTCAATCCGATTTGATGTCCGTTGGCGCTATAAAAAATATCCGGTTTTTGCACAAAAACAAACAAAAAAAGCGACAAGCCAAGCGGCACTAAACCCCAAAACCGCCACTTTTTCTGCCAAAGCAAAAACCATAAGCCGCTCAAGGTTGACACAACAAGCAAGGCAAGCGGAAAGTGCGGCAAAGCAGGCGGCGCAGAAAACAAACTTAAAACCCATAGGCAAATGCGGTTGAGCAAAGATATGCCAAAACCCACCACTTTAAGCGCTGTTACATGGCCGCCGAAAAGCATACAAATGAGGCAGACAATAACGGCGGGCATAATCAAAAAGCCGATGATGGGTGCGGCCAAAGCGTTGGTCAGCGTTGCAAGCGGTGCAATAAAGGCAAAGTGATGAATCACGAACAAAAGCGTTGCAAGTGTCGCAACTGTTGTGGTGATGACGGTGCCAAAAAAATAGGTCATCAATTTTTGAAACGGTGTTTTGCTTTTTTCAAACAATTTCCGGCGGTCTTGATATGTTTCGTAAAAGGCGGTTAAAGCCGAAGCCGCGGCAAATGACATTTGAAACGAGGGGCGAACCAAAACATACGGTTCGAAAATTAAAATAATGAGCGCGGCCGCCGCGACGGTTCGTATGGATATGGCCTCTCGTGCAAAGAAAAAGGCTGTGAATGCAAGCGATATCATCACAAAGGCTCTTTGTGCGGAAACGGCACAGCCAGATATTTGCAAATAAAGGAAAAGCATCAAAACGCTCAAAAATGCCGCGATTTTTTTGGTTGAAAATCGAAGGGATATTGAAGGGAAAAATGAAAGCAGCCACCGGCAAAGAAGAAAAGATATGGCTGCGATAAAGCCCATATGCAGACCGGATATGGCTAAAAAATGGGCAAGTCCCGCTTGGCTGTAAAGGCGATATTGCTCGGCTGAAATGTGGCTTTTATCGCCTGTGATGATGGCAGCGGCAATTCCTGCAACGCTTGGTTCTAAAGTGTTTTGAATTTGATTTTTGAAATGATTTCGAAAGCGTTTTATTTTGTATATGAATCGTTCAAAAAAACCGCTTTTTTGCACACATTCTTTTAAGTGTGCGTCGCTTAAAGCAAAACCGGTTGCGGACACACCGTCAAAAAACAAATCACGCTCAAATTGATAATATCCCGATGTTTTAAGCGGCTTAAATGTTGCAACCGTTTCAACGCATGAGCCGATGTCAAAAGATTTTTTGCTGAGAAGCGTTATTTTGTAAATGCCTTTTCTTTTGCCATCGAAGTCTGCCACATCTTTAAGCCATAAGCGCGTTTTGCCTTTGCGGCTTAAATCGATTTTGAAAATTTTGCCTTGAATATATGTTGTTTCGGGCTTGTCAATTAAAGAAACTTGTTTGGCACGGTATAGGGTTTGAAGCGAAATGTCTGCAAACCCCAAAGCAACAATCAAGAGAGCTGCGGACAAAAAGAGCGCCGGCGGATTTTTTTGTGCAAAATAAAGCAAAACAAGCAAAACTTCAATGATGCAGACAGTCATAAGTGCTAAAGGCTCAAAAGGCAGCCAAAAATAAAGACCGATTCCAAGACCAAACAACACAGGTGTGAACAAAAACCATCTGTGCTGCTCGCATAAAAACAGTTTTTTAAGATTTTCGAACATCTTTGCGGCGGTCTTCAATAAGCTTTAAGATGATGTCGCAAGCATTTGCGCTGGGGGTTTGCTCGCCAAAACCCAAAACAGCTTTCAGTTTTTCAAAACCCTCCATTTGGCGTTCGTAAACATCGCCTTTTTTGATGAATTCGTTCATATAATACAAAATTTTTTCTTTAGAGCAGTTTTCTTGCAACAATTCGGGCACAATTTCACGTCCGAGCAAAATGTTTGTTAAATTAACGAATTGAATTTTTAAGAAATGCCGCACTAAAAATGCCGTTAAAGGTGCAACCTTATAAGCAATAATGTGGGGAACTTTAACAATTGCAAGCTCAAGCGCAACGGTTCCGGAAGCGGCCATCGCCACATCGGCCGCGCAAAAAGCATCGTGCCTGTCCGATTCGGTTTTAACAACAATGGTGGGCAAATTTGATTTTTGCATCATTTTTAAAACCTCATTTTCAACCGTGTGCACGGTTGGCAAAACAAAAACATATTCCGGATTTTTTTGATAAAACGCTTCGGCCGCCTCCAAAAAAACAGGCAACAGGCGCGCAACTTCATTTTTGCGTGAACCTGGCAGAAGCGCCATAATTTTTTGGTTTTGTTCAATGTTGAACCGCGAGCGAAAATCTTCGGAATTTCCGTATATGACAGGGCTTTCGATAACCGGATGGCCGACAAATGAGGCTTCAAGTCGATAAGGCGTGAAATATTTCGGCTCATACGGGAAAAGCGTTAAAAGATGGTCGATGTATTTATACATCGTGCGTGCGCGCTTTTTCTTCCATGCCCAAACCTGCGGTGCGACATAATGAACCTGTGGAATGGAAAGCTTTAATTTGCGCAGTGCCTTGTGTATGCGCGCTGAAAAACTCCAACTGTCAATGGTGATGACAATATCGGGATTGACCTCTTGAATGTTCTGAACAGTTTGCCTGATGCGCTTTAAGACACGCGGAATGCTTGGGACAACTTCTAAAAGGCCCATAACGGCAAGATCTGATATGTCAAACAACGATTTTAAGCCTTCGCGCTGCATACTTTCACCGCCGACACCGAAAAACGAAACATTTTCGCATTTACTTGCCATAGCGCGCATCAATCTTGAACCCAATAAGTCGCCGGACGGTTCACCGGCAATTAAATAAATTTTCATCTTACAAATACTCCGCGGGATTGATGCCGACAACAAACATTTTGTATTTGTCAGCAAGCGCTATCACATCTTTTTTATCAACAATTAAAGCGTTTCCGGCATGAACAGCCAAGCCTTTTAACCCCGATTTTTTTGCGTTTTCAATGGTTTTTAAACCGATGGTGGGTAAATCGGTGCGCATTTCTTGTTCGGGCTTGCGTAGTTTGACCAAAACGCCGCCGTCGCCTTTTCGCTTATATGCGCCGCAGCGATTGATGAGCTCATCGGTGCCTTCAATGCCCTCAACACCCAAAACAAGGCCTTGCTGCACAATAACCGATTGTCCGACGTCAAGTCTGCCGAGCTCAAGCGCAACTTCAACACCGCGCGCAATGTCCGCTAAAGCCTGTTTGTCGGGTTTTTTCTTTGTTAAAACGCCCGTTTCAAGCAAAATTTCGGGCATAATTTCGTGAATGCCCACAACCTTAAAACCCTCGTTTTCAATTTCTTTGATGAGAGCGCGCAATATGCCGTCATCGCCCAAAGATTTGAGGCCGATTTTTGCAAAAAAGGCCGCCGTTTTGATGTCGGGCACCAAATCGGCCAAACTCGGGCGCTTAATTGTGCCAATCATCACAACATCTTGAACGCCGGCATTTTTAAAAAGCTTAAAACCTGTGCCGGCTTGGCCGATGCGGATAAACGTGTGCGGCACCGTTTGGTTAAAATAAGCTTTTTCGGCGTTTCCGGAAATGGCTAAAACTTCAAAGGGAATTTGTTTTTCTTGACAATTTTCAATCAATAAACGCGGCAGGCTTCCGCCGCCGGCGATGATTCCTAGTTTTCGTTGTGTTTCACTCATATTTTCATCTTCTGTTATTTTCAAATAACGACGCATTTTAACATAGCTTTTAGCATTATTCAAGAATCACTTTTGGGAAGTGTTTATTGTTTTTTTGTTGAAAAATAACTAAAAAAAAGATAGAGTTTATTTCGGAGAGGGAATGTGAAAAACATAGATGCCGATTTAAACAAAGATGTGATGGCTCTTTTGAGCGAAAACGAAAAGATTGTTTTTTTAAAAACGCTTTTGCGGTTGTCGGCGCGCGACGGTCATATCGATGAGGCAGAGATTAAACACATCAAGAAAACAGCACAGCGCTATAAGGTTGAAGATGTGAAAAAAATATTTGAAAACACAACCGAAGACAAACTTTTGTTTGAGCTCAAAATTTTGAAAAATAGGCGTGCGGCGTTGGAGCTGATTAAACAAATGTTTTGTTTGGGGCATGCCGATCAGGATTTGAGCGACGAGGAAATTTTGTTTATCAGTCGTGTTGCCAAAGTTTTGGGCATTGAGGAAAAAAAGGTTGAACAAATCAGCAGCTGGGTGATTGATTATTTTATTTTGCAAGAACAAAGTCGAATGATTTTTGAAAGTGAGGATATGTGATGGAAAACAAAACACCATTGGTTTTGAAAAAAGCGATTGTCAAACAGTTTCCTATGGTTGAGGCCGAGCAACTTGAAAGAATTACGCGCGAGGTGGCATTTGCCCCAAAAAACCGTATGATAGAAATTGATGAAAACAGACGCTTGAATGCCGAAGATTTGCGCTTTGTTGTGGCAAACGGTATGGAAAAAGCGCCGCTTGACGAACGTAACTTTTTATATGCAACCAGCATTGAAAACTTAAACAGCGAAACTTCTTCGGTTGAAGAATTTTTTCGTTGGCTTTCTGAAACAACAACCATTTTAAAGCATATGAACGACGGTTATGTAACCGAAGAAGACGCCAGGGAGCGTGAGTCGTTTTTGGATTTTACCGACCAAAGAGAAAGCGAGTTGATGGTGTGTTTGGGGCTTTATCAAAGCTGTCAGTCGCCGCAGGCCGAAGAACGCGCGAAATTTATCAGGTATAAATTGCAAAAATTACGCGAAATGCGCACGTCAATCAAGTTTTTAACCAAAGAAGGGGCAGATGTAACGAGCACACGTTCGGAATATGACGCGGCGATTCCGTATTATAAATATTTTAAAAACCTGCAAAAACTGCCGTTCGGCTATGACCTGCCGGAGGCCGACAGACGCGCACTCAAATTTGAAGAAGGTGGGGCGTATATGGCACCGGATTATGACTTTTATGCAAAACTGGTTAATGATATTTTAGATGAAATGGCAAAAAACGAGAAAAACAGCCAGTATCTGCGCGAGGAAAAAGCATATCATCAACAAAAATCTGGTAAAACGACAGAATTTTATGGACGATAGAAAATATTTTTTGTAAAGTGTGTTCAAATAGTTCAATATTTTTAAGGAGATGAAAATGGGAGTTTTATTGTTGCCGGTGTTCAAAACGATTGCATTGCTTTTGGATATATACGTTAAAATCGTTGTGGTGGAAATTGTGCTTCACTGGCTGATTCATTTTAAGATTGTTTCAGTCAACAACAAATATGCCGAAAAATTTATGGATATTTTAAGAAAGCTGACGGAACCCGTTTATGCAAAAATTCGCTCGAAAATCAAGCCGTTTGCAGACTTTGATCTGTCGCCGTTTATTTTGCTTTTGGTGTTGTATTTCTTGTGGCAGCTTTTGAATGTTTTAAGCGACATGGTTTTATAGCTTGGCTTTTTATCAAACAACGCAAAAAGGTTATGTGTTAAGAGTTAGGTTAACGCCTAACTCTTCTTGCTCGCAGATTGTGGGCGAATTTGTTGATGAAAACGGCGATTCGTGGCTTAAGATATCTGTTAAGGCCGCACCTGAAAAAGGAAAAGCAAACAAAGAGCTTCTCGCTTTTTTAGCAAAAACCTTAAAGGTGGCGAAAAGTTCGATTGAGCTGATAGGCGGACAAACGGATCGATATAAAAAAATTATGATTGAAAATACGTCCGATATGGCGCAAAAAATAGAGGGGCTTTTGAAATGAGCGGAAAAATTATTGACGGCAAGGCTGTGGCTGCGGAAATTAAAAAAAAGTTGAAGGAAAAAATCGGGAACTTAAAAACAAAACCCAAGCTCGCCATTGTTTTGGTCGGCCGAAACGCGGCAAGCGAGATTTATGTGAAAAACAAACAAAAAGCCGCTTTTGAGGTTGGAATCGAAAGCGTGCTTTATGCGTTTGATGAAAAAGCCACACAAAAAGAGCTGGAAAATTTAATTGAAAAGCTTAACAAAGATTGTTCGGTAAACGGAATTTTGATTCAGTTGCCGCTGCCTGAAAGCCTTGACGGGCAGGCATTGATTGAAAAAATTGATGTGCAAAAAGATGTTGACGGTTTTTGCCCCTTGAATATAGGCAGGCTTGAATGCGGATGCCGAGATGTGCTTGTTGCGGCGACACCCAAAGGGGTTTTAAGGTTGCTTGAAAATGCCGGCGTGAAACTTGAGGGTAAAAGTGCGCTTGTTATTGGGCGTTCGAACATTGTCGGCAAACCGATGGCGATGTTGCTTTTGAAAAAAAATTGCACGGTAACGATTGCGCATTCGGCCACACAGAATCTGCCCGAATTGGTGCGACAGGCAGATGTTGTTGTGTCGGCAACGGGTAGGGCAAAAATGATTAAGGGTGCGTGGCTCAAAAAAGGTGCGGTTGTGGTTGATGTGGGTATAAGCCGCGATGAAAGAGGTAAGATAGTCGGCGATGTTGATTTTGAAAGCGCGCTTGAGGTTGCCTCTTATATTACGCCGGTGCCGGGTGGTGTGGGGCCGATGACAATTGCCATGCTGCTCGAAAATGTGCTGGAAGCATATTTGAAACAGAACGCTTAAAATCTTTTTTTGAGAGATTATATTAAAGGCATATTTTGCGGAGAAAAAAATATGACCATGATGATGATTTTTGAAGACGAGCCGAAAAATGCGATGTATTACGAAGGTTTTTTAAACAAAGGTTTTAATTTGTTTGCGTGCAGTAATATCTATCAATTTTTAAGATATGCCAAAGAGGTTAAGCCCGATGTGGTGGTGATGAATTTTTCGCCCGCTTTTGAAAACAATTCGGATATGATGAGAGAAATTAAACAAGCTTTGTGTGATGAAGATGTTTGTCCGCGAATTTATTTGAATGCGCCCAAAAATTTTGAAGGTGTCGCCTTTTTTGAAGACGTAGATTTGAAAGATGGCGCAGCGGAAAAAAGGCTGATATATCGGCTTTTAAAATCCAAAAAGGCGCAAAAGTATACCAATTAAAAAAAATTCTTGATTTTTGAAAATAGTCGTGTATGGTGGCACTTGGTATTGCGCCGTTGTAGCTCAGTGGTAGAGCACACCCTTGGTAAGGGTGGGGTCGAAAGTCCGATTCTTTTCAGCGGCACCATTAAAAAAAGGCACTTTAAGGAGTGCCTTTTTTAATGGTATCGCAAGGATTGGACTTTCGGGGGAGAAATTGCGAAGCAATCGAGAAAGTCCGGAATCGCAGTCGCCGAGCGAGATTTTGCGAGGCGGGTAAGATGACGCCGAAGTAAAATGAAGGCGTCCTTCTTTTCAGCGGCACCATTTTATAAAAAGCACCTCTTGAGGTGCTTTTTTTGTTGCGATTACTGCTACTCGCAAAGTCTGATTGTCTCGTTCTCGAAAACCGCAATATCGCCTAAATTATCGGACTTTTTATTTTTTTATGTCATTCCTTGACCTGCGCTGCGCGTCAGGTCATCAAGGAATCTGGTCTTTGCGAAGCACTATTTTTTTTAATTTGAAGATGCCTTGAATTTTGCCTGTTGGCAAAATAGGCATGACACTATTTATTTTTCATTTTTTTGCAAAAAATGCTTGACTTTTGTCCAGAGACATGTATAATAAAGCATGAGTCATAAGAAGCGATTCTAATAAGGAAACAAAAAATGATTAAGGAAGATTTATCAGCTGAATTGAAAATTGTTTTAGGATATCTTACATTGAAGGAACCATACGATAATGCATTTAATACACCGGAAGATGCAATAAAAAAAATGCAACATATTTGCGAGAGGAAGCCAAAGGAAATACCAAATGCTTTAGATGTTTGCCTTGAAGCGCAAGATTATCCCGAATCTCCAAAATCTTGGTATGGTTTTTTGAGATATGCACTAGATAGCAGACCTGATCAAACCGATAAAATAATCAGTGTGATCGATTATCTTAAGTCTTCTTATGGAGAAGAAAGGTGTTTTGAGGGTATTTTGAAAACAGCTATGAGCAAACATCCGGAACTTGCCCCAAAAGCCTTAGATGTTATGTTTTCACAAACAATGAATTATCCCAGAGGATCTGAATTGAAAAAGCTATTTGGAAAGATTTCATTAATGGCTGATGAGACACCGGAATTGACTTCGGCTTTTCTTGATATGTATTCAAAAGCATTATCTTCCACATTACAAAATCTTAATGAAGAGGACGAAAGATGCGCCAAATGGATGGTTTATTTATA
>Ga0310690_10002108_pt1 | contig 33282 bp, 26 predicted proteins | sample AusTroGonzalo_MG_2_FD_207661 | JGI IMG/M metagenome (GOLD analysis project Ga0310690, IMG submission 207661) | Bovine rumen microbial communities from tropical cattle in Woodstock, Queensland, Australia - Gonzalo_04 (v2) (version 2) | ecosystem: Host-associated > Mammals > Digestive system >...
CTACGACTTGGAGAATAAAGTTTTACATCTCCTCTTGGATCTTTGCGATTACCTGCTGCAGCTTTAAGCTCTTTACATGCTTCAATAGTCCTTTCTTCCAGTAAAGTATAATCGTTATAGGCAGGGTTACTTTCCAGAGCGATTTTTAGTTCTTCAGGAGTTGCATTAGGATGATCTTTCTTATATTCCTCCTCTACCTTATATTTAATCACTTGCATGGCCCTAACGTTACGACCTATTTCGTCAATTCTTTGTTTCGTTGCACCCTGTTCTGTTCTGTTTAAAAGTCCGGAACCGATAATGACACTGGCCGGGTATTCCATCAAATCCGAAATTTTCCGCGCCTTTTCAAGATTGCCTGCTCCTAATGCTTCTGTGAATGCATCCATTCTTGCATTGTCCTTAAACAACCAATCCTGAGCATCAGTTCCATCTTGTTCCCGACGAGATTTAAGCATATCGTGGACAAACCACAGCTGACCGCTTACATAATCCGGTATGGCTTTTGTAAGTAAGCTCAAAATCACGGTTCCTGCATCGGTTTCATCAAGGTTCAAATGAAAAGCTTGTAGATGTATAGGACCATGCTTCCTCTTTTTATACGGATCAAGGTCCGGATCTTCAGCTTCCTGACCATCAGAACTTATATGAGGAGGGGGCCCGTATTTTCCGTCAGGTTCAACAATTTCAGTAGTTTTTTTCGTGATATCCCAAATATCAGCGGATTTTTTACCCCACAGATCTGAAATCTCCGCGGTTTTGCCACTTTCAAACTTTTCAATTATCTCATCGTAAAGTGCTTTCCCCTCGGGTGTCCTGATTAACTCTTTTGCCAATTTTAACTTTTTATCGTCTATCCGTGCATCTTTCGGATTTTCCATAAAATCAGAGCGAAACTTTTTATCAGTCAACAGGACAAACATGCCTGCATCTGAAAAATCTCTTCCGCTTTCTTTAATTTTTTCTTGAAGATTTTTATAACCATTAGGCTCTGCTGCAAGAGCATTGATGCCGTCAGTTCTTTCCAACAGTCTCTCAGTGGCATATATACTCTGCAACATTTTATTTTTATCCGTATCTGACGGCATAGTTTTGTCTTTTTCAACAGCCTCTGCAACTGATTTATAATTTTCACTTTCTTTTATTTCTTCATACTTGGCTTCATCTTTATAAGCTTCAAGGACAGCTTGTGCCGTTTCTTTATCACCGTTACTTACCGCATTAAAGTACATGGCACTAAGTATGGTGTCTTTGTTATCTTTACGTGCGGCAGCTTCCTCCATGCCTTCGCGAGCCTTTTCCAAGGCATTGTAATTACTGACATATCCATTTGGATTTTTACCAATCTTATCCAAAGAGTCTACAATACTATCGCGGTCATATTTTGCGGAAACGGCAACTTTTTCGGGAGTCTCTTCTTCCTTGACAGGATTTTCTTTCGGATCGGCTGCACCGCTATCTTCAGCAGCAGCTGAAGCCCCCGCATTAGCCATTGCATAATAATTTCTTCTAGCTTCATTCAGGTCATTCATGCTGGTTAGTCTTTTCTCTGCAGCATCATTGGCAGCAGCATCCACACTATCTATTGCTGCTTCTTCTATGGAACCGGTGGTAAAATTGCTACCTATCAAATCATAAACGGCAATTTGCTCATTACTGCGTTTACGACTATCATAAACAGCCTGTTCTACTTGAGCTTCCCTTAAATACAAATCAGGGAATTCCATGTTTTCTCCCATAGAAGTAACAAAAGTCTCTCTTACAACGGGATTAGACCACTGTCTTTCTGCCACAGCACATTCTCTCGGATGAGCAGCTCGGAATTCTTCGGGAGTTTTACTCGCCATTTCTTCTGCAAGTTTTGCATCTTTGGCGGCAAGGAACAATTCCGCATACGTATATTTCTTACCTTCATCACGCAGAGCTCGTACTTTTTCATAATTGCCGAAATCATAATCGCTTGCAGACACAAATTCACTTACTGCCTCATCGTACTGCAATTTTCTGCTGGCAAAGTCATCAATGCTTGCTTTACCGGGATAACCATTTTCCAATTTTACGGCAACGGTATTAAGGGAGAGAACGGCGTTTGCATCAATACCTAATTGCTCTGCACGGGTTGTTATATAGTTGGATATTTTTTCGGAGTCGTTTTCACCCTCTAATTTAATTCCGGCTTTTTCCAAGGATTTTACAAAATCTTTAGCAACAGGATTATCAGCACCGTTTTCCATTATTTTACGCAGATAATCCGAAGCACCGACGGTATAAATAGCATCGCCCTTCTCATTACTGGCTTTTCTGCTCACGTCAAACAAGGCAAAGTCGTATGCGGTTTTGATCTTTTTAACCATGATTTCTTTGACGGCGGCATCTTCTAGCTGACCCGCCGCGTTTGTTCTATCCGATTGCAAAGGATCTTCCCAATAACTTGCGTCATGTTCTCCGGTGGAGTATTGACTTATATTTTCCTTAACCGTTTTAAGATTCTCATCGCTTTTCATGGCGACTAACATCATCTTATCATCTATATTATGATCCTGCAGAAGATTGATATCTTCAACAGTAAGAACAGTATTTTTAATTTGCTTCCTTACATCTTCCGCTTTTTCTGATGATTTTTGTTGTATCAATTCTTTAATTTTACGCAATATACGGTTACGTTCATCCATGTTGATGCCGTCCGATACATCAATTTCCGCTGTAAGTATTGATTCCATACCCTTAAGTTCTTCAGGAAGATTATCAAGACGAAAATCTTGAACGGTAACTTCTTGGGGAAAATCAAGGCGATTATTAAGCTCACCCGAAATTCTCATCTTGAATTCCCCGTCATAATCTTCGACAAGCTCTATACGGTTGCCTTTCAAGCTGTCGGGCAATAATTTCTCATCTTCTTTTGAGACGCCGTTGTTCCATAAACGGTGTAAAACCTCTTGCAGGGCTTCTTCGCTTTCCTTGCTACCGCCGTTGATCTTATCTTTAAGTTCTTGCATACTCAGAGCTGAATAATCTTTTTTTTCTTCTGTGTCGGACATAATTTTAACTCCCTACAACAATGTTAAAACCGTAATTTAACTATAAATTAACATATTTATTTCCGAAAATCCATAATTTGTTTATCTTTTGGGCAAAAGTTCACAAAACTGTCTTATAACTTCAAGTTCTTCAAAAAGCGGGCAAGTTCGCGATTGATTTTCTGACCGACATCCGGCGACGGCATTTTGGGACCTTTCCCCGTAATTTTACGCCATAAAGATGTTTTTCCTTTTAAAATCAAAGGAGAAAAATAAGCGGGGTTGGTAGTCAATAACTTGTATGCCTCATCGGGATCGCGTCTGCACGCACTCAAGTAGTTACGTACCAACTTGCGAGCATCAACGGGGAAGCCCCCTTGTTCTATTTTCAAAGCGAACATCTCTATCATTTTGCGGTGTTCAAGAATCGCCGATATGGCAGCTTCACTTGCCTGCAAAGCCTCCAGATATTCAGATTCCAGTTCTTTGTTTTCAATGGCTTTTTTAAGCTCTTGTGCCAAGGACATAAATTTATCAACCATGCCGATTACGGGATTGTCTTTTTCGTCCTTATGTTCTTGCAGATATTTATCTGCTTTTTGCTGCGTTTCGGAAGTAACCATTCCGCTTTCCTGTACGAAAGTAAGCATGGTTTGAAAAGAATCAATCAACTCCTGCAGGAAAAAGATGTTTTCAAAGTCAAAATCCCTGACTTCTTCAGGCTCAACACAATAGGGCATTTGCAGATTCATAATCTCGGCTTGTCGTGCAACGACATTGTAAACCATTTCGTAAATTTCTATCAAAGAATCGGCTAATTTTTGGTTATTCTTTTGAAACACATCAGACATAGACTTCTCCGTTTATTGCATTTAAACTGTTTGGTGGTAGAAGATTCTAACACAAATACGAACCGAGTATAGCCGAAAAAAAATTATTAAACACTTAAAATAATTAGATGTTGAGAAAAAATCAAAAAACTGTAACAATTATATCTGTTCAATAGTGTTATACTGGTGGATATGATATCCTTAGAGGGGGAACTGTATGCGTAAGGTCTGTTTAAGAAAAATATGCGATATTGCGATGCCTTTGGTGCTTGCCTTGGTGTTTGTATTTATGCCTGTATCTTCTTATGCCGGCAGCGGTACGGACAGTTTGGGACAGTCTATAGGGGAGCATGGTTCTCAAATAAAGGATGGAAATATACCGGAAGACTTCAATTATGAAGAATTTGACAAAGACATACAGGAGCTGTTGGATAACTATCAAAACGGATCCGTTTCCGATACCGTTAAGGAATTTAACGAGTATTTTTCCAACTGCTTGGTTTGCGACGTATTCGGTATTATTTTTGATTCCATAAACGAGCTTTCTTATGTGGTTTGGGAACGCGGTAAGACGAGTTTTTTGGCGTTTTTTGCCGTGCTTTTGGCTTTATGGCTTGTTTTTAAATTTGGCGGTGCTTTGGCATCTATGGTGCCGCAATCTCCTGCTGATTTTTGGCACGAGGTTGGTGTTGTGCTGTTAAAGGCTATTTTCGTAGCGGTCATACTTACTTTCAGTATAGGAGATTTCATCGGCTCTTATATCGTAAGCCCGGTGGTTTACGGTGCTTCCAGTTTTGCAGAGGCGGTTGCGGTCAGCTATTCCAAGGTAAATCCCTTTTCCGAACAGCACCCTGATTTTGATGTAAGTGATCAAAGCCTTGATGCCAACAGAATTGACAGCAGTGAATTTTTGGAAGCATACAGTGCTTCGGATAATGAGCTTACGGGTGTAAACAAATTGGTAAAACCCGGTAGTACGAGAGAAGGTATATCATTAAAACCCGAACAACGACTTACGCTTGAGGGGCAGAAATATCTGGCGGCAAAAATTGAAGCCGAAAAAGATCCGAAAAATAAGAAGAAAATGCAGGATCTCCTTATGCGTAGCGTGCTTACCAACACTTCATCAACGGACGGGTTGGTAAGTTGTGCGGAGAGTATGACGCAGTACGCGGAACAAAGTACAAAAGATATGAGCGAAATGGAACAGTATCTGAAGTCCATCGCTAAATCCGAGGGTAAGGAGAGTTACGCAAACATAATTACTGCCGGTGCCACCGTTCACGGTATACTTAATATCGGCACAAAAGCCTCTTTTATATGTATGATAGATACCATGAACAGAGAGCTTGCCTTTGCCAAAGGACTTGCCGCTTCGCTTATGCGTTACGGTTTGACTGCAGGTACATGGAAAATAACCGATAGCATAAAAATATCCGTACCTGATATTCCCATAATTGCCGCAGGCGTTTTGATTTGGTTGACCTGCTTTATAATGACGTTGATTTTTGCTTTCAAACTGGTAGATGCCTGTATTCGTTTAGGCGTGCTAAGTATGATTATGCCTTTGTTGCTGATAGCCTTTGTTTTCCCGTCAACCAAAGATTATGCGAAACAGGGGGTAAAGACCTTGGTGCATATAGCTTGCGTTTTCGTGGTTTTGGCAATAGTCATGGCTTTATCTGTTCTTTTGATTATGGAATCGTTCCAAATGGGCTTGCCTGCACATACTTTGGACGTTGGCGAAGCCGTAAAGAACGAGGCGAATGCCGCATTAAGTGGTCGTCTTGATGTTTACACCCTCTACAATATGGGCAGAATAAAGGATATTGCAGAACAGTTAAACGTAACGACCAGAGCGTTTCTTGGTGCATCTGCGTGTATGATTTTTGCCATTTTATCTTTAGGTATGGTGGATGGTACGGCAGGAGAGCTTTCCGGTATGCAATTCGGTAGTGCTGTCGGTGATAAGTTGGGTGGTATGGTAACCTCAACCGCTATGCGGACGGCTCAAATGGGCGGCAGGGCTGCTAAAGTAGGAGCCGAGGGCGCTAAAGCCGTTAAAGGTAGATGGGACAGATACAAACAGAATAAAGGTGAAAAAGGCGGTAAGGGGTCCGGATTCGGTAAAAGCAAAGATGAAGGAAATTGACGGAGACTGAAGTTAGGTTAATTAAAACTTGATAATTTTGACTGATAGTGTTTTAAACGGTGTTTTGACGAGAGATTTTGAATAATGAAGGGTATGATTAAAAGATTTTCGTGTTTATTGCTCTCTGCATTGGCAGGGACGGTATTTTTGTTGTATCCTTCACAGGCAAAAGCAGATCTTTTAGGCGATATTGCAGGATGGTTTACCGATACCGTGCAAGCGTTTATAGAGTTTATTTTCCTGGATAAGTGCCCTGATGCCTCCCATTACTTAAGTGATAATTTGAGTGAAAATTCGTGCTGGATTTGTAAATTATTCAGCAAAGTTTTTGAGGCTATCAACCTGTTGACCACAGCCATCTATAACCAGATTCACATCGGTTGTATGTCGTTGTTGGCGGTATTTTTGGCCATTTATGTTTTGTTCAGAACGGGTAAGGCCTTTTTGTCCTTGCAACCTCAAGACCCTATGAACTTTTTTAATCAACTCGGAAAGACCTTTTTCAGAACCGTTGTCGTTTGTGCTTTTCTTATACAGCCGGCCGGGGTAATAGGATATTGGATTGTTTCTCCCTTTGTGGAATTGGCGGTTTCCTTTAACAGAGTGGTATTGGATAGTTTCACCAATGCAAGTCCCACTTACGTGGAAATGACCGACAAGGAAAAAAAGGATATGAGAGAGTGGGTACAAAAACAAATATCCGATTTGCAATACGGCGGAGGGGTAAATATATCGGTGTATGCTACCGATGAAGAAAAAAAGGAGATACAAGCCAACCTTGAACAACAGGTGCGTGATTATACGAAGTATTTGGACTCCGGTACCAATCATTCTTTCTCGGTACTCAGCACATGCGACAATGTTGAGATGAACGAGACTCAGGCGGCAGCCGATGGTCGGATGTTCAATGAACAAATCAGAAGATCTTTGGAATGTATGATTAAAGGATTGTACAGCGAAGGTGCATATACCATAGCACTTGCCTCTTATATGATATGCAGTTCTTTTCGCAGTGCTATGAACGGGCATATCTGGTGGCCTAATTGGAATATCCTGCTTACGGGCGGTTCTATATGGTTTGCCGGATTTATCATTATAATAATGTTTGCATTTAAAATAATGGATGCAACCGTCAGGATGGGTGTGATTTGTGCATTGTTGCCGTTGCTTTTGGTAGCGTGGGTATTCCCCGTATCCGCAGAATACACCAAGCAAGGTGCGAAGATAATGCTTCAGGTGATGATTACTTATATCGTAACGGCGATAATCATGGCTTTGGCGATTGTTATTGTTATGGATTCTTTCTCCGATAACACCGACGGTTTTAACTTAAGACAAGCCTTTAATGCCAACGAAGCCAAAGCCATAGCGGAGCATGTAAGTATATCGGCAGGGTTGTTCTTTGCCGGATTGATCAGTATTATTCTTGCCATATTGACTATGGGTACCATAAACAAAATTGCCTATGAGTACGGCGGTGTTGATTTCGGTAATAATGCCAGCGATTCTATCGGCGGTATGGTAACCAGAATTACTCTTATGTCCGCACAGGCAGCCTCCAGGGGTATGAGGGTTGGTGTCGCTTTGGCGGGAACGCGGGTGAAGGATAGATACGCCCTGCACAAGCAAAATAAAGCTGATAAGAAGAGTAAAGCTGCAGCTGCAAAGGGTACCTATAACGGAAAAGGTGATGGTAAGGCAGGCAGTTCCGATGATAAGGGTAAGTCAACAACCGGCACTGCTCCCGACGATAAAAAGCCGACAACGGGCAGCTCTGATGACAAGGATAAGTCAACGATGAGTACTACTCCCGATGATAAAAAGCCGACAACTGACGGCTCCGATGACAAGGATAAGTCAACAACGAGTGCTACAGACGATAAAAAGCCGACAACTGACGGATCCGATGATAAGTATAAAGAAGCGTCATCTGCTTCCTTCCATGAAGGAATGCAGAGTCTTTATGGACATTTCGGTTTGGACGAAGAAAGACATTTTTCATCGGAAGAATCTACGCAAAAAGCAAAGAACGTTTGTGCTGATATCAGAAAAGATGCTGATAAAAGGTTCTTCAAAGATGGTACCATGAGTAAAGAGGATTATATGGAAGTGGTTATGATAACAGATCGTGTTGCTAATGCGAAAAATGACGAAGAAGTCATGGCGGCTTTGCATCATATCACGCCGGCAAAAGATGCTACGTATGAAGAAGTCGCAGCAATAGACAAGAAAGATGGATCTATAGTAGCTTTGAGTCATCTTGGCTCTACTGTGGCTCACAACCAGAGTGTTAGAGAACAAAAGCAGGTTGAAGAGGGTATTGTTGCAGGAATGCAAATGTTTAATGAGTTATAAAGTTGATAGGGTAAGGAAAAGGTTTAACAGTTAAGGATATGATGGGGATAATGTGATGACAAAACCAAAAATAAACATTTCCAATAACGGTTTTTATCTCTGCCGAGGCAGTGATGTTACCACTTTGCCTATTCATAAAATGTCCGAAAAGGCAACTCGCAAGAATCAAGGAGGGTTCATTCCGCTTCTTATCATCGGAGCGTTGGCGGTTGCCGTACTTATTTTGTGGCTGCTGGGCGGTGGCGGTTCCGGTTGTCCCGAGGCGGCACAATACTATAAGTTTCAGATAGATAATTGCTGGTCTTGTGATTTGTATGAGACAATCTTTAACGCCATAAATGATGTAGCGACAAAGGCGTACAACGGCTTGCATAAAGGTTGTTTGGGATTGCTTGGCGTGTTCCTTGCGTTGTGGTTGCTGTTTTTTACGGGACGTTATTTGTTCTCCTTTGCCCAAAGAAAACCGGAAGAATACTTAAGCAAATTACTCGGTATGCTTTTTAAGGCGACGATTGTTGCTGCTTTGTTAAGTACTTCCGCCTCTACTTTCGGTTATTACATTGTTTCACCCGTTATCACGACGGCGGCAGAGTATGGTATTGCCGTTATGGAAGGATTTTACAGCGTGAAAGATACCGCCATAAGAACGGAAGGAAACGTTGATAACAGTAACAGTTTGGTAAAGTGTGAAAACGGTACTTGTACATACAGGGACGTATCTTGCGGTATGGATTGCGATTTTGATATCTGGAGCTTCAGTTTCAGTTGTGATTACGGTTGTGATTTTGAAGGATATAAGGATTTACGCCCGGATTCTTGTCAAAGAATGAAGGCAGGTAATTATGAAGATAAAAACGATAAACTGATTACCGATGAAGTAAAAGATTCATTTATGTGCATGATGAACAGTATGCACTATGAAACTGCGTATGTTACGGCTATGGGTAATGCTATGCTTTGCCATTCTTGGACTGCTTATGACTTAGCCGGTTTATTCAGATTCCCAAGTGTCAAGATGCTGGTTACATCGCTGTGTATTTTGCTTGCCGTTTTAATCATAACTTTTGTGTATGTGTTTAAGCTGATTGATGTGGTTTTGCGATTGGGTATCTTGTTGATTCTGACGCCTGTTTTGGCGGTTGCTTTCGTATTCCCCGTAACACTGGAGTTTGCAAAGAAAGGATTCAGCTTACTGATTCACATAGCACTTACTTTTGTAGCGTTGATTTTGGTGCTTTCTCTTTCATTGATGCTGGTTACCTTGGCTTTCAGCGGTACGGGCGACGGTGCGACATTGATGGATGCTTTTAACAGTAATGACATGAATGAGATAAAAGATTTAATAGATTTCTCATCTTTGAACTTCTTATTCGGTCTTATTACTTTGTTGATAGCCATAAAGATTTTGGGCATTTCGGAACACATAGCAACGGAATTTTCTCAAGTCAAGGTCGGAACAAGTATCGGAGACAGGCTGGGTGCTACATTTGCTTCCGTTTCGTTTATAACCGGTCAAATGGGTCTTAGAAGTGCTAAATTGTTCAGTGCGGAAGGATTTAATGCTTGGCGTGAAAGAAAAGCACAAAAGAAGATGGATGCCATAAGGAATCATCAACCTTACGGCAGAAAAGCGGTTAAGGCAGCTAAATATGAAGAAAAAGCACAGAAGAAAGGAGCAAAAGCCGTTGCCGCTATTGATAAGGCTGAGGATAAGAAGGTTAGGGCGGAAGAAGCATCCAGAAAATACGATGATGCTAAAGTTAAATTCAGTGAGGCGGAGAAAAATTCCAAAGCCGCGAATGAACGTGTTAAAGACGCTCAAAAGAGTAGTGATTTGGCAAATGAGAATTTGAAAAAGACACAGGAACGTTATAAGGACGTGGGAACCGTAGCCGAAAATCAAAAGAAGTACTCTGATGCCGAAGAAAAATATAGAGCGGCTCGACAAAAGTATGATTCTGAAGGCGGAACCGAAGAAAGCAGAAAAGCGGTAAATGAATCATATAGGGAATTCAAACAGGCAGAGGATAATTTGAACAAGGCTCGCGAAGTGGCAAATGCACAGGAAAGAGCGGATAATGCGAAAGCAAAGTTAGATGCGGCAAAAGAAGAACAAAGAAAAGCTGCCGAGGCTGAAAGCATTGCAAGGAATAATTTGTTGAATGCCAAAACGGAAGCCGATTTGGCAAGGGCTGATGCCGATAAAGCAGCCTCTAAAGCAGAGGGACTTGCCGACAAGGCTGAAGCTGCCGGAGAAAAGGCCGCAACAGCAAGATATGAAGCCAGAACTTTCACCGAAAAACTTGCAGACAGACGCGAAGAAAAAGCCGCAATAGCTGCAGCAAAAATGGAGGAAAGCGATAAACGGTCTGATGCTGCGATTGAAGAAAAACATCGCGTTGAAGAACGTTTTGCTAAGCAAGATGCTTATGTAGCCGATAGAGTAGAACAAGCCAAAGAAGAAGTTGACAGTGCTCAAAAGTCTGCTGATTGGGCTCGTGATGATTTGGAAAAAGCACAGGAACGCTACGGAGATGTCGGAACCGTGTCGGAAAATCAAAATGCTTATGCCGAAGCCGCAAAAGCATACAACGATGCTATGAGTAGCGGTGACAGAGAACGGATAAATACGGAACATAAGAAATTTGAACAGGCTAGAAAAGACTTGGACAATGCACGTGAGCTGGAAGCCGCTCAAATAAGAGCCGCCGAAACGGAAAGAGCTTTGCAAGAAGCTGCCGAAAGAAAAGCGAAGGTTGATGAGACGGCGGCAAGATATGAAAAAGAAAAACAAAGGGCTAAGGAAGAAGCACGTGAAAATGCCGAAGCTGAAGTGGAAAGGTACAGAAAGCTGAAAGGAAAGTATGAGAAAAAGCAAGAAAAAGCTGAAGAAACCAGACGCAAAGCCGATTTTTTCGCGGGCAAGTCGGGAAGTGATTATTAGAAGGGGAATTTGAATGACAAAATTGGCAAATAAAAAAGAATTCTTCTTGCGTTGGCTACCATTGGCGGTAATGCTGACTTTGGTAGTCGTTTGCTTGTCCGGTTGTCAGATTATGGACGGTCTTTTTTCAGACGAACATATGACGGAGTATGACAACGAATATACCAAAAGGTCGGGTTGCTGGGGCTGTTTGATATTTGAAGCATTGTTCAATGCCATTAACGGTATGATAAATGCACTGTATCCTATGGTTGTGGAAGGTTGCCGAAAATTATTGGCGGTGTTGTTTGCCTTGTGGATACTTTACAAAGTGGGCAATGTGTTCTTTTCATTTAAACAACCGGATATGGGTGAATTTTGGTCTGAATTTGCCAGAATGTGTATCGCCGTGATATTCTGTGCCGCTATTTTGACCAACAAGGATACGCTGTTTACATTGGTTGATTACACTCTTGTTCCTGCTTTTGAAGGTATGGTGAATATGGGCGTTGCCATTATAGAAAGAACCTTTGAAAATATGGGAATGGAGGTAAATCCGGTACAGGATAACATAATAAATGCAGGTAATTCCAATTATGCGGGCTGTGCTATGTCTCATGTTGTTTCCGATGAGAAAGGTGTTGCTTTTGATAACGGTATGAAAGAAACGATGACTTGTGTCATATTTGAGATGCATAAGCGGCTCAGTTACGCATATTTCTTTGCTTACAAGTTGATTGTTTACGGGGAAATACTGTCCATAATCGTAGGTGTGGGTATGTTGGTCATTTTCCTGCTTATAGGCTTGGTGTTCCCGTTCTATCTTGTTGACGGTATTTTCCGTGTGGGAATAGTGTTTATAATTTTGCCGATTTTGGTTGTATTCTGGCCGTTTAAACCTTTGCGTCAGTTTGCAACGGCAGCGTGGCGACTTGTACTTAGTGCTTTTGTGCAGGTTACGATGATGGCGGTTTTTGTAACTTTGATGGTTGAGATAGTAACGGACTTTACATTGGTTTCTGTCGGAAGGATTGACGGTGTCCCCGAATTTGTTGAGCAATCAAACAGAACCGCCGGTATTGACTTTATAAAGCAAAACATTGACAGTACTCCCGAAAAGTTGTTCTTTATGCTGTTTATTTCTTTCTATGCTTACAAGTTTATGGGAAAAGTTGCTCACTTGTCGGCTCAGTTGGTGGGTGCAAACCCGCAAACGACACTGTTTGCCAAGGCAACGGGTATTTTGGCTAGGATGCTTGCTTCATTGACTTTGATGGCTGCCAGAGGTGCAAAGGTTGCTTCCAATATGGCTAAGAGCAAAAAAGGTAGATCAGGCGGAGGAAAAAGCGAAGGCGGCGAAGAATGATGTTTAGTTGATAAAAGAGGTGTGTTTTAAGGAATATGAAAAATGCTTAGGTCTTTGGGTATATATTCGGTATTGTGTTTTATAGTGGCGGTCTTGTTCTTGCTGGAACAATCTTCCATTGATGATACTGATTTTTACCTTGCTTGTGCGGCAGTGATAGGATTTTCGTTGCTGGCAGCATTGAGCAAGACCATTAAGCAAAAACGTATGAATAAATTGATGCCGCCTGCCGATGAAAAGAATGAAGAATTTTAATGTTAAAGAAAGACGTAAAACGATGAAGAAATGTGTATTTAAAAAATGTTTTTATCTTGCGATACCGTTGGTAATCGGTTTGTCGTTTTTGTTGCTTTCTTCAGAAGCATTTGCCAGTGCTAATTGCATAAGTTTTCCGGAGAAGCAAGGCAGAATAAATGCTAATTGCTGGGTTTGTGATTTTACCGCTATTTTATTGCGGGCGATTAACACGGTAGTAACGGACAGTTACAATGTTTTAACCGGTCCCAGCGGTGCTTTACCTATTTTGGCTGTGGGTCTGGCATTATGGATTTTATGGAAGATAGGCAATTTCTTTATCAATTATAAGTATGCTAACCCCGCAGAACTTTTGAATGAGATAAGCCTTTGTATGTTGCGTGCACTTGTGATTGCGACCATCTTGTCCGTCGGAACGGTGTCTTTGGTGTTTGATACGTTCATTTTCCCCGTTGTATCGGCATTTATGGACTTGATACTTGCTTTGGTAGGATTTGATTTTGCTTCACAAGAGTTGTCAGGCTCCGTCAATTATTGCAGGGAAGCGATAAATCCCACCGCCGATGAAAACGGTCAAGCCTTTTCCGCACAAATGATGGACAGTTTAACTTGTATGGTGCAAGCCGGATATTATGAGATAACAAAGGGACTCGCATTCGGTTTATGTATGAATTGTGAGTCAGGCAATCATGGCTCCAGCATATTTGGGCATGATATCCCGGATTTAAGTATGTGGGTAATGGGTATTTTTATCTTTGTGTTGTTCTTTATAATTGCCTTGGTTTACTCTTTCCAAGTGGTGGATTTCTTTATGTATATGGCATTTTCATTCATTTTGTTGCCTATGATTTTGGTCGCATGGGTTTTCCCGATTACGCGGCAATATACCAAAAAGGCATGGGATTTATTCCTGCATTCGCTGTTCGGGCTGTTGGCATTGGCACTGGCTTTGCCGATTATCGTTAATATGTGCGGTTATGCTTTGGGTAAGAGCGACTTGGATAGCTACTTGAATAAAAATGAGATGGTTGAGGCTTACAGGTATATTTACGAGGCCAGTGGTAATTGGATGGAGTTCTTTGCGGTTGCTTTCATATCCATTCTGCTTTGCTCCAGTTGTACGGCTATTGCTCAGCACTTTGTGACTGTAAGCGGCGGACTTCAGAATAATACGGGTGCTGCTCTCGGTGGTGCATTTGCTTCAACTGCGATAAAGACGGCTCAAATGGGTGTAAGGGCGGCTAAAATTATACCTAATGTCGGAAGGGCGATGGCTGGTAGCAGATTAGGCAGAAGGATTGGTAATTCACAATCTGCACAGAATGTAAGACAAGGTGCTTCCAATACAAAAGATGCAATTAAGTCTGCCCCGAGCAGAGCTGCACGCAGAGTCAGATTCAGTTTGGCAAAACATAAAAATAAAAAGGCAGGTACGGGAGGCGACTCTTCCGAATAGTGCTTAATGTGAGATAATCATAAAACAGCAGGCAAAGGGCACGGGTGCTTTTTGCCTGTTTATTTTTTCACTTTTCAGCTTTATTAAAACTCAAATTTTTTGATAAGTACGTCCCCGTCCAGCAAAGCACAACACATCGGAGCCGTAGAACTTTTGCCCCCGCCGGAGCTTATATGTAAGTAGTAAGGATAAATATGTATGCCGTAATTATTTTTGTCGCTTTGCCCCATAACGACAAGCGAAAAGTTTTCATAAGGACGGTAAAAATCGGGTTGGTTATTTGCACCCCACCAAAAAATATCTCCCTGTGCAGATAAAGGCAGAGATGTATCCAAAGACCAACTGGTAAAAAGAACTCTCCTGTCTTGAGTAACCGCAGCATGTTTCAGGGAGTTAAGTATCTCTTTATGACCATGGCTGTCATTTTGTAATTGATTAAGTTTTTCCGTCCAGCCTGATATGGCGACAGAACCTTTTCGCATGGCTATCAAACCTTCTTGGGCATCTATGCCGTATGCACTTAAACTCCCTTGTATTCCGTGATTTAACAGCCACATATAAACTTCTTCGGGCTTGGGAGCAAATTGTAACTTTAACATTTTATGCCACATTTCTTCTTGCATTCCCCGAAGAAAAACTATCTCCTCAAAATTTGCTCCCGCTTGATTCAACAGATAGTTATGAAAACGGAAGGATTCGTCCAAGACTCCGCCGACATCATAGCCGTAACCCATTAAATTACCCAGATAAACTATAATATCACCTTTTTGATACATACTTTTTATGGTGTTATGCACTTTAATAAGGCGTGCCGAATCACCGTACACGGCACCGATAACCCAAGTACGTCTTCCTTTCGGTACATTAGCTATGAAATGTTTTTCCGTTCTGCTATACATCGGTTATTCTTGTGTAATCAAAAAAATGCGTGAAGAAAACAAAAAACAGTCTTTCTCCACGCACTAAAATCAAATTATGCCGATTATACATCGGAGTGGATTATCTTCACAATCTTTTCGGTTGCGTCTTTCATATCCATTTTTGACATTGCTGCATATTCCGAAACAAGCCTGTCCAAAGCAGCTTCATACACCAAACGTTCCGAGTGAGATTGTTCAGATTGGTCCGAAGAGCGATGTAAATCCCTTACTACCTCTGCCACGGACACAAGGTTGCCGGAGTTAATCTTGGCATTGTATTCTTGTGCACGACGAGGCCATACCATACGCTTGCTTTTCGGTTTTCCCTTTAATGTGGTAAGAGCCGCAGACATAGTCTTTTCATTAGACAATTTACGTAAGCCGCTGCTTTCAACTGCCGATAAAGGCACCTTCAGCGACATATGTTCCTTATCATAATCAACAAAAATACAATCTATCTCCTGACCTGCAACAACATACTTACCGATGCTGGAAATTTTACCGACGCCGTGCGTGGGATAAACGACATAATCACCTGGATTATATGAACAAGTTTTTACCATAATTAAATTATTTTCCCCAGATTTTTTAATAACAAAAAATAAAACCTCAAGCGAACATCTTATCCGCTTGATTTTCCTTATATATCATATTTTTACACAAAAATCAACCTGTTTTTGCCGTGTTTGACCTTTGTATGTAATAAATTTTGACTTTAGGTTATATCTGAAAAACAGGGCAATAAAAAACGGCAAATCGTTAAATCTGCCGTTCAATTCATTTATTTATTTCCGTTATTTCAAAGCGGGAATGTTAAACTGTGCAATATAGCCGGGCTTTATGGATCTGTGAGCATAACGCATATTCGCCGTTTCAATTTGGAAACGATTAAGACCCGATAACTGTTCTACCAAAGGATAGAAATCCTTAGCATCACGTTCCCTTCTTTCCGCATTTTGAATATACAAAACGCAACCGCGAGACAACTCCACCGCACCGCATCTGCCACGATTGGCAGGAACGTCCGGATTCTGCACAATATAACCGATAGTAAATTGTTGCTGCTTTCCGCTGTTATCATCGGACGAGAACAATACCGCCCCAATCACAACACCCACAATCAAACAGCAACATAACAAAGCTATCACGCTTTTAACTTTTAAAAACTTTTCCGGGATATTGAACTTTTCAACTATATTATCATCAAGTCCCATCTCTTCCGCAGCCTTACTGACAGAAGCCATTTTCGCTGCCACCGAAGGAGGAAGGTTAGGAATGTTCAAAGGCGAAGACGGTTTTTCATTTGCCACAGCGGCAGGAGGGGGAACATCCCGGTACACTTCTTCTTCACGATTAACCGATATATTTTCCTGTTGATTCACACCAACTCCGATATCAACGGGTGATTGCGGATAATCAACGGCGGCAGTTCCCACTTTCATATCGGCATCATATTGCTTTTGTACTGGAGGAGGAGATGAAACAGGTCTTTCCTGACGAGGCATTCTTTGCGGAATAGCTTGCGGAGATACCGCTCCGCGATTTTGAGGAATACCTGAGGGTGCAACTCCCTGCTGGGAAGGCTGACGAGGCCTTATATTTTGCGGATTCTCCGCCACAGGAGGTTGCCTCATACCCGAGGGACCTGCAACATTACGGTTTCCCGGCTGCATAGGCCTTTGTCCGGCAGGAACAGGGCCGGATACAGGTCTTTGCCTTTGCTGAAGTGGCCTTTGTTCCCGTTGTGCGGGATTACCCGCGGCAGAAGTATTAGTTTGTACTGCTGTTCTTTCTGCCAGCTGCCGTAATTGTCCCTGAGAAGGATTTGAAGGTATATCGCTCATTATTCCTCACTAAAATCATTACCAGCTGTAAGAGGCTTTAATAACCCTTATCAAACGAGGTGTCATAAATACAGCAACCTCCGAATCCGCAAGTATGGGGGACAAAATGCTTCCGGGAACACCGAATACCAATACCGTATCACCGACTTCGGTAGTGAAAGACTGGAAGTTGGTAATTTCACCGCGACTTGTATCCAAAGCCAAGGAAGCCTGTATCTTACCATCCTGACGCAAAGATGCCTTTATTAACAAAGATAAATTTGATTCGGGCTCGTAAACATTGCCGCAACGACCGACATCAAAACGAGAACTCCAACCGTTAGGTATCATCACCACACCTTCGGAAACTATGGAAATATCAGCATAACGATTTACGAAGGATATAAATGTGGGATTGTTTATTTCTTCCAAAGACGAGACGACCAACCTGCCGACAATGCCCTTTACGTTACTGTTCATGCTGTCAGTACCGAAGTGGGCAACCAAATTTTGCCAATCTATCGGATCTTTTCCGTCGGTGATTCTGTAAAGAACCACGTCAAAAGCAACAATCGTATCTTCACTGTTAAAGAAGTTGATAAGTTTTTTAACTTTCTTCTCAACTTCAACGCTACCCGTAAAAGCTATGGAGTAATTATCCCAGCTGGGAACAATATCATGAATCCCTATACCCCTTAAAGCATCAAGAGCCGTCATCATAATGGAACGAGAGGCGGGAACATACAAACGCCAAGAATTGTTACGCAAAATCTTCAAATACTTCTTATCTGCATCGTATGTATAGAACAATCCCGCATCGGAGGTAATTTTGTTAATGACGGAAGTTAAATCGCCTTTCAAATCTTTTGCGGAAACGGTCGGGTATTCTCCTTTGGAAACGGCAACCTTAATATCTATATTCTTTACCAAGTTGTAAACAGCACGTTCCGCCGTAACTTTATCAAACGTATATCCCGTAACCATATAACGAGGCAAAGAATCAGAAGACAGCTCACTTTCCAAACGGAAAGCGGAAGATTTAAACGGAACAGTGGTAATAAGATTCTGTTCGTCTAACTTCACGTTACACCTTGTCGCCGATTCAAGGCTGAACATTTCCGCAGATTTTACCGTACGAGGAGTTGCCAACTTTTGTTGAGGAATCTCCTGAGGGATAATCACCGATGCTTCCGCCGAAGCTATCATCAAACAAAAAGCACAAGAGACGGCATAAAATAACTTACATAAATTCTTTGACATTTAACAAAACCTTTTTACTGTTCCAAAATACTCAAGAAGTTTTAAAACTCCACAAATCTATTTAAAATAATGCGATTTATCTTTCAACAAATCGTCGGAAGATGAGCTTTTATTCGTAAAAGAAGAACCGAGAGTAACATCTTCCAAATCCGGTATAGGCTCAAACCCATCGGCTGCCGGTCCTATGGGTGCGGTATCAATGCTTTCATCTATACCGCCAAGCACATCTTTAATATCGTCCTTACTGACCTTATCTTCCACCATTTCGGGAGGGGCGTTGGTCTCAAGCTCATATTTGTAATCGGCAACCGCTTTTTCCAAAGCTGCCCTTCCGCCTGCAAAATCCGTAGCAATAAGTGCCTTATACTTGTCTTCGTTAAGGAATTTTTCTCCCAAAGTAACAAGTTCCGACAATATATCCAACACATAATCAAAGTAAGGATAATTACTCATTTCCAAACCGCCCAGCTGCACACAACGTGCCCCAACTCTGGACAAGGTCTGATCATAATAATTTCTGAGACGGTTAAAATACTCAAGATTCCATGAAGCATCTTTATCGGATTCGCCCGATTTATAGGGAGAAGTCATATCGGTCTTGGTTGCAGACAAATCCGCCGCGGTACGTTCATCGGCAAGAGCTTTTAATTTTGCCACAACATCGTCTCCCGCTTCTCCGAACATGGTAAGCCAATACTCTAAAGCAGGTATTCTTGCCTTAAAATGCTCAAGAGAAATTTTTTCTCCGGCAAGTATTCTGTTGGCTTCGTCCCAAGCGATAACGGCATTTTCATAATCAAGTGCTTGACGGAAATTAGTCTTTACCTGTTCTATATCTGCAACATTGACGGTATTCAATAAAGCAGGAATAACAGTACGCCAATCCTTTCCGAAAGCACCTTCCGCCTCTTTTTTCAAGGTGTCAAGAATCCCTATATCATCACGATAATCTCTGATGAAAGGAATAATAGCGTCTAAAGCCTGTTGTTCTTCTTCGGTCATTTAAAAATACTTCTCCTAAAACAAACACTAAAGATATTAAAATCAATTACATCTTTTTTCAACCAATAATTTACCAAGTTTACAAAATCACCCTAATTCTACTTTTGTAAAACCGCCTTTCTTTGAATTTGGCAACATTACAAAGGGCTTTGTCCCATCTTTTTTGCGGCCTTTTTTAGATTTACTTTTTACCCAGAAATCTTCTTCACCTTGATTTTCGGAAACAGTTTTTGCCTCCGATTTGACCTTTTTGGAAGATTTTTTGACCCCGGCGTTATTTTCCTTAATAGTATCGGTATCTTCGGATTCTTTTTCACTGCCCGATGTTGAAACATTTTCAACGGCACTATCTCCACCCACAATGTCGGCGGCCTGTTTTTTATGCTTCTTCTTGGTATTTATAACGGGAAGTTCGGGAATGATTTGCATTAAATCTTCATCGGCATCCTGTTCATTGACAAAGTCCGAATCACCGGCAAAGAAAGAGGAGTAATCATCTAAATCATCTTGCTGGGAGTCTTCCGCCGGACTCTTATCGTCAGATGCTTCGGAGACAGCTCCGTCATTATAAGCGTAATAATCATCATAGCCGGTGTTATCCTGCTGATAATCCGACTGATTATCTTCATCTGCGGTTACGGGATAGCCGTCATCATTTATTTCAAAGAACTTAGGCTGTTGAACGGGCTTAAATTCGCTTTCATCAAAACCGCCGTACAAAGGCTCTGCCAATTCGGTATTTTCTTCTGAAGTAGTGGAATCTGTGGTAGCGGGAGTCTCGTCTTTCATACCGGTCAAAGTTTCCAAAACTCTGGCAAGCATAATGGAGTTATGTTCCTGTGCTTCCAAAAATCTGCTCATCATTTCTTCGGAAGTGGGCTGAGGTTGCGATAAAATATCAACCGCTCTTGCAACGACATCGGTAAGCAAACGAAGTTCATCACTGCGACGTTCCTCAGGTCTGTTTATATATGTAGCGAAAGCGTCAAGTATAACTCTGGCAGTTTGTTCCTGACTGGAGGATATTAAACCTGCCATACGGCTTAAAGTTTCATTCTGATACTCTTCCGGTTGAGAAAGTGCAACACGCAAAGAACTGTTTATTGCCTCTATCATATCACGATTACTGTCTCGTATAGATGAAGCAAGTTCCTTGATTCTGTTATCCGTTTGTGAAGTTAATGCTTTGATATTCTCATCTGTGCGGGAAGCCAAAGTCTTTATGCTTTCGGAAAGCGTTTCGGTAATGGATTCGGTAGTTTTGCGATTGCTTTCCGTTAAATTGAAAGCCAATTCGCGGATACCTTCGTTCTGTACTTGCTGAGGACGACTGATTGCTTCACCGAAAGAAGACAAAATAATGTTGGCAGTCTTTTCCTGACTGTTTGCAAGCATTTCCGATATTTCTTTCAAACTGTCATTTTGCACTTGTTGAGGACGACTTAATGCGTCGGCAAGCATTTTTGAAATAATCTCGGAAGTTTGTTGCTGACTTTGCACGATAGCATCGGCAACCGCTTTGCCGATAGAGCCGGAAACATCCGAAGGCTCTTGGTAATAAACAATGCTGCCTTCTCCGTTTTCACCTTCCTTCACAACCCTTTGCATCATCGGAATTGTCGCCGGTACCATAGGAGCCGCTGCCATGGGAGTGGCATTTGGCATTGTCGCCGTATTAAATGCAGAACCTTGCGGTTGCATACTCATGGCAATTTTGGCAATTTCTTCGGGAGACGCAGAACGACTCTGTGCTTCTTTCAATGCTTGTGTCATTCTCTCCATTTGTTCCATGGAAGATTTTTGCATTGCTTCGGCGGATTTTGCGGTACTTTGAGAAATAGCCTCTGCCATAATCTTGGCTTTTTCTCTTTCACGCATCATCTCTTCATCATCTTCATCATCATCTTCTTCAATGGGAAGACCGCGACGTTCCTGCAAGTAAGAGATATATCCCCTGACGTCCATACCGCAAGGCAAAGTGGACAGCACCGAACGAACATCGGAAGATACGTTCAAAAGCATATCGTTATACTTTTCTATGGCATCTTTGTTAAGAACCGAAAGCTGACGGAATATGTTAATCAGTCGTTGTGCTTTACTGTATACGTCATCGGTTATATCTGCACCTTCCTCGTTAATACCAAGGAATTTACGTTTCCACCGTTTTAAATTTATTTTTTGAGACGTTCTCGCCATCTCTCATCCTTTATTTTCAATTAAACAAAAACTCAAACACCAAACATCACGATAAAATTATGATATAGAAATAGAACAAATCTTATGAAGAGCAAAGTATTTTCCTTCTTCTATATCCACTTTTTCATCGGGATTGGTCTGAACACCATACATCTTGCCGTTGTCGTCTTCTCTGATACTGATAAACTTTGCTTTGTTTTCAGACAAGTATAATAAGGCCAAATCACCGGGAAGTATCTTCTTTTCCGGATCGGCGATAAGAATGGAACGTTGAGGTAAAAACGCACCCAAACGTTTTGAACAGAGGTTGACTCCGTACACCTTATCGGGATTACTGACATTCGGAGGACACATAACCGAACCGGATACTTTATTCTTATCAATAATCACATCGCCGTTTTCACCCGCATAGCCGTACACGTTAAGGGCTATGGCATTACCGCTTCTTTCTTTTGATTTAAGACCAATTCTTCCGATGGGCAAATCGGCATAAGAGTTGCTGGCGGAGGTGATAGCCCTGAACTTGGCATCTCCCGGCTGGATAAATTCTTCCAAAGCACCCGTACGATCAAGGTCGTAAACCTTTACCTGTAATTCTTCGGGAGTAAAGCCCAAAGCTCTTGAAATATCCATAAATTCTTTTTCGGTAACTTCCCTTTGCCCCATTTCAACACGGTGGTACACGGAAAGGGTAAGATTCGCTGCCTGAGCTATATCGGCCAAAGTCAAGCCCTGTTGCCCCCTCAAATAACGAAAACCCGCACCGATGGTTTTGATACCGCTGCGTTCATTTATTTTGCTGCGACGTTCCTGTTCCTTACGCCAAGCCTCTATCACTTCGGGCTGAGTTGTTTTTTCATTAACAAAAACATCGGCAGGTTCACAATCCAAGTACTCACACACCTTTGCAAGCTGTTCTTTATCAACACGGCGATAGCCTTTTTCTATTTTGCTTACGGCAGAAAGGCTGATGTTTAAATAATTCGCCAAGCCCTGCATGGATTTATTGCGGATTCGGCGATACATTCTTATTTGATTGGGAAAAATTATCTCTTCCATCTTTCTATACCTGTTAAAATTACTACAATCTACAATAACGAGACGATTTTAGCAGAAATTTGACAAAATAAAACTATTATTTTTATAATTTTTAAGTTTATTTTAAGTTTTTGACATTTCGGTATTTTTATGTTACCCACAAAGACGTGGTGTCAAGACGGTTTTTGTCTTAACTTTAAAAAGAATAGGGTGTTTAAGATGATATTTGAAAATAAAAATGTTCATTACCTCCCCCGCACTGCTAAAGCAGGACGCTTAGGGTTTTTTCATAAAAAATCACAACATAATAGTAAAAAATACAAACAATTCGGTCGTTCTATGATTGAAATGCTGGGTGTTTTGGCAATAGTCGGTGTCTTATCGGCAGGCGGTATTGCAGGATATTCTATGGCTATGCAAAGTTATAAAACAAATGCCCTTATTGAAAAAGTACAACTGATTGCCCAAGTTACGAGAAGTCTTTACAAAAACGGTGATTATGCGGGAATTTCCTCTCAAGTTTTGTTGGATTCAGGTAAAATTTCCGATGTGCAAAATCCTTTTGGCGGGGATATTCACGTCGGTACTTCGGGAGCTTTGGGAACCGGTTATGTGGTAATATACACGGATTATAATACTCCTGCCGACTCTTGTGTGGATATATTGGGTATTGATTGGGGAAACAACGGGGTGTTTTTCGGCATAAGCGTGTACAGAAGTTCCGAATATGACTTCTTTTCACACGGCTCGGTTGCAAATGCCATAAGCTATTGTAAAGGCGGTAACAGAAGAATGATGTGGACAATTAAATAGTATTTACGGCAGATAAAAAGGGAGTATCGCAAGTGAGCTAATTTGAAAAAGTCGGAGAAGTTTCGAGGTTTGTTAAACGGCACGGGCTTTCAATCGGTTTGTGTGGTGTTGCCGCCGTAGCCGGTGCTTTCGGTGCAATAGGCTTGGTCTGTTATGCTGCCGCCTTTGAATCCTTAAATTACCTGTCAAAAACTGTTGCTGAAAATTGGGGTAAGGGACGTACTCATATGATGGATACTTTTACGGAGACGTTTACTTCAAGCGGGCTTATATCTGCTGCCAATACATTAATAATTTCAGGTACGGGAGCTTTTGCAAATGGTGTGATTGATAGTGCAGGTGCCGCTACTGCAAGCATTGCTCCCGTGATTATCGGCCCGATGGCTGTATATGCTTTGGCAGCGCTAAGAGTAAGGCAATATAACAGGTGATATTTAATCGCCATCGTAAAACATTTACGTTTTTTCGCATATTTTGCTTAAATTTTAAAACTCTTTAAAAAAGTATAAAAAAACATTTGACAAATAAAATTTACTCCTTTATGATAAAGCTATTATCGGAACAATAAACTTATGGGAATATTACAAATGAAAGAATCCGAAAGATTAAAAGATGCTTGGGAATTTGTCAAAAAACACGTTGTTTCTATTGGTTTTTGCGGGGCGGCAGGTGTTGCTGCCACCGGTGGGGATTTGTTAAGTGCAAGCGGATTGCTTATTTATGCCGGCAGTGCCGAAGCACTGAATTTTGCCTCGGAAGATGTAGCCGAAGATTTGCATTACAGACGTATTTTCGGTGGAGAACTTTCGTATTATGGGGGGCGTGAGATTCCGATTACGTTGATTGATATGATATGTTTATTTGCGGCGAATGAATTTATAATTGCTGGCACGGGCACGGATATTCCGGATGGAATGTTCTATGGTCCTTCATTTTTTCCTGCCGCCGTGGTTCCTCCAACTGCTTTGTATGTTGCTGCTATGATAAAGGAAAGAAAGTGGTATAACGCCGATGGAGATATAGACAGACAAAGAAGCGAGTTCTGGGAAAGATACAAAGCACGTCATCGGGATTATTAGCTACATTCCGTGAATTTTGGCTGATATTTTTCATTGATTTACTTAAATTTAAAATCGTTTTAAAAAATGTAAAAAATGTTTGACAAATAAAATTGACTCTTTTAGATAAAGTTATTATTGGGATAACAGACTTATGGGATATTACAAGTGAAAGAATCCGAAGGATCAAAAAAAGTTTGGGAATTTGCAAAAAAGCACGCTGTTTCTATTGGTTTTTGCGGCGCTGCTGGTGTTGCTGCCGTGGCTGGTGGAGATTTATTAAGTGCATCCGGATTGCTTATTTATGCAGGTGCTTCTGAAGTTTTAAACTACCGTTCAGAAGATGTAGCCGAAAATTTGTATTATAGACGGATTCACGGATATGACCTTGCGTCGGCGGATTCATTTACAAATGTTGCGATTGGTGGTATTATGGGAATGTGCTTGTTTGTGGCAAACGGGTTGATAATTGCCGGTAGCACAGGTGTTGCGGATGAAAGGGCACTTGGTATTGCGGCAATTTCTGCCGCCGTGGTTGCTTCGACTGCTTTGTATGCTACTGCCAAGATAAAAGCAAGGAGTTGGTACAATGCCGACAGGTGTACAGCTAGACGAAAACTTTTGAATGCACAAGAATACAGTAGTTTAGGTACAAAAATAGAAGATAATATGGCACACAGAGAGTTCTGGGATAGATACAATAGGCGCCATCGGGAGTATTAATTACATTCCGCAAATTTTAGTTCGGATTTTTCATTAGTTTACTTAAATTTTAAAACTGTTTAAAAAAAACGGAGGTGTAGAACCTCCGCTTTTTTTAACATGAAAGGAATGACCTTATTCTGCTTTGTCGGCAGCTTTTTCGGTTTCGGCAGCCTTTTGGGCAGCTTCTTCCTCAGCAACCGCAGCCTCGGCAGCAGCTCTGGCTTCAGCAGCGAAAAAGTCAGAAATGTGACGCTTGGCATCTTCTTCGGAACGAGCAATCGTTACCAAAATTTTCTGCTTAACATCAGGGTGAGTGGCAATTACCACTTCAAAAACACCGATTTCTTTCAAAGGCTGGTCAAGAACGACATGACGGCGTTCAATCTTATGACCGGACTCTATGATGGCATGATATACATCACGAGCGGTAACTGAACCGTACAAGTGTCCCGACTCCGAAGCCTGACGCACGATATTGACAACCAATCCCTGCAAAGACTCTGCCAATTTCTCGGCATCGGCTTTGTTCTTGGCATTCAAAGCAATCAGCTCAGCCTTTTGTTTTTCAAAGTATTCTAAATTAGCTTTATTGGAACGCAAAGCCTTTTTCTGAGGGAGAAGGTAGTTACGGGCGAATCCGTCTTTTACCTTTACAACATCTCCCATTTGTCCCAGCTTTTCAATTCGCTCAAGCAAAATGACTTCCATTATTTTTCTCCATTTTCTAAAGGACGAATATATCTTTTATATATCCGAACAATTTGTTCATACAATCCGATAACCGCAAGAATACCCAAGGCTTCCATCATTCCATACCCGATAAACAGGGGCAAGGACAACAGAACATAAAACACCGTAAGAATGACCTTTGTGTACGGAACCGATCTTGCCCAAATATGGATCTGACACAGACCCGACAGGCAAAAAGGCAAACATATCGCAAAAGCAAAATTGGCTGCCAAATAACGAAGATTGGCAGATGTACCGAACGCGGCAACAAGACCCGCTATAACAATCAGCACCAAAAACCAATTTTGAATATACATGGGTATATATTCCGGATTGGCACGCAAAGCCTTTCCTTTTCTTACCAATGCATACTCGGTAATCCATACGGCAAATACAATTCTGAAGAACCACGCCATAGACATCAAAGCCATAAAGACGACAGATATATTCTTTAACGCACTCTCATAATTCGGGAAGTTTGCCGATAAAGACGGAGCTGCCGTTTCACTTAAAAACTTCAGCATAGTCTCTTGCAAATCAGCATCAATCAACAGATTTTGAGAGATTACGGCGGCTGTATCTTCGGCGTTTTCCGCTACCGTCGGCATATTGTCAATACTGTAAAGAAGCAACAACATATAGGTTACTGTCATACCTATAATTGCCGTTACTATTGACGTCCACGATAACGCATATCCGATGGGATACCATACTTTTTTGCCGTCCTCATTTTCGCGATTCTTCAGCAACAATCCCGTTAAGACCACTACGGGTACAATATCCCACATGGCATAAAGCATGGCATTTGACGGACCGGCAAGGGCGGATAAAACCACTATTCCGACCACGCAAGCCATTGCCAAACCGGTATAACCGAATACAAGACCTGCCGCCGCTATGGGTACGGGAGAAACAGAGAAACCGAGCACGGATAAAGCAGAGCCTTTTGACACCAATGCAAACAATGCACCTGCCAAAACACCTGCCAATACAGACCAGCCTATATTTTTGTATATATCCTGCATCTTTTTATTTCCGCCTGCGAACTCTGTCTTACCTTTGTATGTTGCAAGTTATCAAAAGTTACTTTTAATCCTCGGCATAAGGCAACAAGGCAATGTAACGAGCACGCTTAATGGCTTGAGCCAATTCACGTTGTTTTTTTGCCGATACTGCCGTAATGCGGCTGGGGATAATTTTACCGTGTTCAGATATAAAACGTGAAAGCAGTTTAATATCTTTATAATCAATAGCCGGAGCTTTCTTTGAAGAAAGGGGGCAAGACTTACGGTGAGATGCAAAAGAATGTTGATTTCCAACCATTTTTTAAACCTCCTGCTCATCAATGGACGGAACTTCTTCTTCAATTTCAAAAGCTTCCGCCTGTTCTTCGTATGTATCTTTGTTTTTGGCAAGAATCGCCGAAGGTCCTTCGGACAAGTTGTCAAGTTTAACAGTCATAAAACGTAAGATATCTTCGCTGATACCCATTTGACGTTCCATTTCTTTGACCGCTTCATACGGAGTATCCATCTCCAACAGGACATAGTGTCCCTTACGATTCTTCTGTATCTTGTAAGCGAGGTTGCGTAAACCCCAATTTTCACGCTTGGTAATCTTTCCGCCGTTGCTCGTGATAATTTCGCTGAGCTTATCAGCGGTCTTATCAACATCTGCCGCGGAAACATCCTGACGCACTATAAAAACGCATTCATAAAAAGGCATATTATTTTCCTTCCTTTTGGCTTTTCTCAACTCTTTAAGAAACCCACTTTTCACCGTGAAAAGTGCAAAAAGAGCATATCCGGTCCGTTACACCGGCAAGGAAACGGACTTGTCATACTATATAAAAAATACAATAAATCAAGTGCAAAGTTTTAATTTTCATACTTTTTTAAGATATTTGGGTAAGCACCTTTTAAAAGTTGTTATTTTACGAAAACTGTTATACTATCCGAAACGTTGTGATTAAGAAGGAATAAAAATGACCAAGCAGGAACAAAAAGAACAAACAAACGGCAGAGAAGTGCCGAAAAATGTAGAGGCTGAACAAGCATTGTTGGGTGCTTTGCTTACGAATCCGCACGCTTTGGAAAAAGTCGGTGATTTTTTGCGTCCCGAACATTTTTCCGTACCGGAGCACTCAAAGATATATGCGGCTTGCATTGATTTGATAGAGCGGGGCAGAGTCGCCGATCCCGTTACTTTGCACGGATATTTTTCAAGCAACGGTTCTCTTGATGAAGTCGGAGGTGCCGATTACCTTATGCAACTTGTCTCCGGTGCCGTATCGGTAATAAACGTTGCGGATTACGGAAAACAGATTTTTGACCGTTATTTAAGGCGTCAGCTTATTGATGTGGGCTATGACATAGTAAATAACGCTTTTGAGATAGATTTGCAAAAAGATGCCATAGACCAAATAGGTATGGCGGAGCAACAGCTTTTTGAGCTTGCTCAAAACGGGCGTACGGGCGGTGATCTTAAGCATTTAACGGAGGGTTTGAATGAGGCTTTGGGTGAGGTGGAACGTGCCAGATTTTCTCCCGACGGTGTTTCGGGCTTGTCCGTCGGTATTAAGGATATTGATAAGAAACTTACCGGTCTTCACCCTTCGGATTTGATAGTGCTTGCGGGACGCCCCGGTATGGGAAAGACGGCACTTGCTACCTGTATGGCATATAACGCGGCTCGTAATTTTGCAGAGGAAAACAAAAAGAATAAAGAAAAAAAATCCGTTGCGTTCTTTTCTCTTGAAATGTCATCATCACAACTTGCGGGACGTATTCTGTCAACAACAACTCACATAAACAGTGAACAGATGCGTTCGGGCAAGATTAAAGAGGAAGACTTTGAACGCTTGGTTGCCGGTGTTGCCGAAATCAGCAAACTTCCTTTGTACATAGATGAAACTGCCAATTTAACCGTCAGTGCCATAAGAACTCGTGCAAGGCGTATAAAAAGGGATAAGGATAAAGGACTCGGACTTATTGTCATAGACTATATTCAGCTTATAGAAAGCGACATTCGCAACAAAGAAAACAGGGTAAGGGAGTTGTCGGAAATCACACGCTCTTTAAAAGTTTTGGCGAAAGAACTTAACGTACCCGTTATTGCTTTGTCTCAGCTTTCTCGTCAGGTGGAAACCCGTGAAGAAAAAAAACCGATGCTTTCCGATTTAAGGGAATCGGGCTCTATTGAGCAAGATGCCGATGTCGTACTTTTTGTGTTCCGAGAGAGTTATTATCTTGAAAACTCAAAACTTACTCGTAAACAAAAAGAATCGGACAGTGATTTTGCCCAGCGTTGTGCCAAACATGATGAGGATATAAAGAAAAAAGCAAACGTCGCGGATCTGATAGTTGCCAAGCAAAGGCACGGTTCTACCGGTACGGTACAGTTGTACTTTAACGGTGCTTATACCGAATTTGGAGATTTAAGCCCGAACGAACAATAATTTTAATTACTTTTAAAGTTTATTTTGTTTTAAAACTGGTGTATTAACAGCTATAAATTTGTAAATTTATTCGGCTGATTTTGATTTGTTAGTTATTTAGAGGATATTTGATGTTGAAAATTAAAACCGGAGCAGAGCTTACGATAGATTTGAATGCCGTAAAGGATAATTGGCTTTCTATGTATAATCTGCTTAAAGGTGAAAATGAAAACGGTATATGTGCGGCTGTGGTAAAGGCTGATTCTTACGGCTTGGGTGTTGATAGAATCGCACCTGTTTTGTATGAGGCCGGTTGCAGGGATTTCTTTGTCGCATATTTATCCGAAGGTATGGAACTCAGGCAGTTTGTCGGAAAAGATTCCCGTATTTTTGCCATTCACGGTCATTTTGCCGGTGAGGAAAGTTATTTTGATGAGTACGACATTATTCCGGTGCTTAACAATCGGGAACAGATAAAAACGTGGTTGGAATACAATAAAAAAGCAGGCAAAAATCTTCCTTGTGCTTTGCACTTTGACACGGGTATGACTCGTTTGGGTTTTTCGGCTGAAGACAGAGAATTTTTGTTTTCCGCGGGAACGCCTTTAAAAAAGTTGAACGTTGCTTTGGTGATGAGCCATTTGTCCGATGGCGGAGACCTTGGTAAAAAGGGCGGTAAGAGTAGCCGTCAGCTTGATTTATTCAAAAAAATAAAGGAAAATGTTTGTGCCTTACTCGGTTACAAACCGCTTTTTTCTTTATCCGCATCGGCGGGAATGCTTATCGGCGGTGATTATATTTTTGATTTGGTTCGTCCGGGTGCCTGCCTTTACGGATTCTTACCCGAAGAAAGTTTGGCGGGTAAGGTGCAACTGAAAAACGTTGTTTCTTTAAATGCAAGGATTTTGCAGATTCAAAATACCACAATCGGACAAACGGTAGGTTACGGTTCTTCTTATACCTTTACCAAAAACGGAAAAGTACTGACAGCGGCATTGGGTTATGCGGACGGTTATTTCCGTTCTTTCGGCGGCGGTAAAGGTTGCGGTTGGTTGGACGGTTACAGATTGCCTGTTATCGGACGTGTTTCCATGGACTTAACGACTTTTGATGCCGGCAACGTGCCTGATGATGTGCTGGCAAAAAACGATATGATAGAAATTATCGGTGAACATATTCCCTTAAATGAAGTGGCGGAGAATGCCGGTACTATCCCTTATGAGATAATCACAGACCTTGGCGGTCGTTATGAACGTATATATACCGCAGTGGCAACGGATACAGAAAACGGAGTGTAAAAAAGTGGATTTTATTAACCTGATAGGAAAAGTTTTCCTTAATTTTTTAAAGGCGGTAGGTCGCTTTTCAATCTTTTTATTTGCGGCGTTAAGGGCGTGTTTTTCTTTCCCCATATACGTTAAAAACATTTTCGCTCAAGTAATAGAAATAGGGTTTTATTCGCTGCCGGTGGTTGCTTTGACAACTTTATTCGCCGGTTTGGTTATAGCTTTGCAAAGTTATGCGGGCTTTACCAAATTTTCGGCAGAGGGTGCGGTTGCCATGGTGGTTGAGCTTACCGTAACAAGGGAACTTGCCCCCGTTTTGGCAGGCTTAATGGTTGCAGGCAGAATCGGTGCGGCTATGGCGGCGGAATTGGGTACTATGAGAGTTACGGAACAGATTGATGCTTTTTACACTCTTTCCACCAATCCTTTTAAGTATTTGATTGCACCGCGTGTTTGGGCTTCTGTTTTGATGTTGCCCGTTTTGGTCTTTATCGGTGATATTATAGGTATTTACGGCGGCTATTTGGTAAGCGTTTACAAACTTGGTTTTAATCCGACTACTTACATTCGCAACACTTGGGAATTTTTGGGCTATATGGATATAGTTTCCGGTTTGGTAAAAGCGGCGGTTTTCGGTGCGATTATTGCACTGCTCAGCTGTTACAACGGCTATTATTCAAAGGGCGGAGCTCAAGGTGTCGGTGCCGCAACGACAAATGCCGTTGTCAGCTCGTCCATATTGATTTTGATATTCAACTATATGTTGACCGAATTGTTCTTTATGAAATAGGGAGTTTAAGGCTATGGAAGAAATGAAAAAAGATAATGCGAATACCCCTAAAATAGAGATGAGCCATGTTTATAAATCCTTTGGCAAAAAGCAGATTTTAAAGGATTTTAACTTGACGGTGAATAAGGGAGAGTCTTTGGTTATCATCGGAGGCTCGGGTTCGGGAAAATCCGTTACCATAAAATCCATTCTCGGCTTATTGAAAGCAGACAGCGGTTCAATCAAAATTGACGGTCGCGAGATAACGGGACTTTCCGTCTCCGAAATGGAAAAAGTCAATTCTTCAATCGGTATGCTTTTTCAAGGTGCTGCCTTATTTGACAGCTTAAACGTATGGCAGAATGTTGCTTTCGGACTTATGCAGGGCAAGAAGATAAAAAAATCCGAAGCTATGAAAATAGCCATAGATAAATTGGCAGATGTGGGCTTGCCGAAGGAAGTCGCGGAACTTTACCCCGATGAGCTTTCGGGCGGTATGAAAAAAAGGGTCGGCTTGGCAAGGGCGATTGCCGCTTCTCCCGAGCTTATTTTCTTTGATGAGCCGACAACGGGTTTGGATCCGATTATGTCCGACGTTATTAACGATTTGATACACGATTGCGTGCATAAGTTGGGAGCGACGGCGGTAACGATTACTCACGACATGTCTTCCGCCCGCAAAATTGCCACGACGATAGCGATGCTTTATGACGGCAAAATTATTTGGCAGGGCAGTGTCAAGGATATAGATACTACGGACAATCCGTATGTTCGCCAATTTGTCAACGGACAAGCGGAAGGACCGATTAAAATGCAGGTAAATAACTAGGGTAATTTAATGGCAAAAAGCACTTCCAGATATGTTTGTCAAAATTGCGGAACAATCCACTTAAGGTGGGCGGGGAAGTGTGATGCTTGCGGCGAATGGAATACCATTGTTGAAGAAGCCGCACCGTCTGCCGAAATGCCGAAAGCAACAGGCGGCAAGGGCGGCAGAGAAATAACCTTTACCGATTTGCACAGCAGCAAAGATGTCCTCTTCCGCCTTAAAACAGGTAGTGCGGAGTTGGACAGAGTAACGGGCGGCGGTTTGGTTGCCGGCTCTGTTTTGCTGGTGGGCGGAGACCCCGGAATCGGAAAATCCACTTTATTGTTGCAAGTTGTCGGTGCTTTGTCCGAAATAGTGAATATAAAGGGTAATCCCGTTCGTTGCGTTTACATATCGGGCGAAGAAGCGGAAAGTCAGGTACAGTTGCGTGCCTCACGACTCGGGCTGTCAAATGCAAATGTTGAGCTTGCCTCTGCCGCAAGTGTCAGAGATATAGTCGCAACGCTTGATAACGGCAATCCTCCCGATGTGGTGGTGATAGACTCCATACAAACGATGTATGTTGACACTTTGGATTATGCGGCAGGCTCGGTAGGTCAGGTTAGGGCGGCTGCGTCCGAACTTATCCGCTTGGCAAAAAAGCGTGGCTTTATCTTGTTCCTTGTCGGACACGTTACGAAAGAAGGTGCTATTGCCGGACCCAGAGTGTTGGAACATATGGTTGACACGGTATTGTATTTTGAAGGCGACAGAGGACATAATTTCCGTATTTTGCGTGCGGTAAAAAATCGTTTCGGTGCTACCGATGAAATAGGCGTTTTTGAAATGCGGGATAACGGTTTGGCGGAAGTGCCGAATCCCTCATCTTTATTTTTGGCGGAACGCAGAGGTAATGTGTCAGGCTCTTGTGTTTATGCGGGCATAGAGGGCTCTCGTCCGATTTTGGTGGAAGTTCAAGCGTTGGTTTCTCCGTCATCTTACGGTTCTGCCCGTCGTTCTTTGGTCGGTTGGGACTCGGCAAGGTTATCTATGATTTTGGCTGTTTTGGAAGCAAGATGCGACTT
>Ga0310690_10002109_pt1 | contig 33280 bp, 28 predicted proteins | sample AusTroGonzalo_MG_2_FD_207661 | JGI IMG/M metagenome (GOLD analysis project Ga0310690, IMG submission 207661) | Bovine rumen microbial communities from tropical cattle in Woodstock, Queensland, Australia - Gonzalo_04 (v2) (version 2) | ecosystem: Host-associated > Mammals > Digestive system >...
GCTCCTCTTTCTTCTTCGAAATCAGGCGGATGATGTCCTCGCTCAAGCCTTTCGGTATCAAATCGGTCTCGATGTCGGTCACAAAACCGAATTCGTAGTCCTTATTGGTGACTTCTTCAATTATATTTTCCTTTGGATTTGACTCCATAACAAAAATTTTTCAAAAATATTAATTTGCAAAAATACAAAATTTTCATGAAATGGCGTTTTTTAATTAAAAATCTTTGGTATTTTGAGAAAAAAATACAAACACATTTCAAAAAATCATAATTTTGCAAAACAATTGTGAAAATGGCGAAAGGAAACTCAAATATTGATAAATGGATTGAAGGTATTCCTTATGAGATTGCCTTCTGGAATAACGTGTACCGTTGGAAACGTCCGTTTAACGGTCTGATGAAGTGGTCGCATTATGGAAATGTCATCGAACTTGAGTGTTTTAATGCCTCGCAATATCTTGAAAATCAATCGAATCCGACGGTTTTGGATGTGGGTGCGGGGATGAGTTACGCAACGGGAAATTTTGTTAAAAAAGGTGATGAGAAAAAACAGCTCGACATCCATTATGTTGACCCGTTGGCTCCGTTTTTCAATAAAATTTTAAAAAAATACGAAAAAAATCTGCCGGAAATCGATTTTGGCATGATGGAGTATCTCTCGGTGTTTTATCCAGAAAACACTGTCGATCTGGTGATAATACAGAATGCGCTGGACCACTCGTCGAATCCATTGAAAGGCATCTTTGAAGCCATTGCCATTCTTAGAATCGGTGGCAAATTATACCTCAATCATCATCCCAATGAGGCAGAGACAGAGCATTATAAGGGCTTCCATCAGTTCAATATCTGCTCTGAAAACGAAAAACTGATTATTTGGAATAAAACGCAACGTTTTGATATTGAATCACTTGTGTGTGGCTTTGCTGGTATTGAGACTGCCAGAGCCGAATCGGGACACGTTATCGCGGTGATAACCAAACATGCTGACGTTCCCGCTGAATTGGTCGGAGATAATGACGGCGGTTGTGTGAACGAAGATGGTATGAAAGATTTGTATAAAAATCTTCCGTTTGGTAAACGATTGAAAATGAGATTTTTATATTTAAAATATAACTTTATCCAGTTCATGATCCAAGGCTTGCCATGGGATTTGAGGATGAGAATAAAACGTTTGATAAAACAGGCTTGATATTGCTATGTCGGAAAGAAAGTTTTGGAAAAAGATAAAAAACAACAGGTTTTACCTCGCCTTGACGGGGATAATCTGCGCTATATTGTTGTTTTTCTTGGCGTTATACCTCGCCGTGCCGTCGTATTCCTTTGCGGAAATAGAGCCGTTCAATGGCGAGTTTGTTTACAATCCTTATTCTGAAATTAATCGTATTAATTATTTTGATTTTCGTTCTGAAATAATTGAAAATCAAGGAATTAAAGCTTATGAATACGGTTATGCCCTTACGGGAACGCGTTATCTATGCTTGGGTTATGAAAAAAAACGTAAAATCGACTATCCTTTTTTGCAAAGCATTCATTATAAACAGTTTAACATCGATAAACTAAATAAAAAATGCCGTCTTGTGGCGCCTGCGCATCCTTCGAAAGGCTTCAAAAAAGGCGAGATGACACGTCTCGACCATTATCGGGTGATGGAGGCTCTTTCGCCGAATGATAACTCGTTGTATTACTGGGATATAGCGCTTTCGAACGGCCATCGTGTGAATATCATCGCGACTACTGGCAATGGCTTTGATACGATAAAATATTTGACCGCCACGATTGGCGAGAATGATGCGGAATCGGTTTACAAATCGCTTGAAACAGGCAACTCATACGCTGTGGCATATCGCGGCAATCTGATAGATGTGCCTGAGCTTCAAGAAGTTACGCTTAATAAAGATACTTTGAAGGTGTCTGTCGCTGCTGAAGCGAAAGAGATTCGTTTCATAGGTCAGAATGCCATTGTGAAACAGACAGTTAGCAATGTTTCGGACGCTTTTTATGTGATAAAAAAAGATGACACCTATATCAGGACGGAAATTGAGTTTGATAATGGTAACACATTGTATCTCAATCCGTTAGTGCGTCACCAATATCAATATTTCTTTGATTTGGACAAGGCAAAAGTGATGAAAGGCCGCACCTATCTGATGTGGGCGGTATATATCATCGTGGTCGTGGCGTTTGCACGTCTTGTCATTAAAAATTCAAAAAATGAAAATTCAGGAGAATAAAATCGACAAATATATCACTTGGCTGCTGATAATCAGTGCATTAGTGCGTGGATTTCTCGCCGCTATCATCGAATTCGGCAACGACGAAGTCTATTACTGGACCTATGCCATGTATCCCGACTGGAGTCATTTCGACCATCCAGGAATGGTGGGCTGGGTGATGCAGATTTTCAGCCTTAACTTATTGTTTAGCAGTGAGTTTGCTCTTCGATTGTCATCGATAATTTTTATGACTATCGACACCTATATTATATATAGACTTGGATGTCTGGTGAAAAACAAACTTGCCGGCTTCTACGCCGCTTTATTATACACCGCTTCGCTGTATTGCTTCATCATCACTGGTGTTTTCATCATGCCCGACACACCGCTGATAATGTTTACATTGCTGGCAATTTGGTGTTTTGTAAAATATTTTAATCAATCCCGTGGGGACAAGGCATGCCTTGTCCCTGCAGGATATATATTATTAGGAGGCATATTTACCGGCCTTGCCCTCTTGTCGAAATATTCCGCAATCTTCATCTGGGCTGGCGTCGGACTGTATGTCCTGTTGTTTGACCGTAAACAATTGAAAAACAAATACTTGTATCTTTCGGCATTGATATCTGTCGTCTGCATGCTGCCTGTACTTATTTGGAACATGCAGAATGATTTCATCAGTTTTACTTTCCATGGCGACCGTGTCAGCTTCTTCGGCAAGCTACAGCCTCTTGATTTTTTGAAGGAGATAGTAGGGGAGTTGGGATACAACAATCCAATCAATTACGTGTTGATAATCATTGCGTTAGTGGCATTTTTCAAAGGCCGTAAATACCTTGACGCGACAAGCGGGCGCCTCTTGCTCTGCTTCGCGCTACCGTTCATCGCAGTGTTTTGGTTCTTCTCCACAATGCGCGAGACCTTGCCACATTGGTCGGCGCCCGCGTTCTCAATCTTGCTGCTATTCCCAGCATCATATCTCGCTGATAAACAATTAGTTAATGATGGAATAGTAAAATTGCCTAAATCGGTTGTCGCTGCCGTTTCATTGTTGGCTTTCGTCTTGATTTTTGGCGTTGTGGAGATAAAAACAGGCATCATACCACTGCGTTTCGGCGAACGTGCCAACTCGGTGCGCTATTATGGCGAAGGCGACTTCACCACAACGGTTTATGGCTGGCGTTCCATAAAAAACGACTTCGAAAAAATTCGTGACGAAAAGGTTCAAGCAGGCGAAATGAAAGCTTCCGACGGCATGGTGGGCTTGCAGTGGTTCCCGATGGCTAATTTCGATTATTATGTAGCTAATCCATTGGGAGTCAATATGTATGGTATCAGAGACATTGACAAGATACATAAGTATTATTGGATAAACGAATATCGCGGCGGGCTTCAAAAAGGCAACGATTACTGGTTTTTGACCGAGAGTTCCGATTATTATGCTCCCGAGCGCTATCTCGATGATAAATTCAATGAGGTAGTTCCTTGCGACACCATCGTTGTAAACAGATGCGGCAAACCGATGAAATATGTATTTGTCTATATGTGCAGAGGCCTAAAATAAGGCCGAATTGTAAAAATTTGTTTACATTTCCCTCATTGCACTGAAATTTAAGTTAAAATCGTGTCAAAAACCGAAAAAATCGCTCGGTTTCTTGACACATCTTTTTTTTATAAGGATACCTTTGCAGAACCAAAACGTGTGTTATGAAGGAAGAATTTATATATTATCTCTGGGAGAACAGGTTGCTGTCGAAAGATCTTGTGACTACCGATGGTGAGGAGGTTTCGGTGATTTCCGTAGGAAACCGTAACTATGACTCGGGTCCGGATTTTCTCGACGCCCGCATCCGTATTGATGGTACATTGTGGGTCGGCCATGTCGAGATTCACGTCAATGCTTCAGATTGGTTTCGCCATGGGCATCAAGATGATGAAGCGTATAAGAATGTGGTCCTACATGTGGTGTATTGTAATGATACCGAACGACTTAGTATTCCGACGGTCGAGGTGAAGGGGAATTTTGACCAGACTATTTACGAGAGATATAGTGGTTTTGTGAAGTCAAGACGATGGATCCCATGCGAGAAAATTATCGCCAGTATTCAGCAGTTCACATGGCTGTCGTGGCTCGAGCGCATTGTGGTTGATCGACTCGAAACAGAAGTAAAAGACGTTTTTTCAAAACTTGCCGCGAACAATGGTGACTGGGAAGAGACTCTGTATCAACGTGTTATGCGTTATTGCGGACTGAAGGTCAACAACGATGCTTTTGAGAGGCTTGCGCGGTTGTTGCCTCTGCGTATTCTGCGCAAACACATCGACAACCCTTTACAGGTGGAGGCTATGTTTTTCGGATGTGCAGGCTTCCTCGAACAAGAGTTTGCGGAGGCTTATCCTGTTCTCCTTCAGAGAGAATACAGAATCTTGAAATCCAAGTTCAACTTGACGACAATGCCAAGGTCTTATTGGAAGTTTCTAAGGCTGCGACCGCCAAATTTCCCGACAATACGTCTGGCACAGATGGCGTCGATGGTGTGCAATTCAGAGAGCTTGTTCTCAAAGTTGCAAACTGTAGATGACTTGGATTCGATGCGAAATCTTTTTAATGTCGAGGTCAATGAATATTGGGACACGCATTTCCAATTCGAGAAACCTTCGAAGATGAAGAAAAAATGCATGGGCAACACAGCAATTGATGTTCTGATTATCAATGCGGTGGTTCCGATACTGTTCAGCTACGGCATTTATCATGACAATCAGGAGATGAAAAACAGAAGCTTGGTATTCTTGAATGTGATGGAGCCGGAGGACAATGTGGTGATTCGAAAGTTTGCAAGACTTGGGGTGAATGTCGGGAATGCACAGCAAACACAGGCGCTTCTGCAGCTGTATAACTGCTATTGCAGGCGACGTAAATGCTTGAATTGCCGAGTGTTTAGTGCTATGAAAACCATTGATTTGAATACTTTTTAAAATTTTTTCTAAAAAAAGTTTGCGTATTATAATAATTGTGCTTATCTTTGTGGCAAAATTCTAAAGCAAACTGTTAAAGGAAAAATGGCTGATTTAAGTGTACGACTTTCGGAAATAGAGGTTAAGTTGAGAAAGCTCATAGCGCTTAAGAATCAACTAGTTGAAAAGAACAGCGAGCTTGTTCGAGAGAAGGAGGAGCTTCAGTTGAAGGTGGAGATTCTTCAGACCGAGAACGATGAATTGAGAGATAAAATAAATAAAACAACTATTGTTAACGCACTCGGAAACGAGAAAGAAATTGAAGAAAGTAGGCAGTTAATCAAGACATTGGTGAAGGAAATTGATCAATGTGTTGCGATGTTGAACGCCGAACAGTAATAAATAATTGACGGTCATGAGCGAGAGTGAAGAAATAAAGATAAATATTACCGTTGCTGAACGCAATTACCGTCTGACTATTGACAAGGCTGATGAGGAGAAGGTGCGGAGAGCCGCTGAAATGATTGACCAACGGGTGAAGGAATTCAAGAGAGTCTATACGGATAAAGACTATCTGTCACTGGTCTCAATGGCATGCATCCAGTTCGCTACAAGCGTGGCGAAATACGAGAGCGACTCGGCATTTAAAGATCAATATCTCGACAAACAACTCGATGTCATCGATGATTTGTTGACTGAAAACTTATAAGATTTGTCTGTCTGTCCACCGCATGATGTAACCTTAACAACAATAACAATTTAACCGGTTGACTCATGGGTACAAAAACAGGCCTCATCCTCGCAAGAGGAGCTTAATGCCAGTGGACGTTTGCGTATCGTGGCAGCCATAAGCGTGATATACAAGGGTTTACGATCCCTTTGGGCAGACAGATTTTTCTTTTTCGCGGAAGAGTAAAATCAAGTTTTAAAATGGTTTTACTATCAGTACCAATCAACATTATTTTTTACGCATTAACAGCCGTAATAGGCCTTGGCATAGGCGTATTGCTGGCAACCACCATCATGCGTAAAGCTTTGACTAGAAAAAGCAACCAGTTGCTTGAAGAAGCAAAAGAAAAAGGTGAGGTGATTAAAAAAGACAAGATTCTTCAGGCAAAAGAGAAATTCCTTCAGATGAAATCAGACTATGAGAAGGAAACAAACGAGAAGAAACGCGAACTGCAAAAAGTGGAGAGTCGCCTCCAACAGCAACAACAACAGGTGAACCAGCGTAACGAGGAACTCAACCGCAAGACTAACGAGCTGAACAAACAGCAGCAGACACTCGCAACGCAGCAGGAAAACATCACCAAACGCCAGGCAGAGCTTGACAAGATCCATGAAGAGCAGAAAAAAATGCTCGAATCAATCTCAGGCCTCACCGTGGCAGAAGCCAAGGAACAACTGAAAGAAGCGGTGAAAGACGAGGCTCGCGCTGAAGCGATGGTGCTCGCGAAAGAAATCGTGGAAGAAGCCAAGATGTCGGCTAATCAGGATGCCAAGAAGATTGTCCTTGAGACCATCCAGAGAACAGCGTCGGAACACGCCATCGAAAACACAGTGTCGGTGTTTAACATTGAGAATGATGAGATTAAAGGCCGTATCATCGGTCGTGAAGGCCGTAACATCCGCGCCCTAGAGTCACTCACCGGCGTTGAAATCATCATCGACGACAGCCCTGACGCAATCCTGCTTTCAGGCTTCGACCCGATCCGTCGTGAGATTGCACGCCTCTCGTTGCAGAAGCTCGTCACTGACGGTCGTATCCACCCGGCACGTATCGAGGAAGTGGTGAAAAAGGTTGAAAAACAAGTCGAACAGGAGATTATCGAGACAGGTAAACGCACCGTCATCGACCTCGGCATCCATAACCTTGCACCTGAGCTTATCAAGATGATAGGTAGAATGAAATACCGCTCATCGTACGGTCAGAACCTGCTTCAGCACTCTATCGAGACAGCGCGACTCTGCGCCACTATGGCCGCTGAACTCGGTCTCAACCCGAAAGTGGCAAAACGCGCCGGTCTGTTGCACGATATCGGTAAGGTTGCCGACAATGAGGAAGAGTTGCCACACGCCATCCTCGGTATGAAGACTGCTGAGAAATACAAGGAGAAACCCGACATCTGTAACGCCATCGGTGCCCACCACGACGAGATTGAGATGGAATCACTTATCGCGCCTATCGTTCAGGTGTGCGACGCTATCTCAGGAGCACGTCCAGGCGCACGCCGCGAGGTGGTGGAGGCTTACATCCAGCGTCTGAACAAGCTCGAGAAGATGGCAATGTCGTATCCGGGCGTCGTTAAGACCTACGCTATCCAGGCAGGCCGCGAACTCCGCGTCATCGTTGGCGCCGACAAGGTTAGCGACCAGGAAGCCGACAGCATAGCATACGACCTCTCACGTCAGATCCAGACTGAGATGACATATCCGGGACAGATCAAGATCACCGTCATCAGAGAGACACGCGCCGTGCAGTTTGCAAAATAATCGCACGCAGAAATAACAAAAACAGCAGAAATTTGGGGACAGAAATGAGTTGTCCCCATTTTTTTTGTTTTTCCTATCAAAAAATTGTATCTTTGCACTTTTAAATAAAATTCAAATGATGAAAAAGCTTTTGTTTCTGTTTTTTGCAATATTCTTGTCAACATTGGCATTTGCACAGCTTGAGGTGAAGAAAGGCTCGTTCAAGGAAGTGCCGGGATTCGTGAATATCAATCCTGATGAGAATTATCAGAATGATGACAACGACTTGCCTTATGCAGTGATAAAGGTAAGGACTGAAAACATAACCGACAAACAGCGTCGCGATTTGCGTTTCGAGAGTAATCTGGCTGTCGGAATAGTGCTCGAATACAAAACAGGCGAGGTCTGGGTGTATCTCACGGCGAAATATGCCGATTATCTGAAGATTTCGCATCCCGACTTCAGCTCGACCGAATTTACGATACCTTTCGACTTGCAGCCAAAGAAGGGCTATGAGATGACGCTGGTGAACAAAACTGGAATGGTACCAGAAGTGGATGTCTATAACTATCTTGTGGTGACTGCCGACCAACCTAACGCCGCGGTGTATATCGATGATGTTTTTGAAGGGGAGCAGTTCGCCCAGAAGTCGTTTATGGCTGGCGAGAAACATACATGGCGTATCGAGTGCGAGCTTTACCATACCGAAAGCGGCGAAGCTACAATTCCTGAAAAAGAAGGCGAAAACATTACTATTGAGAAGACCTTGCGACCGGCATACGGTTTCCTGAATGTGACGAGCAGTCCGGAAAGTGGCGCAATAGTGTATATCGATGGCAAGAAAGTCGGTCAAACGCCATATAAAACCGACAAACTGGCGAGCGGCGAACATATGGTGAGGGTGATGAAGGAGATGTACTCGGCTACAGAGCAGACTTTTACAATTACCGACGGCAACACCACGCAGGCGGCTTTGGTTATGTCTGCCAATTTTGTAAATGTGACTGTTACAACCGATTCGGAATCAGATATTTACATCGACAATGAGTTGAAAGGTAAAGGCACGTGGACTGGACGTCTCGGCGACGGCAACCACTCCTTTGAGGCACGCAAGGCATCGCACCGCAATTCGGTGGAGAACATGAAACTCACCCTCGGCAAGGACGAGAACATAGTGATACCCAATCCGACACCAATCTATGGCGCATTGGATGTCTCTACAAACCCTATCGGTGCCAATATCATTATCGACGGCAAAAATTTCGGCACCACACCGCGTGTGTTGACCAACGTTTTGATAGGAACACACGAATTGAAACTTGAAAAAGATGGATGCGCTTCAGTTGTAAAAACAATAACTCTTGATGACAAAAACAAATTGACTATAAATGAGAAATTGGCGACAATTTCTGCAACTCCTGCTAATCCCATAACTCCTACCGCTACAACAACCCAAAACTCTAACGGCGTTTTCTCTGTTTCCGCAACCAAAAAAGTTAACTTTTCCAAAGGAAACCTCCAATACCAGGCATCTACAAAAACTTGGCGTTTTGCCGAGCACCAATGGGATATGATTGGCGATGCCAACAAAATCATTTCCCCAAGTTACAGCGGATGGATAGACCTGTTCGGCTGGGGCACCGGCAACAACCCGACCAAGAGTTCTACAAGCAGCAGCGACTACAGCAGTTTCAGCGACTGGGGCAACAACACCATCTCAAACGGTGGAGGCAAAAACTGGTTCACACTTACAAAAGACGAGTGGGTGTATGTGTTTGACACAAGAAGCACAAGCAGTGGAATAAGATATGCAAAAGCTACTGTAAATGGAGTAAAAGGAGTTATCTTGTTACCAGACACTTGGAACAGCAGCAACTACAGCTTGAGCAACACAAATAAATCTGATGCGAGTTTTAGAAGCAACCGTATCTCGCAAAGCGACTGGACGAGCAAGCTCGAAGCCAACGGCGCAGTCTTCCTGCCCGCTGCTGGCTGGCGTGGCGGGACTTCGGTCGGCGATGTCGGTTCCTACGGTTACTACTGGTCGGCTACGTACTACGATAGTGGCCGCGCGTCCTACGTGTACTTCAGCGACGGCTTCCTGAACGCTGACGCTTGGGGCTACCGCCAATACGGTCGGAGTGTACGCCTCGTCTCTGTTGCCGAGAATTGATTCCTTGTGTGAGGCAAGACAACAAAAAAAGGATCCTGTCGCAAAACAGGATCCTATCTCATGTCTAAAGTCTAAAGACTAACGTCTAACGACTAGCTTATTGCTCTTTTCAACGACGCCGTTCACCACGAGGCTGTAGAAATAAATGCCGTCGGCGAGGTCGCTAACATTGATACTGGCCTTGCCACTCATGCCGTTGATTTCGTTCCTTAAAACTTCCTGTCCCATCATGTTGTAGATGGCAATTTGTGCATCGACGCTCTCGTTGAAGCTGTAGTCGAAGTTCACAACATCGCGTGCCGGCATAGGATATGCATTGCTAAACTCATTGACTGCGCTGGTGTTTTCGATGCCGTCCAAAGAGTATTTGAAAGTAACGTAAACGAAGAATCTGTCCTCGGGATTACCCTCTTCATAAAGAGAGAGAACGATGTACTGCTCCTGACCAAGTGCTGCTTCCAAGTCATTGACTTGATAATGCATGGCGAAATCTGCTGACTCGCCTGCGGTGAAAGGCCATGCCGGTGTCACGTTTACTGTTGGAGCATAGCACATGCCCAAACAAATCATGTTTGAGGTGCCTTCAACGACATCGGTAGTCTCTTTTTCAGCTATCAGCGAGACGCCTTCGTTAGCTGTTACGCTGAGGTCGAGAATAAGCTCATACCATGTTGTCACAACGTCGCCGTAGATATAAAACGTTGCACCGTTTTCAACCACGTTGCCTGTTTCTTTCTCGGTGACGGTGAATTTTTGTGCCGATAATGCCATTACCGACAGGATTAATGATAATGTTAGTAATAATTTTTTCATATACGATTTATTTTATAATGTTTGCAATCATCTTGTCATCTGCGATATTTGGCATCGTGACCTTGAGTCGCGGTTCGACCTCCATGGCGCGTTTGATGGCGAACATGGCGGGTTCGTTTCTTGCCCAGCTACGACGGGCGATACCGTTGTTGACATCCCAATGCAGCATGCAATGGAGACGTCTGTCGGCCTCAGGAGTGCCATCGAGCACCATGCCGAAGCCTCCGTTGATGACTTCGCCCCAGCCTACGCCGCCGCCGTTGTGGATAGATACCCATGTGGCGCCACGGAAACCGTCGCCGATGACGTTCTGTACTGCCATATCGGCTGTGAAGCTTGAGCCATCGTAAATGTTCGATGTCTCACGGAATGGTGAGTCGGTGCCCGACACGTCGTGGTGGTCACGACCTAACACTACAGGAGCGCTCAAGCGGCCGTCGGCAATGGCTTTGTTGAACTCGGCAGCGATCTTGGTACGTCCTTCGCAGTCGGCGTAGAGGATACGTGCCTGTGAACCCACTACAAGGTGGTTGGCCTGTGCACCCTTAATCCACTGTATGTTGTCGTGCATCTGCTGCTGAATCTCCTTAGGCGACGACTTGGCGATGTCTTCCAACACCTTGCATGCGATGTCGTCGGTGACCTGCAGATCTTCAGGCTTGCCTGAGGTGCAGACCCAACGGAAAGGACCGAAGCCGTAGTCGAAATACATAGGTCCCATGATGTCCTGGACGTATGAAGGATAACGGAACTTGCCGTCTTCTTTCAAGATGTCGGCGCCAGCGCGGCTGCTCTCAAGCAAGAAGGCGTTGCCGTAGTCGAAGAAGTACATGCCCTTGGCTGTCAGCTTGTTGACGGCTGCCACATGACGGCGCAACGAAGCATAAACGGCCTCTTTGAACTTCGCCGGCTCTTCCGCCATCATCTTCTTTGACTCTTCGAGTGAATAACCTACCGGATAATAGCCGCCTGCGAATGGGTTGTGCAACGATGTCTGGTCAGAACCAAGATCCACCTGGATGCCCTTGTTTGCTGCATATTCCCAGAGATCGACCACATTGCCTTGGTAGGCGAATGAACGTGCAATCTTTTTTGCTCTTGCCTCGTTGACTTTCTCAAACAGCTCATCGAGGTTCTCGTGAATCTCATCAACCCAGCCTTGGTTGTAGCGTTTCTGTGCCGCTGCCGGATTGATTTCAGCTGTGATTGACACCACACCGGCGATGTTACCAGCCTTTGGCTGTGCGCCCGACATGCCGCCGAGACCTGCTGTGATGAACAGCTTGCCTGCAGGTGTGCCGCCTTGCTTACGCGATGCGTTCAACACTGTGATGGTGGTGCCGTGGACGATGCCTTGTGGTCCGATGTACATGTACGAACCTGCTGTCATCTGGCCGTATTGTGTCACGCCGAGTGCGTTGTAACGCTCCCAGTCGTCTGGTTTCGAATAGTTCGGAATCATCATTCCGTTGGTGACGATGACGCGTGGAGCCTCTTTGTGCGACGGGAACAATCCCATCGGGTGACCAGAATACATCACCAAAGTCTGCTCGTCGGTCATGTTGGCGAGGTACTGCATCACGAGGCGGTATTGTGCCCAGTTCTGGAAGATGGCGCCATTGCCGCCGTAAATGATAAGCTCGTGCGGATGCTGTGCAACTGCCGGATCCAAATTGTTCTGAATCATCAACATGATAGCTGCAGCCTGACGGCATTTTGCCGGATATTCGTCAATCGGACGGGCATACATCTTGTACGAAGGACGATAACGGTACATGTAAATGCGGCCGTATTTCTCCAATTCCTCGTAAAACTCAGGAGCCAACTGTGCGTGAAGTCTCTCCGGGAAATAACGCAGAGCGTTCTTCAATGCCAGTCTTTTCTGTTCTTTCGTCAAGATGTCCTTGCGTTTCGGCGCATGGTTGATGTTCTTGTCGTATTCCTTTACTTCTGGCAGCTGTTCTGGGATGCCAGCAAGTATTTCTTTTTGAAAATCATTCATTTATATAAAATTTTAATATTTATTTCGATATTTTTAACCTGCAAATTTAATAAATTTATATCTTTGCGCATCAAATTAACTGAAAAATGAAGAAATTTTTTTTTAAAATACTTCTTTCGCTTGTCGCGATTTTTGTTTCGGCAAATATTTTGTTTGCGCAAAGCTTTGTAAATGAGTCGTTTGCAAAGAAAGTCGGAGAAAATTTCATATCGAATAAGATGGGGAAGGTGCGTGTCAGCCTAAATCTTTTCCATACTAAGAACGGCGTTGACGGACAGCCGAATCTGTATATTTATAACGTGGAAGGCGGCGGTTTTGTGATTGTTTCGGCTTCGAGAAATTACAAACCTGTTCTGGCATATTCGTTGCGAAACAGTTATGTCGGCGAAATCCCTGAAACTGCTTGGTATTTCATCAATAATTATAACCGTAATATCGACTATTGCGATGAGCGCGGCATTTTGATGAACGACAATGTTGAATTGGAGTGGAACTTATTGGAAAACAATGAGTTGCCGACTGCAAAAAATGCCAAAACCGTCAATCCGCTGATTCAGACGATGTGGAATCAAGATTATCCTTATAACTATTACGCTCCTGAAACAGGAGGCGGCTGGTGGGGAGGTCCGGGTGGTCACTGCTATGCTGGCTGTGTGGCTTGCGCAATGTCGCAGATTATGAAATATTGGGAGCATCCGGTTCATGGACACGGCTCACACTCATATGTTCACGGAACTTACGGCGAGCAGTCGGCAAATTTCGGTGAGACGACATATAATTGGGACATCATGCCTAACCAGCTTGGCTCTCAGGCCAATGACGCTGCAAAAGCCGTGGCATTGCTGATGTATCACTGCGGTGTGAGTGTCAATATGAATTTCGCTCCAGATGGCAGCGGAGCCTATTCGAAGGACGTGGAAACTGCCATGCGACAGTATTTCGGCTATTGCGCGGCATCGTATCAGGAACGCAGCAAATTTACTGAGGATGAATGGATTGCGCTTCTGAAGAGCGAACTCGATAAGTCGCAGCCAGTGTATTTCTCGGGCACCAGCGACTCGGGCGGCGGTCACGCCATTGTGTGCGACGGCTACGACAGCAACGACTATTTCAGCTTCAACCTTGGATGGAGCGGCTCGGGCAACGATTACTACAGCATCAACGATGTGGCTGGCTATCACAACAATGAGGCTGCAGTGGTGAATATCAGGCCTTTAGAGATTAATGCCGATGCAAACGGCATCATTTACGTCACTCCTGACGGCACCGGCGACGGCTCTTCATGGGCGAATGCCACACCTTATATAGAATATGCCACCTCACGCGCTACCGATGTCTCGACGATGGTATGGGTTAAGGCCGGCACTTATTACGGCGACATAAATGGCATCAACGGCGCCTTCCTGATTTGCAAAAACAACCGTGTTTATGGTGGTTTCGCTGGCAACGAAGGCCCTGACTTCAACCTCGATGACCGTGACTTGGTAGCGAATCCGACCATCCTTGACGGTCAGAACCAGCGTCGCGTGCTTTATCAGACCGACCATTTCCAGAATTATGAATATTCGGTATGGGACGGTTTCACCATTCAAAATGGATATGCTGGAGCTGGAGCAGGGGCTTATCTGTGCTGCAACAGCCGTTTTGTTAACTGTAACTTCTTGAATAACACTTCGGTAGGATTTGGAGGCGCAGCTTATATCATAACAGCTTATTATAATAATGCGACAGTGAAATTTACCAACTGCACCTTCGATGGAAACCACGGCTCGCTCGGCGGCGCATTGTGCGACATGACAGGCGCACATCTGCTCAACTGCAGGTTCACCAACAACTCAGCAATGACAAAAGGCGGCGCTTATTACATCTATGACAACAAAGAAAGCAAGATTGTCAACACTATTTTCAATCATAACAGCGCTAATCTCGGAGGCTCGATATATAATAAAGGTAAAATCACTGTTGCAAACTGTGATTTCATTGATAATCAGGCGGTTGAGAACGGTGGCGCACTTTATAATGAGACAAAATACAGCAAGTTTTATAACAGCATTTTCTGGAGAAACACTAAAAATGGCGTTGCTAATCAGATTTACGGCACGTCAATATTTAAATATTGCGCTATCCAGGGAGGCTTTGCAGGCGATAACATTATCGATTTGTCGGATGAAAACGATGGCTCTGATGGCGGTGTCTATCCTCGTTTCGAGAACCCCGAAGCAGACAATTACATCCTCGACAGGTCATCGGCTTGCGTCGATGCTGGCGATAACTCGGCTTCAGGTGTCACAGGCCCTGATTTCCTTGGTAATCAACGTATTGTGAATAATATCATCGATCTCGGAGCCATCGAATGCCAATATGGTCTCTCTGTTAACGATATAGATGATGATTTATTTGTAATATATCCAAATCCATTTGATAATCAATTAGTTATCAAAATGAATGGTGCGATGGTGATAGAAGCTTTCAACACTTTGGGACAGAAAGTCACATCTGCGGAAGCGCACGATGAAATATCGCTCAACACATCGAACTGGGAAAGCGGAATCTATCTCATTAAAATCAACGGAAAAACAGTCAAATTGCAGAAATAGTTTTAATACCCCTTGCAGGAATACGATTTACCACAGGGTGCTGAGAGTATTCCGAAAAGGGTATTAAAAATTACCAAGCCTTTGGCTTAGAAATTGTATTCCAAATTCCCAATAAGGTCGTGAATACAGTGAAAAATATGTCGTAAAATGGCGTGAAAAGAAGATATAACTTCTTCTCTCCCAATTGTTTGGCCGATTTTATATAAATCCAGTCCATGCTTGCGAAATGCAATGCGGCAATACCTCCAATTGCAAAGTAATAAAAATAGCAGTTTGCGGCACAGTCGAAGGCGTGCGGCAGGCAGCACAGCGCAATTAACGAGGCGTAGTAGAACAGACGACTCGACAATAACGTCCCCAAAATGATGTTTGTGGAGCGTTTATACATGTTGGCAGTTGAGTAGTGGCGTCGTTTTTGATGTATCCAACTTCCGAAGCTGTGTTTAGGCTCCGACTCCACACGGCATTTCGGGTTGATGAATATGCGGGTGTTTTTTTTGTTCGCCACCTGACTGATGAAGATGTCGTCGTCGCCCGATGGTATGGTGTAATGCGATGTGAAACCCTTGTTTTTGTAGAAAAGCTCGCGACGATACGACAGATTGCGGCCAACGCCCATGTAAGGTTTTTTCGCCAGCGTCATCGAAAGATACTGGATGGCGGTGTAGAGTGTGTCGAAGCGTATCAGCTTGTTTAACAAGCCTTTGCGCATGAAATAAGGTCCGTAGCCAAGCACCACCTCGGTTCCTTTTTTGTAAGCGCCAACCATACCTTTTATCCACTGGTCGTTTTCAGGGAGGCAGTCGGCATCAGTAAGCAACAGCAAATCGTGTTTCGCCGATTTTATTCCCATGCTGAGGGGGAATTTCTTGCCGTGGAAGAAATTGAGACTCTGGGTGAGCGACACCACGTTGATGTCGGGATACTTGTCAACCAGTGATTTAAGGTAATCGGCGGTCTCGTCAGTCGAGCAGTCATTGACGATTACCAGCTCGAAATCGGGGTAATCCTGCGACAAAATGCGAGGAACAAGGTCGAGGAGATACTCGTAAGCGTCTTTGGCACATACGATTACCGACACCGGCTCGTAGTTTGGCTTATCGTTGTCGTACTTAGTCTTCTTGAAAAACGCCAGCCGACTGAAAAGCCCCCAAAAATAACACATCTGAATGAGCCAGCAAACGCCAAAAATACATAAAACAATGAAACTCAAAGAGTTATAATTAAAAACAATGTTCATGATATTCAATATTTACAGTTTGCAAAAATACAAAAAAGCCTTTAGCTATTAGCCATTAGCTATCAGATTTTTTTGAGATTTTTAATACCTTTCGCAGAATTGTGACTTACCACAGGGTACTGAGAGCAATTCGAGAAAGGTATTAAAAAGCCATTAGTTGTTTTTGATTTTTAATGCCCTTTGTAGAATTACGACTTACCACCAGGTACTGAGAGTAATTCGAAAAGGGCATTAAAAATAGAGATAAATCAAAATTTTTTGTAATTTTGCGCAAATTTTGGAAATGAAGTACAGCTTAGTTAAAAACGATGCGAAAAGCAATGCCCGCGCTGGCGTCCTCACCACCGACCATGGTGAAATCGAGACCCCGATTTTCATGCCGGTTGGTACCGTGGGAAGCGTCAAAGCCACGCATATCAGGGATTTGGAAGACGAGATAAAAGCCCAGATAATACTGGGAAACACATATCATCTCTACCTACGTCCGGGCTTAGACGTGCTACACGAATGCGGCGGCTTGCACCAGTTCAATGGCTGGCATCATCCTATATTGACCGACAGTGGCGGCTTCCAGGTGTTTTCGTTGACCGATATCCGTAAAATGAAGGAGGAAGGCGTGGAATTCCGCTCGCATATCGACGGCTCGAAACATATGTTCACCCCTGAACGCGTGATGGATATCGAACGCACCATAGGCGCCGACATCATTATGGCTTTCGACGAATGCGCTCCTGGCACCTCCGATTACAAATATGCCAAGGAGGCTATGGGCCGCACTCATCGCTGGCTCGACAGATGCGTGAAACGCTTCAACGAGACCGAGCCGCAATACGGTTATTATCAGTCGCTTTTTCCTATCGTGCAAGGCTGTACCTACCGCGATCTTCGTGAAGAATCGGCGGAGTTTATAGCTTCTAAAAACTGCGACGGCCATGCTATCGGCGGACTGGCAGTGGGCGAGCCAACCGAGGTGATGTATGAGATGATTGAGATTGTCAACGCCATATTGCCAAAGAATAAACCAAGATATCTGATGGGGGTAGGCACTCCTGCCAATATTCTGGAGGCCATCTCGCGCGGCGTCGATATGTTCGACTGCGTGATGCCGACACGAAACGGCCGCAACGGCATGCTTTTTACTTCGGAAGGCATAATAAACATCAAAAACGAGCGTTGGAAATATGATTTCTCGCCTCTCGACGAGAATGGCAGCGTATTCGTTGACCACCAGTATTCAAAGGCATATCTGCGCCATCTTATCATCTCGAAAGAGATCCTCGGCCCTATGGTTGCCACGGTGCATAACCTCGGTTTCTACCTCTGGCTGGTGAAAGAAGCACGCAAACATATCATAGAAGGCGACTTTACAGAGTGGCGCGACATGATGCTTCCAAAGGTGACAAATCGCATATCGTAAGGATTTAAAATATTGATAATGAGAAAGTTAGACTGGTATATATTTAAAAAATTCATTGGCACGTTCTTCTTTGCCATCAGTCTGCTCATTGTCGTGGTGATAGTGTTCGACGTGTCGGAAAATGTCGATAGCTTCATCAAAAACCATGCCTCGCTATATGAGGTGGTGTTTCATTTTTACATCCCGTTTATCCCTTATTTTATTAACCTTTTCATATATCTGTTCACGTTTATCTCGGTCATTTTCTTTACCTCGAAGATGGCGGGGCATACCGAAATCATCGCAATACTCAGCAGTGGCATCAGTTTCCGAAGGTTTTTGTGGCCTTATATCATGGGCGCTCTGCTGCTAGCAGGAGGCTCGTTCTATCTCGGCAATTTCCTGATTCCCAGGATGGATACGGTGCGACGGACCTTTAAAAACACCTATATGGAAAACCTGATGAAAAGCTCAGGTCTTAACATCCATGTCCAAATAGAAAAAGGAGTGTATGCATATATGTCGAATTACGACATGCAACGTGCCACGGGATATAAATTTACCTTGGAAAAGTTTGATAATCATACACTTGAGTATAAACTAAGCTCCGATAAGGTAGTTTATGACACGGTTCACGACAAATGGGTCGTTTATAACTATATCGAATACCATTTCATCCCTGATGAGATGTTGGTGCGGGGTAAGGTGAAAGACACTACTCTGATGATGAAACCATCCGATTTTTATTTCGTCAAGGAGGATTTCGAGGAGATGAACCTTATTGAGCTTAACAGGTATATTGACGAGCAACATGCGAAAGGTGCCGACAATGTCTTGCCTTACGAGATTGAGAAACACAAGCGTTTGGCGTCACCGGCGGCTATCATCATCCTTACGATTATCGGGGCGGCGTTGTCGAGTCGTAAGACGAGGGGAGGCATGGGACTGAACCTTGGAATAGGCATCACGATAGCGTTTGCGTACATACTTTTCCTCGAATTCTTCAGGGTTTTCGCCATCTCAGGTGTCATTTCGCCGGTCATGGCGGGATGGCTCCCGAATATCATTTTCGCGACAATAGGAAGCTATTTCGTGATTAAGGCGCCAAAATAATTATAGTTAAGAAATCCGTTTCCACAATTTTATAAGATGAAAAAACAAAGGTTTAAAGTTTTATTGATCATATTTTTTTTAGCAACAGGACTGATGTTCCAATCTGCTGCCATTGCCCAAAGCGACGTATTTTTCCGTGGAGGTGAAGACAATCTTGACCGCGAGGATCTGGGCGGTTATAACCTTAACAACCAGATATTTGGTCAGGATGTGGCTCCATTAGGCGATGGATTGTTGGTTTTTGCTGCTTTAGGCGCAGGCTATGCAGTGGTGCGTCGCAAACGGAAAAGAACACTCGTATTTATGATGGCACTGTTGTCGTTACTTGGTTTAAACCAATGCAAAAAGAATGTTGACACAATAAATCCCGGTAACCTTGGCGAGACAGTCCACATCAGGGTTAATGTCAATGGAGCCAAACATGATGTTAATCCAAATACTGGCGTTGTTGTTTATACTGAAGGCGACAAAATTTATGTTGGCAACGGAAACCAATATCTGGGCGAGCTTACATATGAAAGCGGTGCGTTCAGTGGCGAAATCACCAAACCTGAAGCTGGTGAGTACCTGCACTTTTACTTCGTTGGCGGTTTGACATTGCAAAATCATTCATCAACATCGAAAAAAGTGGAGATCAGCGACCAGAGTAGCAGTCTTCCTGTATTGTCATACGGTAGGTCAACCAGAGCATACACCGACGAAAGTGCCGTTTACAGCTGTACTTTGCTAAATAAGTGCGCTTTGGTTAAATTTGTCCTTGACAAAGGCACTAACGGGAGCGTGAAGGTGAATGATATGGCAACGACAGCATTCATAAATTTCCATGTTACCGACCCTGACCATGCTATCACCTTTGATGATAATTATGACGAAATCGCCCTCAATTCGGAAAGTGAGACGGTAAAATGGGGTATTCTCCTCACACAGGAAGCGGTTAACGGAGCCAACGTTCATATTGGAGACGACTTTTACAAGATAAACGTTCCTAAGATAGAAGCCAACGATTATGTCTCCAGCGGCATCCGGATTGACAATAGAGGTGTGGCGTTGTCGGTCAGCGATAGCAAAAAAGTATATTTTTCTCCTGGTAACTTGCAGTATAACCCTGGCACTAAATCATGGAAGTTTGCCGATAATCAATATGAATATATTGGCGGCGCAAATTCAAATATCTCCCCAACATATAATGGTTGGCTCGATTTGTTCGGTTGGGGCACAGGCGCCAATCCTACCAATTCATCAGTAGAGAATAATGATTACGCCGATTTTACAGATTGGGGTGACAAGTGCGGTGATCCTACTGGCCATGGTTATGAATGGGAAACTCTTACTTGGTTAGAGTGGCAATATCTATTTGAGCATTACAAAAATGGCCGCTCTACAGTTAATGATGTATTTGGTTATGTAGTTCTTCCTGATGATGTTACGACAGATGTTGCCTCGTCATATACTGATGCTGAGTGGGAAGTATTGGAAGCTCAAGGAGCATTGTTCTTCCCTGCTGCTGGTATGCGTGAAGGTACTGAGGTTGGCGACAAGGATGGTGGTAATTATTGGTCGAAGCTCCCTTATTCAGATAGTAAGGCGTACAAATTCGGATTTTATTGGAACGAATATTACGTAATAGGCACCGATAAATACTTTGGCTTAAGTGTTCGCCTTGTCAGATATGCCGGTTACACCCTACCTCGCTAACTGGTTTGTTAGAAATGTATTTTTGGGCATAGTATTATTTTTTTGTCATTCGTATTGTATTATTGTTTATTTTTGCGCCAATAATATGAATGGGCGTATTGACTATGTAGTTGATGCTCAGTCATATTAAGTTATTAACCGTTAAAAATTAATCAATAATATGAAAAAGCTTTGTGTTATTAAAGCTTTAATGCTTGTATTAATGCCGTTTGTGATGCTGTCGTTTACACAATGCAAGAAAAAATTGGAGACGATAACCACAAGTGGTGAAAAGGTTTACATTACCCTTAACGTGGGCAACGGCTCACGACATGATGTCAATACTGCCACCGGACAGGTTACCTATACCGAGGGCGATGTGATTTATGTCGGAAACGCTGGTAAGTTTATCGGCACCTTGACATGTTCCAAGGTGGGTGATAACTGTGTGTTTAGCGGTGATATCACAGATCCGCAGACTACCGATTATCTGCATTTTTATTTCGTTGGAGGTCTTACTCCCGACAATATCGTACCTAATGAATTATTACCCACTGCCGGCGAAACCACATCATTCGATGTTGACATTTCCGACCAGTCGTCAAAGCTTCCGGTGCTTTCGTATGTTCACACTGTGGAGTATTATGAGGGTGGAACGACATACAATTGCATGTTGGAAAACAAGTGCGGCCTGGTGAAGTTTACTCTAACCAACGGCACTTCAGAAACTGTTAAGATTGCTGGTATGAAGACGGGTGTTACTATCAACTTCGCTGACACGCATAAACCAATCGTTGCAAACGGCAAGAGAGACGCCATCACGTTGAATTCGGAAAACGATACTGAGAAATGGGCTATCCTTCTTCCACAGGATGCCTATTCCGACAGATTGGCTCTGATAAACGGTGTCGCTTATGACTGCGCTGTGGCGGCGGTTGCAAACAATGATTATATAACAACCAATATTATTGACAATACGACGCCTTCGACGGAAAAGCTGTTTACTGTGAGTAAAAACGGCAATGTCGTACGCTTTAGTTTGGGCAACCTGCAATATAACCAAACAACTCAGCAATACAGTTTCATGGAACATCAATACGACAGGGCTGAAGCTTTAGAGCAAAATGTCGGTGTAAACTATGCCAATCAGAATATAGTGAGCCTTTTCAGCTGGGGTCTTGCTGACAATCCGACAACGACGACGGAGGATCTCAGTTATTACGGAACATTTAAAGATTGGGGCGATTATTGTGGCGATCCGACGGGTCATTCGTATCATTGGTACACCCTCTCAAAGGACGAATGGATATGGCTTCTGGGCGAAAGGAGTTATGCTGATCCGGGAGTCAACTGTAGAGATGGGATACGTCACCTAAATGCCAATATCACCGTCGGTACAAGTGTTTATGATGGAGTTATCATATTCCCCGATGGATACGATGGTAGTATAGGTAGTTACTCGTATAATAATCAATGGAATAGGGTTAATGTGTCGGCTGATGACTGGTCTTTGATGGAATCGGCAGGTGCAGTGTTTTTGCCAGCTGCTTACAGGCGCACTGGGGAAGTATTGCCAAGGGTGAACGCCGGCTGCGGCTACTACTGGTCTTCTACTGATGCCGGTTACAATAAGTCGTACACTTTGTCGTTTGATGACGGATTTGCTTATGGCGTGAGTCCTAACGCCTCGCCAAGCTGTTTCTTAGGTCAGTCTGTGCGTCTCGTTCGCTAGGTTTAAATGATGTGAAAAAAATAATAAAATTTCGTCTCCATTTCAAAATTTTTCGTATTTTAGCGAAAAATTTGGAGTACTATGCATATTGCTATAGCTGGAAATATCGGGTCTGGTAAGACGACGTTAACTCGTTTATTATCAAAGCATTTTGGATGGAAGCCTCATTATGAGGAGGTTGATAACAATCCGTATCTGGAGAGCTTTTACGAAGATATGAAACGCTGGTCGTTCAATCTTCAGATTTATTTCTTGAACAGCCGTTTCCGTCAGGTGATGGACATCCGCCGCAGTGGCGACGACATCATCCAGGACCGCACCATCTACGAGGACGCCTACATCTTTGCGGCAAACCTCTATGACATGGGCCTCATGGAAACCCGCGACTATCAGAATTATCAGGACCTTTTCGAGCTGATGAGTTCGTTCCTTCAGGCTCCCGACTTGCTCATCTATCTTCGCGCCAGTGTCCCTACTTTGGTGCGTCAGATTCAGAAACGTAACCGCGACTACGAGCAGTCGATTCGTCTCGATTACCTCAAAGCGCTTAACAAACGTTACGAAAACTGGATTTCGAACTATAACAAAGGCAAGCTTCTGATTATCGAAAGCGACAATATCGACCTTGAAAAACCTGAGGATCTGAGCGTCGTTATCGACCAAATCAACGGCTCATTAAACGGATTGTTCTGATTATGAAGATATTAGGCATTATTCCGGCAAGATACGGCTCGACACGTTTTGAAGGCAAGCCGCTCGCACTCATCAATGGAAAGATGATGATTCAGCGCGTGTATGAACAGGCAAAAAAAGCCGACAAACTCGCTGAAGTAGTCGTCGCCACCGATGATGAGCGTATCTTAAAGGCTGTCGAAAACTTTGGTGGCAAGGCCGTCATGACTTCGACGAAACATAAAAGCGGCACCGACCGTTGCTGTGAAGTGGTCGATAAAATAGGCGCCGGCTTCGATGCCGTGATAAACATACAAGGCGACGAGCCATATATCAACCCACTGCAAATCAATCAGATAGCAGAGCTGATATCTGATAAGGACACCCCGCTGGCATCGCTGTGCAAGCCTATTAAAGATTACGACGAACTGGTAAGCCACAACGCAGTGAAAGTGGTGTTCGACGTGAATGGTAAAGCATTGTATTTCAGCCGTTATGCCGTTCCTTTCATGAGAAATGAGGCTGACGACAAAACATGGCTGGCGAAACGTGTCTTTTATAAGCACATAGGCATTTACGCCTACAAATGCGATGCGTTGAAAAAGGTGGCAGCGCTGCCGCAGTCGGGACTGGAGCTGGCAGAGTCGCTCGAACAGCTGCGATGGCTCGAAAATGGCTACACCGTACGCATGGGAGTGACTGAGTTTGAGAGCTACAGCGTCGATGTGCCAGAGGATATTAAAAAAATTGAAACAATTTTTAAAATGTAGGGATATAAAACATATGATTATCAAATATTTGACAGAGTTATTGCTTGACCATGAGTGCGTGATAGTGCCTGAGTTCGGTGCGTTTATATCGAAAGAAACACCAGCCACACTCGATTACGTCAATCATGTCTTGACGCCACCATCAAAGGAGATAGCGTTTAATGGACAGTTGGTTGGTGATGATGGCTTGCTTATTGGTTATATAGCTGAACATCAAGGTATTACAACGACTGAAGCAGCCAAAATGGTGCATGATTTCGCGATGCGTAATCTCGCTGTCTTGGAGGCCAGCGGCGTGTGCCGTCTCGACGGCATGGGAGTGCTCACCCGCGTCACCGACCGCAATTATATCATACAGCTCGACAGCGACATGAACCTTCTGGGCGATGCATTCGGCCTGACGACCATTAAGGCAAATCCGATATACAGAAAAGAGACATATCATCATATCGCTGAGAAAATTGCCACGGAACAGAAGGCTAAAAACACCCTTATGTCTATCAATGAGGAGGAAAAGGCAGAACGTCCGCATCGTGTTAACCGCTATAATTACAAGTGGTTCCGTGCAGCAGCTTATTCGATGACGGTGGCTTTCGTGCTGGTGCTTCTTGGATGGGGCGCGGGCAAAAATGACTCGAAGTTCGCGTCATGGAATCCGTTCTTCTATTCGTCACCTAACGAATTCATTGCCAAGCATTTAAATAGCGCTAACGAGGCTCGCGAAATAGCAAATGTCACCGTTCTCCCGTTGTTTGAGGTAAAAGTGCCTATTGTCAAAACAGAAGTGAACGGTCTGCGACCACATGCGATTGAGCCAGTTAAACCTGTAGAAGTCAAGAATGAAAACTCATATTACATCATCGGAGCTTCGATGAGAAGCGAGAGCGATGCACAGAGATGTGTGAAGAAATTCCAGAAGGCTGGTTTTGCCGACGCTGTGGCACTTCCGATGAACGACAAGGGCAATGTGCGAGTGGCATATGAGATTGTTTTGGGCAAAGATGCTGCACTTAAACGCTTGGAAATCATAAAGAAAGAGTATAACGAAGCCGCTTGGCTGTTAAGAAAAAAATAATACAGTGGGAAAGAAAAACAAACTCGAGCGTTTTGCCGAATGTAAGACTTTTGAAAACCTCTTCGAGTATTCATTCGAGCGCATCAAGGAGGAAGGTTTTCCTCTGAAAGGCCGTTGGCATGAGTTTTTTGGCAACGACAATCCCATTGTGCTTGAACTCGGCTGCGGCAAAGGCGAATATACCATAGGTCTCGCCAAGGCACATCCCGACATTAATTATATAGGTGTAGATATCAAAGGCGCCAGAATGTGGGTCGGATTGAAGCAAGGTATAGCTGAAGGCCTGAAAAACGTGGCATTTGTGCGCACCCGCATCGAGCTGATAGAGCATTTCTTCGGCGAAAACGAGGTCGATGAGATATGGATTACTTTCCCCGATCCGCAGATTCTCAAGGCCCGCAAACGTCTCACCGCCCCGATTTATCTCGAGAGATATAAGACTTTCTTGAAAAACGACAGCTATATCAATCTCAAGACCGACAGCGACCTGCTGTATGACTTCACTCTCGAAGTGGTGAAAGAGGCAGGATATCCTATTGTTTACAACTACACCGACCTTTATGCCAACGACGACGACCTCGAAGTCAAGACGATTCGAACCTATTACGAGTCGATGTGGCTGAAACAGGGACTAACCATCAAGTATTTGAAATTCAAGGTAAAATAAACCTAATCTTTTCCAATATCCTTTAGCATCGGCACAAATCGGCAGTCACCGAACTCCTCTCGGAGCATGGTGCCATCTGCTTGTTTTGTGAGCCGCAGCATCCGTTGTTTGCTGGCATCGGACTCGTCGTTTAGCGGGATGACCATGATTCCGCCCGTTTTTAGTTGATTTACAAGGGCTTGCGGTATCTCGGGTGCCGCCGCTGTGATTAGGATCCTGTCGAAAGGAGCAAAGGTTGGCAGACCTTTGTTGCCGTCGCCGAGAAACGTCTTGATGTTGTATGGAAACTCAGCAAGAAAAGGCTTTGTCTTCATGTAAAGGTTGCGCTGGCGTTCGATGCTGAACACCCTGGCGCCAATATGGGCCAAAACACATGCCTGATAACCGGAACCGGTACCAATTTCAAGCACTTTCATGCCTTTCGACACATTCAGAAGCTGGCTCTGCATGGCCACGGTGAACGGCTGCGAGATGGTCTGTCCCGAGCCGATGGGGAAGGCCTTGTCCTGATAAGCGAACTCCACAAACGACGAGTCGAGGAAGGCGTGACGAGGTACTGCACCAATGGCGTCAAGAACATAGGCATCTGTAATGCCTTTATCCTTAAGCACTTGCACTAGCTGCTGCCGCATTCCCTTATGACGATAACTGTCTTCCTGCATTGCGAAAATTTTCTGTTACAAAATTACAATTTTTTCGTATCTTTGCGAAAATTTTTTGCTATGTTAAAAATCGGAGTTTTAGGTGCAGGACATCTCGGAAAAATTCACATCAACTGCATCAAACAAATTGAGAAATATGAGCTGGTTGGATTCTACGATCAGGATGAAAATACTGCCAAGAAAGTGGCTGCTGAAGCCAATGTTAAAAACTACACTTCAATCAACGAACTTATTGATTCTGTTGATGTTGTAGATATTGTAACCCCTACGATAGCACATTTTGCCTGTGCTTCGAAAGCCATCGCAAAAGGCAAGAATGTATTCATAGAGAAGCCTATAGTTGCTACTGTGGAAGAGGCTAACAAGCTTATCGATTTGGCCAAGAAAGCCAATGTGAAGGTGCAGGTCGGTCATGTGGAGCGTTTCAACCCTGCTTTTATCGCTGCTGAGCCTCATATTTGTGACCCTGTGTTCATAGAAGCACATCGTCTGGCATTATACAACCCTCGCGGATGCGACGTGCCGGTGGTTCTCGACCTCACAGTGCATGACATCGACATACTTCTCACAATAGTGAAATCGCCAATAAAATCTATCAATGCCAGCGGTGTGTCAATCGTCAGCCCGACTCCTGATATCATCACGGCGAGATTGGAGTTTGAGAACGGAGCGGTGGCGAACCTAACCACAAGCCGCATCTCGTTGAAAAACATGCGCAAGTTCCGTCTTTTCCAAAAAGGAGCTTATATCACCATGGATTTTATGGAGAAAAAGGCTGATATTGTGAGAGTTGAGGACGTAAACGGCGTGCCTGGTCCTTTCGACATGACACTTGACCTTCCTGACGGCTCGACAAAGAAGATTTCTGTCGAGGAACTTGAAACAAATCAAATCAACGCTATCAAAACCGAGCTTGAGCGTTTCCATGATGCTATAGTGACTAACACGGAACCTCCAGTAACCATTGAAGATGGCGTGGAAGTGCTGAAAGTCGCATACATGATTCTTGACGAGATTGCAAAACATCAAGATTTGTTAAAAAAACATTTGAAATAATACAATATTTTAAAATTAACTACGTTAACTTTAAAAAAGACAGCCTATGAAGGGTCTTCGTTACTTTTTAATATTGGGATTGGTTTTGTCGTTGTTCTCATGCAAGAAATTCAGTGGGAGTCAGGAAGTGCCTGCCTATTTGAAGATTGAGCCGTGGACTTTCACGACAAATTATGATATTGAAGGAGCAGCAACACAGGCAATCACCGACGCATGGGTGTATATCAACGGAAATTATCTGGGATGTTATGAGCTGAGAAACCATGAGGATGGCTACTATGTCATGGTTCCGATTTTGGAAAAAGGGGCGAAGACATTTCATATTTACCCCGGAATCAAGCTGAACGGCATTGCTTCGACGAGAATCCAATATCCATTTTACAAGCCGTATATCTGCCAAAGAGATTTGTCGGAGGGTGTCGTCGAAACGCTGTCGCCAGTTACGAGATATTACAGCGTTGACAGCACTGCCATGACTTTCGAGATGAAAGAGGGCTTTGAGGAATACAACAATATCGGGGCAAATGTGAAGATAGATACCACTTATTCGCATGCTGTTTTGGAGCAGATAAGCCACCGAAACAATCCCAATGCATGGCTTGATCCTTTCGACACCATTAATCATTATCGCTCGGGACATATTCATCTTGGCGACAGCATCACCAGATTTAACCTGGCGAGTAGGGAGCTGCGCAATCTGCCTTCTGTGGGCAATTATGTGCTTATGGAGATGGACTACAAATGCAGCGCCGAAATCCTCATCGGAATGTATATCATGACAAGCCAGGACGGATTGATGGACAAGGAGTTGTATTATCTAAAGGCTAGCAATACTTGGAAAAAAGCATATATTAACTTTAGCCCGACGATTACCGAAAACAACGGCGCCATTTATTTCAAGTTTTATCTGAAAGGCGCTGTCGCTGCTGGTGAATCGGCTGATTTTTATTTTGACAATATAAAACTTATATACGTTGACTAATAAGATTAACAAACGGAGACAGACATTTGTTTATGTCTTGTGGGACTGGTTCGCAGCCGTAGTGACATGGTCTATTTTTTTCTGTTTCAGAAAAACGATGGAGCCTGTTAATGCCTTCGCCGATTTTAGTGTCGTGTATGAAGACAAAAACTACTGGATCGGCATCATAGTGATTCCATTGGCGTGGCTTTTCCTCTATCTGCTGGCGGGTTCCTACCGTAATGTTTATTTCAAGTCGCGTGTGCGTGAGCTGGGACAAACCTTGCTGGTAACGCTTATTGGCGCAATAGTGCTCTTTTTTGCCCTTATTCTTGACGATAACATCACTAATTACAAGGTTTATTATACCTTGTTCGCGGTGCTGTATATACTGCAATTCACGTTGACATATATAGGCCGACTGGTTATTACATCAGTGACGGCACGCAGAATCCACAACGGTGAGATAGGCTTCAACACTTTGATTATCGGTAGCAACGGCAATGCCTGCGCCATCTATAAGGAAATTACCGGACAGAAATTCTCTTCTGGAAATATCATCGTCGGTTTTGTGAATGTTTTCGACAAAGATGTTTATAAAGTCGAGAAATATATTCCGCATCTGGGAAACTACAAAGATGTCGCTAAAGTCATAAAAGACAATGATATTGAAGAGGTTATCATCGCGATTGAACGTTCCGAGACGGAGACAATAGACCGTATTTTGGTGACGCTCGAAAGCTTGGATGTGAGGGTGAAAATCATCCCGTTGATGCACGAATTCGTCTTTGGCGCCGTCAAGCAGGAAGGTATCTGGCATGCCTCGCTAATACAGATTACTCCGGAGCCTATGCCAGTGTGGCAGCAGGTGGCGAAACGTATGTTCGATATCATCGCTTCGTTGCTCGTAATCATAATATTATCACCGGTTTATCTGTTTACAGCCATCATGGTGAAACGCTCGTCGCCAGGACCTATTTTCTACAAACAGGAACGCATTGGGCAGCATGGCGTGCCGTTTAACATGTTGAAATTCAGGAGCATGTATGTCAATGCCGAGGATATGGGACCGCAGCTGTCGAAGGACGACGACCCGCGAATCACAAAGTGGGGCAAGTTTATGAGAAAAGTGCGTCTTGATGAGATTCCGCAGTTCTTCACCGTCCTTGGTGGAAAGATGTCGATCGTGGGCTATCGTCCTGAGCGTCAATACTATATTGACCAGATTGTGCAGAAGGCACCGCACTATAGAATGCTTCTTAAGATTAAGCCGGGTATAACGAGTTGGGGTGAGGTGAAGTTTGGCTATGCCTCGACTGTCGATGAGATGGTGGAGCGCCTGAAGTACGATATCCTTTACATAGAAAACATGAACCTCGCCGTCGATATCAAGATTTTGATTTACACAGCACTTATTGTGATTCAGGGAAGAGGAAAATAAAGTTTTAAGACTCCAAAACCGTGCAAAAAGCCGCAGGCTGATTTTCAGCTTGACGCAAGGCCTGCTATTTTTTGCACGGTTTTTCCGTCTAAAGTTTTAAAACTATATATTTAGTTCTGATATTTTAGATTTCTCAAATTTTTCTTTGGCGTAGTTGAGATCGACTACCAGTTCTTTGTTGCCTGATGAAGGCATCTCGAACATGGCATCGTTGAGGATGGCTTCAAGGATTGAGCGTAATCCGCGGGCGCCGAGTTTGAACTCAATGCTCTTATCGACGATGAAATCGAGCACTTCGTCGTTGATTGTCAATGTTATATCGTCCATTCCGAACAGCTTGGTAAACTGCTTGGTGATGGCGTTTTTAGGCTCGGTGAGGATACGTTTGAGAGTGTCGCGGTCGAGTGGATTGAGATATGTCAAGATCGGGAAACGGCCGATAATCTCGGGTATGAGGCCGAATTTCTTGAGGTCGCTTGGTGCGATATACTGAAGCATGTTGTCGCGGTCGATCTGTTTCTTGAGGTCGGAGCCGTAACCTATGGCGTTGGTGCCCACACGGTTGGCGATGATTTTGTCGATGCCGTCGAAGGCACCGCCGGCTATGAAGAGGATGTCTTTGGTGTTGACCTGAATCATCTTCTGTTCTGGGTGTTTTCTTCCGCCTTGTGGTGGCACGTTGACGACGGTGCCTTCGAGTAGCTTAAGCATAGCTTGTTGCACGCCCTCGCCCGACACGTCGCGGGTGATGCTAGGGTTGTCGCCTTTACGAGCTATCTTGTCTATCTCATCAATGAAAACTATGCCTTTCTCGGCAGCTGCGACGTCGTAGTCAGCGGCTTGGAGCAGCTTCACGAGGATGTTTTCGACGTCTTCGCCCACGTAGCCGGCTTCGGTGAGCACGGTGGCGTCGGCGATGGCGAACGGCACATTGAGCATGCGCGCTATTGTCTTGGCTAACAAGGTCTTACCTGTTCCCGTCTCGCCCACGAGCACGATGTTCGATTTCTCGATTTCGACCTCGTCGGCGGTCTCTTTCTGGTTGAGACGTTTGTAATGGTTATAAACGGCTACCGAAAGCACACGTTTCGCGGCATCCTGTCCGATGACGTACTGGTCAAGGAAATTCTTGATTTCCAATGGCTTAAGTAGCTTGAAATCGGGGACGGCGGCTTGGCTGCGGTGCTTGAATTCTTCGCCAAGCATCTGATGGGCGCGATCGACACAATCGTTGCAGATGAAGCCATCGACGCCAGCAAGGAGCAGCTGTACTTGGCTCTCAGGGCGTCCGCAGAAGGAACAGTGGTTTTCTTGTTTTTTAGACATTATTTGTTCTTGATCAAAACCTCATCAACCATTCCATAAGCCTTCGCCTCTTCTGCTGTCATCCAGTAGTCGCGGTCTGAGTCGGCCCACACCTTGTCGTAAGGCTGTTTGGTGTGCTGGGCGATGATTTCGTAGAGTTCTTTCTTTATCTTCTGGATCTCACGTGCTGTGATCTCGATATCTGAAGCCTGGCCTTGCATTCCGCCCATAGGCTGATGAATCATGATGCGTGAGTGCTTGAGGGCTGAGCGTTTGCCGTCGGCGCCGGCGCAGAGCAACACTGCTGCCATGGAGGCTGCCATGCCTGTGCAAATGGTCGCCACGTCAGGCTGGATAAACTGCATAGTGTCGTAGATGCCGAGACCTGCATAGACCGAGCCGCCAGGGGAATTCAGATATATCTGGATGTCACGTTTCGGGTCGGCTGACTCGAGGAAGAGCAGCTGCGCCTGGATGATGTTGGCAACGTAGTCGTCGATCTGGTCGCCCAGGAAGATGATACGGTCCATCATCAGACGTGAGAAGACGTCCATCTGCGCCACGTTGAGCTGACGTTCCTCGATGATGGTCGGGGAGATGTAGCTTGTGATGGTGTTGGCGTATTTCTCAAGGCCTAAACCATTGATGCCGCGGTGCTTGGTGGCGTATTTATAGAATTCGTTGTTTGTGTTCATGATTTATTCTTTGTCAGATTTGGCTGACTTTTTTGTTGTCTTCTTTGCAGCAGGCTTTTTCTCTGTCTCGGCCTCTTCTTTCACTTCTTCATTCTTTGATGCGGCTTTCTTGGCAGGTTTTTTAGCCTCTTTTGCTTCTTTTGGAAGCACTGCATCGACAAAGCCTTCATAGTCAGTGTCAACGACTTTCACCTTCATGGCTTTTCTCAAGAAAGCGGTGACTTTGTTGTCGGCGACCTGGTTCTTGATGTTCTCACGCTGGTTCTCGTCTTTCAACACAGAATCGACGATGCCGTTGAGACGTTTCTTCATATCCTCGTCCATACCTGCGAGGTCGAGCTGGCCGAAGTACATCTTTGTGACAAAATCGCGGAGTTCTTCTTCTTTAAGTACGAGTTCTGGATTTGCCTTGGCGATGGTCTCTTCGATGAGCTGCCATCTGAAGGTCTTTGAATAAACGGTGTCGTAGTTCTTCTCGACATCTTCAGCGGTGATTTTACCTTCGCTGTTGGCGACGATCCAACGTTTCAGGAATGCGTCTGGCATGTCGAACTTCACCTCGCTCACGAGTTTGTCGATGGCGTTGTTGAGGAACATGCGTTCTGCTTCAACCACATACTGGCGCTCCATCTCGGTAGCGATTTCCTTGCGGAATGTCTCCACGTCCTTGATGTCCTTTGTAGGGAAGATGAGTTTGAAGAGTTCTTCGTTGAGTTCTGGAAGCTTGTCTTCGCCCTCTTTCTTGTTGCCTTCCTGAATGCGCTTGATTGTAGCGTCGATTTCCTTGTCGGAAGCCTTGATGTTATAGTCGTTGATAGCGATTTTGCCAAGTTCGACTTTGATTTCCGGCTTCAGACCGACTTCAAAGAAGAAGCTCATTGTTTCCTGAGTCTCAGGATCGGTAGGCTGCTGTTTATCAGGATCTGACAGCGGATAGCCCATAACCTCGAGTTTGTTGTCGAGGATGTGTTTGTTGAGGGCTTCGGAGACCTTCTGGTTCAATTTGTCGAAAGTGACTGCTGAGCCGTACATCTTCTCAATCATTCCAAACGGGACTTTACCCTGGCGGAAACCTGGAAGAGTTGCTTTGTGCTGGTAATTTTTCAATTCTTTTTTAACATCTTCTGCGTAATCAGCTTTGTCGATGTCGATTTGGATTGTGGCGAGAAGGTCGCCTTTTGCTGTCTGTATAGTCTTCATTATCAATAATTTATTTAACTTATTCGTGCGGATGAAGGGACTCGAACCCATACTCCTTACGGAACCAGATCCTAAGTCTGGCGCGGCTACCAATTACGCCACATCCGCAGAATTTTTTGAGGGTGCAAAATTACAAAAAAAATTTGATAATCAAACGAATAAATTGAACTTTTTTTAATTGATAAAAAATTGCGTCAAAATGACATTAATATTCTGATTTTTAATAATTTTGCAAAGTTTTATGCTGAAAGGGCTTGCAAATACAATAAAGTGTTGCGGAGTATTTGTCCTGATGATGCTTAGCGCCTTGAGTTACAACGTTTCTGCTCAGGTTTTGGGGACAGCGACAAATTATTCCGGTTCGCGTGGTCTGGCAGTCAACCCGTCACTGATGACC